>Ga0224505_10001038_pt1 | contig 18322 bp, 14 predicted proteins | sample SF_Jan12_sed_USG_FD_169102 | JGI IMG/M metagenome (GOLD analysis project Ga0224505, IMG submission 169102) | Sediment microbial communities from San Francisco Bay, California, United States - SF_Jan12_sed_USGS_4_1 | ecosystem: Environmental > Aquatic > Marine > Sediment | place: USA: California... | reverse complement strand
CGCTCCAGGTGACATCGACGTTCTTGCCTTCCTTCAACGCGGCCATGCGCTCACGTCCCTCCTGCGCGGCCAGCTGGCCGGCCTGCTGCAACGTCAGTTTCTTGACGAGTGCACCGCTGATCTGGTCAAAGGGCTGCACCGTCGCCGGCTTGTGCTCGGCCACCCGGGCTCCCACCAGCACGCCCGGCGCCACCTCGACAGCCTCGCTGTTGCGCTTGTTCTTCAGCACATCATCGGAAAACACCGCCTGCAGCAGCCTGGGGTTCCCCAGCAGCGCATTGTCGGCACCGGCGCGGGAAATCCAGCCGCTTTTCTGCGGTGTCGCCTTGATCAGGTCCGCCGCCGGTTTCAGGCTCTCGGACTGTTCGAACAGCGTGTTGCTGAACGCTTCCGCCAGTTCGCCGAATTTTCGTCCAGCCATCTGCTTTTTCAGTTCCGCCTCGATTTCAGGGCGCGCTTCCTCGAAAGTCTTGCCCTTGCCCCCGCGAATCGTATCGAGGCGGATGATGTGGTAACCGAACTCCGTTTCAACCGGCGGTGAAATTTCACCGGCCTTCATCGAAAATACGACATCGTCAAACGCCTTGACCATTGAACCGCGCTCGAAAAATCCGAGATCACCGCCCTTGGCCGCAGAGCCGGGATCCTGCGAATTCTTCTTCGCCAGGTCGGCAAACTCCTTGGGATTCTTCTTCAACTGCGCATACAACTCGTTGGCCCTGGCTTTGGCCTTTTTCCTGGCATCCGCACCACCGGCTGCGTCCGCGGAAATCAGGATGTGGCTCGCCTGACGCGCTTCCTTGACCTCAAACCGCTTGCTGTTCTCGTCATAAGCCTTGCGCACTTCGGCAGCAGACGGTTGCATCTGCGCCAGCAGGTTGTCCGCGCTGAGCGCCACGAACTCGACACGCACCTGCTCGGGCACGCGAAACTCGTCCTGATGGCTGTCGTAGTATTTCCTGGCCGCATCCGGATCCAGCTTTACCTGCGCGACAAAACGGTCAGGGGCCAGCGTGAAATGGCTGACTTCGCGCTGCTGCTCGGATATGCGCAGCAGGTGGGCCGCTTCCGCACGCGATACAAACGCCGATGCCGTATAGGGTTGGATGACGTGGTCGGTGGTCAGGTCCTGGCGCACCCGCTGTTCAAACATCACCGGCGTCATGCTCTGCGCCCGAAGCAACTCTTCGTAGCGCGCATAGGAAAATTTGCCGTCCTCCTTGAACGCGTCAACGGAGCCGACCAGGTCCTGCACCTGACGGTCGGTAACGACCAGGCCCAGGCGCCCGGCACGGCCCAGCAGCAGGCGCTGCTGCACCAGATTATCGATCACCGAGAACCGCAACTCTGCGCTGTCGAGCAGCGCCGGGTCGACTCGACCGCCCGCTGCGCGCTGCAGCATGTCCTGGCGTTCACGCAGCGCCTGGATGAACTCGTTCTGTGAAATCTTGTATCCGTCGACGATCGCAACGAAATCGCCGCCGCTCCCGCGCTGGAAATATGAATCAATGCCGAAGAAAGCAAACGGAGGAACGATCAGCACGAATATGCCGATCATGACTTTTTTGCGATGTTTCTCGATGACACCGAACATTGTTTCCTCTCCAACACCGGCGCCGGTGAAGGCGCCCATAAGAAAAAAGGCGAACCCGGTTCGCCTTTTCTACGTTAGCTGGCGGAGTGGACGGGACTCGAACCCGCGACCCCCGGCGTGACAGGCCGGTATTCTAACCAACTGAACTACCACTCCAAATTCAACGTGCAACATGCTTAATGCAAACCGCATGCATCACTGCAATGACTGGTGGGTGCTGACGGGATCGAACCGCCGACATTCGCCTTGTAAGGGCGACGCTCTACCAGCTGAGCTAAGCACCCGAAGACACCCTGCCGGAACAAAGGGGCGGATTTTAGCCTAACCCGCCGCTGATTTCCAGCAATTCGCCGCTCAATGCTTGATTGCGGCAGGTGCAGCGTTGTCGCCGGCAGGCGGCACCGCAAGCTTTTGCTCGTCCGCCAGCGGTTCCGGCTTGCGTTCCAGCGCCAGCTCCAGCACCTGGTCGATCCACTTGACCGGGTGTATGTCGAGGCGGTTCTTGACGTTGTCCGGAATCTCCTTGAGATCCTTGACGTTCTCCTCGGGAATCAGCACCGTCTTGATGCCGCCACGGTGCGCGGCCAGCAGTTTCTCCTTCAATCCGCCGATCGGCAGCACCTCGCCGCGCAGCGTGATTTCGCCGGTCATCGCGACATCGGCACGCACCGGTATCCCGGTCAGGGTCGACACCATGGCCGAACAGATTCCGATGCCTGCGCTGGGCCCGTCTTTCGGCGTTGCGCCTTCCGGCAGATGGATGTGCATGTCCAGCTTCTGGTAGAAATCCGGATGTATGCCGAGGCGCTGCGAACGGGCACGCACCACCGACAGCGCGGCCTGCACCGACTCCTGCATGACTTCGCCGAGTTTACCGGTGGTCGTCATCTTGCCCTTACCGGGCATGGTCGCCGCCTCGATCGACAGCAGCTCGCCGCCGACTTCGGTCCACGCCAGGCCATTGACCTGACCGATCTGGTTCTTCTTCTCTGCGATGCCGAAGGTATAGCGCCGCACACCGAGATACTTCTCCAGATTGCGCGAACTGACCACGATTTTCCGGTCCTTCCCGGCACGCACGAGTTCCTTCACCACCTTGCGGCAGATCTTTGAAATTTCACGGTCCAGGCTGCGCACACCCGCCTCGCGGGTGTAGTAACGCACCATGTCGCGCAGGGCGCTCTCCGATACCACCAGTTCCTCTGCCTTCAAACCATGGTTCTCCATGGTCTTGGTCAGCAGGTGATGCTGGGCGATGTGGATTTTTTCGTCCTCGGTATAGCCCGACAGCCGGATGACTTCCATCCGGTCGAGCAGTGCCGGCGGAATGTTCAGCGTATTCGCGGTCGCGACGAACATCACGTCGGACAGGTCATACTCGACTTCGGCATAGTGATCGACAAAGGTATGGTTCTGCTCGGGATCCAGCACCTCGAGCAGCGCTGATGCCGGATCACCCCGGAAATCCATCCCCATCTTGTCCACTTCGTCCAATAAAAACAACGGGTTACGAACACCCACCTTGGCCATGTTCTGGAGGATTTTACCGGGCATGGAACCGATATAAGTCCGGCGATGGCCGCGGATTTCGGCCTCGTCACGCACCCCGCCGAGCGACATGCGGATGAACTTGCGGTTGGTCGCACGCGCAATCGACTGCCCGAGCGAAGTCTTGCCCACACCGGGGGCGCCGACCAGGCACAGGATCGGTGCCTTCAGCTTGTCGACGCGCTGCTGCACCGCCAGGTACTCGACGATGCGTTCCTTGACCTTCTCCAGCCCGTAATGATCTTCGTCGAGGACTTTCTCCGCAGCATTGAGATCGGCGCTGATCTTGCTCTTCTTGCGCCACGGCAGTGAAATCAGCACGTCAATATAGTTGCGCACCACCGTCGCCTCGGCTGACATCGGCGACATCAGTTTGAGCTTCTTCAGTTCGGCCTCTGCCTTCTTGCGCGCTTCTTTCGGCATGCGTGCGGACTTGATGCGTTTCTCAACCTCGTCGATGTCCGCGCCCTCTTCGGTCTCGCCGAGTTCCTTCTGGATCGCCTTGACCTGTTCGTTCAGGTAATACTCGCGCTGGCTTTTCTCCATCTGGCGCTTGACGCGCCCGCGAATACGCTTCTCGACCTGCAATATGTCGAGTTCGCCTTCAACGACTTTCAGCAGATGGTCGAGCCGCTGCTTGACGCCGACCATCTCCAGCACTTCCTGCTTCTGCTCGAGCTTGAGCGGCAGGTGCGCGGCAATGGTGTCGGCCAGACGACCGGCTTCGTCGATGCCAGCCAGCGAGGTCAGGATTTCGGGGGGGATCTTCTTGTTCAGCTTCACGTACTGATCGAACTGCTGGATCATCGTGCGCCGCATCGCCTCGGTTTCGTGATCCGTCGCGGGATCGCCGGCAATCGGACTCACCTGGACCGTGAAGTGGGTTTTGACGTCCTCGATGCTGTGTATGCGCGCGCGCTGGCTGCCTTCAACCAGCACCTTGACGGTACCGTCGGGCAGTTTGAGCATCTGCAGGATGGTGGCAATGCTGCCGATGTCATACAGATCTTCCGGCGCAGGCTCATCCTTGGCGGCGGATTTCTGCGCCACCAGCACGATGCTTTTACCCGCTTCCATCGCGGTTTCCAGCGCCTTGATCGACTTGGGTCGTCCCACGAACAGCGGAATGACCATGTGCGGGAACACCACCACATCCCTTAACGGGAGCAGGGGCATTTCCATCTTGCTGTTTTCATTGGATGTTTGGTCATTCATTGGCGTCACCTGAGAGAGAGAACAAGAGAGCAGCTTGGGGCATTAGAGGACAAATCAAGCGCCTGCTGCAAATACACAGCGACCGGTGCAGCATAACAACTGCACGCCGCGACTGCATACCGCCGGTCACCGGGCGTTCGCGCCCACACGCCGTTAGACGGTCGATCCGGCAACTTTGGGCTGGTCCGAATAGATCAACAACGGCGGCGCGTCGCTGGTGATGGTGGCTTCGTCAACAGCCACCTTGACCACGTTTTCCAGAGACGGCAAATCGAACATCGTGTTCAGCAGCGTGTGCTCGAGTATCGACCGGAGACCCCGTGCACCGGTCTTGCGCGCCAGCGCCTTGCGCGCAATCGCACGCAGCGCGGCTTCGCGCACCTCCAGTTCCACCCCTTCCATGCTGAACATTTTCTGGAACTGCTTGAGCAGCGCGTTTTTCGGCTGCGTCAGGATTTCGATCAACGCCGTCTCGTCGAGTTCCGACAGCGTCGCCACCACCGGCAGGCGTCCGACAAACTCCGGAATCAGGCCGAATTTGATCAGGTCCTCGGGCTGCACGTCGCGCAGCACCATCGCGATGTCCTTGCCGTTGTCCTTGCTGCGCACATCGGCACCGAATCCGATCCCGCTCTTCTCCGAGCGCGCACGGATGATCTTGTCGAGGCCGTCAAACGCGCCGCCGCAGACGAACAGGATATTGGTCGTGTCAACCTGCACAAACTCCTGGTTCGGATGCTTGCGCCCACCCTGCGGGGGCACGGAAGCAATCGTGCCTTCGATCAGCTTCAGCAGGGCCTGCTGCACGCCTTCACCCGACACATCGCGGGTAATGGACGGGTTGTCCGACTTGCGCGAAATCTTGTCGATCTCGTCGATGTAGACGATGCCGCGCTGCGCCTTGTCGACGTCGTAGTCGCATTTCTGCAACAGTTTCTGGATGATGTTCTCGACATCCTCGCCGACGTAACCGGCCTCGGTCAGCGTCGTCGCATCGGCCATCACGAACGGCACGTTGAGCAGGCGCGCCAGCGTCTGCGCCAGCAGGGTCTTGCCGGAACCGGTAGGCCCTACCAGCAGAATGTTCGATTTCGCCAGCTCGACGTCATCGTTCTTGGAGACGTTGCGCAGGCGCTTGTAGTGGTTGTACACCGCCACCGACAGGATGCGCTTGGCCGTGTCCTGGCCGATCACATACTGGTTGAGTATGTCGCGGATTTCATGCGGCACCGGCAGATCGGACTTCGCGCCCTTGCCCGCCTGATCACCCTGCGTTTCCTCGCGGATGATGTCGTTGCACAGCTCAATGCATTCGTCGCAGATGAATACCGACGGGCCTGCGATCAGCTTGCGCACTTCATGCTGGCTCTTGCCGCAGAACGAGCAGTAGAGCAGCTTTTCACCGCTGACTTTTTCCGTCATGCCTGCAATCCTTTATGCACTAATTAACCACCTTAACCCTGTGACCGCGCTTCGCGGCAGAAATTCTGCCGAAATGCCCGTGTTGTCGCCGGTTTGTCCGCTTATTTCACCGCAGCGACGGTATCCGCGCGACTGACCAGCACTTTGTCCACCAGGCCGTAGTTTACCGCCTGTTCGCCCGAAAGGAAGTTATCCCGGTCGGTATCCTTCTCGACCACATCGATTTTCTGCCCCGAGTGCTTGGCCATGATCTCGTTCAGCCGGCCTTTCAGGAAGAGGATTTCCTTGGCGTGGATCTCGATATCGGAGGCCTGCCCCTGGAATCCGCCCATCGGCTGGTGAATCATGACCCGCGAATTGGGCAGGCAAAACCGCTTGCCCTTGGCGCCGGCCGCGAGCAGCAGTGCGCCCATGCTCGCCGCCTGACCTACGCACAACGTGGACACGTCAGGCTTGATGAACTGCATGGTGTCGTAAATGGCCAGCCCTGCAGACACCGATCCGCCGGGCGAATTGATGTAAAAGGAAATGTCCTTGTCGGGATTCTCGGATTCCAGGAACAGCAACTGCGCCACGATCACGTTCGCCGTCGACTCGTTCACCGGGCCCACCAGGAACACCACGCGCTCCTTCAGCAGCCGCGAGTAGATGTCGTAGGCGCGCTCGCCGCGACCGCTCTGCTCGATCACCATCGGGATCAGACCCAGACCCTGGGGCTCCATCATCGCCCGCGTATCGCTGAATCGATTCATTTCGGATTCCCCATCAGTTCATCAAACGATACGCCCTGGTCCTCGACTTTTGCCGTCGCCAGCGCCCAATTGACCACATTCTCTTCAAGCACCATGCCCTCGATGTCACGCAGGCGGTCCTGGGACTGGTAAAACCACTTCACCACCTCCTGCGGATGCTCGTAGCTTTGCGCCTGCTCTTCCACTGCGGCACGCACTTGCTCCGGTTTGGCGTTCAGGCCGTGCGCACGCACCACTTCTGCCAGAATCAACCCGAGTGTGACGCGACGCTGCGCCTGCTTCTCGAACATGTCCACCGGCAGCGGCATGTCCTCGCGCACCGGAATGCCCCTTGCCGCGAGATCCTGCCGTGCCGAGCCCTGCAGCCGCTCGATTTCCATCTCGACCAGCGCCTTGGGGACATCGATGCTGGTCACCGCCAGCAGCGCATCCATGACTTGCTCCTTGACCCGCGCTTTCAGCCGCGCCTTGACCTCGCGCTCGAGGTTGCCGCGGATTTCACTGCGCATCTTCGCCTGGTCGCCATCCTCCACGCCCAGGCTCTTCGCAAATTCAGCGTCCACCGGCGGCAGTTTCGGTACAGCCACTTCCTTGACTGTCACCTCAAACACCGCCGTTTTGCCGGCGACCTCCTTGCCGGCGTAATCATCGGGGAACTTCAGCTCAAAACTCTTCTGCTCACCGGCCTTCATTCCCGGCAACTGCTTCTCGAACTCCGGCAGGAAACGCCCTTCGCCCAGCACCACGCTCTGACCCTGTGCTGCGCCACCGGCAAACTCGACGCCGTCGATGGTGCCGCGATAGTCCATGGTCACGCGATCACCGTTTTCCGCGGCACGTTCCGCCGCCTCGTAGCTCACGCGCTGCTTGCGCATGATTTCCAGCGTCTTGTCGACGTCGGCCTGGGTCACCTCCAGCGTCGGTCGCGTCACCGTGGATTTCGCCACATCGCCGACCATCACTTCGGGATAAACCTCGAAAGTCGCGCTGTACTGAAAATCCGACGCGCCGTCAGCAGGCGGCGCCGCATCAAATTTCGGGTAGCCGGCCACGCGCAGATTCTGCTCTCTAACGGCGTCGCCAAAGGTTTTCTGAAGGGTATCGCCGAGCACCTCCTGCCGCACCTGCATGCCGTACTGCTGCGCCACCACCTTGAACGGGACTTTACCGGGCCGGAATCCGGCCATTTTCACCGTGCGACTGAGCTTCTTCAGGCGCGACTCGACCTCGCCCTCGATTTCCGCCATCGGCACCGCAATATTCAATTTTCGCTGTAAGTTATCCAGCGTTTCCAAATTCGCTTGCATCAAAATTCCCTGTTGAGTTGATCAGTTGCGGCCTGGTGCGAAAGGAGGGACTCGAACCCACACGCCTTTCGGCGCCAGAACCTAAATCTGGTGCGTCTACCAATTCCGCCACTTTCGCGCTGCAACATCGGCTTTCAAACCTGCTGCGGCCCCGTCTACACCCTTTTGCAACCCTTTGATTGTAATATAATTGCCGCTTTAGCGACATGGGCCCAAGGCTGGCAAATGGGTCGCAATATTTCGCCAAGCCATTGATGGCAATCTCTTTTCCGGACCCCCGTGGCCATCGACCACTACGAAAATTTTCCGGTCGCCTCGGTTCTGCTGCCGCCCCGCCTGCGGCGACCGATCGCCCTGATCTACCGCTTTGCCCGCGAATCCGACGACTTCGCCGACGAAGGTGATGCCACGGATGCTCAGCGGCTCGCGCAGCTTGAAGGATTCAGCCGTGAATTACAGCGCATAGAACGGGGCGAAACCCCCGGCATTCCGTGGTTTGGTGATCTTGCTGCGACCATCCGTGAACATGCTCTGCCCATCGACGCGTTCCATGACCTGCTGTCGGCTTTCTCGCAGGACGTAATCAAGAAGCGCTATGCGGATTATGGCGAGGTGCTCGATTACTGCCACCGTTCGGCCGATCCCATCGGACGCCTGCTGCTGGTGCTTTACGGCGCCGCCACCGCGGAGAACCTCCGGTATTCAAGCGCGATATGCTCGAGCCTGCAGTTGATCAATTTCTGGCAGGATGTGGCCATAGACTGGCAAAAGGACCGAGTTTATTTTCCGCAGGACGAAATGCAGCGCCACGGCATCACCGAGGCGCAGATCGCCGGCGGTGAAGCCGATGACGCCTGGCGAAACTTCATGACATTCCAGATCAACCGCACACGCGCATTGCTGCACTCCGGGCAACCGCTGGGCCGCGTGCTCAAAGGCCGCATCGGTCTTGAAATGCGCATGATCATTGCCGGCGGTGACCGCATCCTGACGAAGCTCGCTGCAGTCGACGGCGATGTTTTCCGCCGGCGTCCGGTGTTGAAAAAGCCGGACTGGATACTGATGCTGGGCAGAGCGCTGTTCGGTCCCTGAATGAACGCACATCATCAATACTGCCAGGACAAGGCTGCCGCCAGCGGCTCCAGCTTTTACTATAGCTTCATGTTCCTGCCACCGGAGCGCCGGCGCGCAATCACGGCGCTGTATGCCTACTGCCGTGAAGTCGATGATGTCGTTGACGAATGCACCGACCCCGGCGTCGCACGCACGAAGCTTGCCTGGTGGCGCGACGAAGTAGCGCGGCTTTATGCCGGCAAGCCGCAACACCCGGTGACCAAAGCGCTTGCTGACGTGGTTGCCGCGTTCGACATTACCGAAGCTCAGCTGGTCATGGTCATCGAAGGCATGGCGATGGATCTCGAATACAACCGCTATCCGGACTTCGCCACGCTGCAGACTTACTGCCACCGGGTAGCCGGCGTCGTCGGCCTGATGTCGGCGCGGATCTTCGGCTACACCGATCCACGCACACTGGATTATGCGGCGGACCTCGGCCTCGCATTCCAGCTCACCAACATCATCCGTGACGTCGGCGAAGATGCGCGGCGCAACCGTGTTTATATTCCGCTTGATGAACTGGCGAGCGCCGGAATCGACGCATCCCAGATCGTGCACGGACATGACAGCGAAGCCATCCGGAAACTGATAATGGTGCAGGTTGACCGGGCGCTCGCGACGTATGATCAGGCGTTCACCAAATTGCCGGCACCGGATCGCAAGTCACAACTGCCCGGCATCATCATGGCAGCAATCTACCGCACGCTGCTCGAGGAAATCCGCGCCGACGGCTGCCGCGTGCTGACGCATCGCACGTCGCTGACGCCGGTGCGCAAACTTTGGATCGCGTGGAAAACCTGGATGAAAGGCTGAACTGTACCCATGGACTTGAAACTCAAAGACAAGACGGCACTGGTCACCGGCGCCAGCCAGGGCATAGGCCGTGCGATTGCGAAGGGTCTCGCCGCCGAAGGCGTGAAAATCTGCATCGCCGCGCGGCGGCGCCCGCTACTTGAGACGCTCGCTAAGGAAATCACGGCTGTGGGCGGCATTGCACCCACGATCGTCGAGGTCGACATCATGGAAGACGGCGCGCCACAGCGACTCGCCGCAGACGCACTCAAGGCACTGGGCCATATCGACATCCTGATTAACTGTGCCGGCGGCAGCCGCCTGGCCATCCCCATCGACGCGCCCGAGGAAGAATGGGACAGCGTGATGACACTGAATTTCATCCGCGTGCGGCAGTTGACCCACGCCATCCTGCCGGACATGGTCAAGAACGGCTGGGGGCGCGTCATCAATATCTCGGGCAAGTCCGAACCCGATGCGCTGCTCGCATCCACTCCTGCGAAAGCCGCCATCCACGCGTGGTCCAAGGGGCTGTCACGCGCTGTCGGCAAACACGGCATTACCGTGAACTGCATCCCGCCGGGGCGCATCATGAGCGAACAGATCCGGCGCAAATATTCCGAGGAATTCCGCACCCGTCAGTCGGCGGAAGAAATTCCCGTGGGCCGCTATGGCGAGCCGGAGGAACTCGCGGCACTCGCGATATTCCTCGCCTCCCCGGTCGCGGGCTACATCACCGGCGCAGTGCTGCCGGTAGACGGCGGCCTGCGCCGCTACGCTTTCTGATTTGGTTACGCTGCCCCGATGATCGCCGTCATTTTCGAAGTCTGGCCCGCCGCCGGTCGCAAGCAGGAATACCTCGACATCGCGGCCGGCCTGCGGCCGCTGCTGGAACAGGTGGACGGTTTCATTTCGATCGAGCGCTTCGAGAGCCTCACCGAACCCGGCAAAATTCTGTCCCTGTCGGTTTTCCGCGATGAAGCCGCGGTCGCGCGCTGGCGCGCGCTGGAACAGCACCGCGCGGCCCAGGCCAAAGGGCGCAGCGGCGTGTTTCGCGACTACCGGCTGCGTGTCGCCGGCGTCATCCGCGACTACGGCATGACCGAGCGCGCACAGGCACCTGTCGACAGCCGCAAAATCAACGGCTGACCGCGCAATTTTCTCGAGATCCCTGCAGCCGCCCTGCAGTCGCCACTGATCAGTCCACGCTGATACCGGCCGCCGCAATGATTGAGAAATCTGTCCATCCGGTGGTCCTTCATGCTACCTTGTGGACTGGGGCGTCACGCATAGGTGTCTGCTTGTCGCGATTCCAGGTCATCGCGTTCGCCCCTCGACAAAACCAGCGCCATCCAATGGCCAACCGAGGAGACATGACATGGAACCGAAGAAGCGCCTGCTTTGCGCAGCACTGTGCTCGCTGACTGCATTTGCCCCCGCCCTATCTTTTGCCGCAGAAACCTACCCCGAGCGTCCGATCCGGGTAATCGTGCCCTTCCCGCCCGGCGGCAGCAATGACGTGCTGAGCCGCTATATGGGCATCAAGCTCAGCGAGCGCATGGGCCAGCAATTCGTCATCGACAACCGTCCCGGCGGCAGCGGCATCATCGGCGCGCAACTGGCCGCAGAAGCACCGGCCGATGGTTATTCGCTGCTGTTCGTGTCCGTGTCATGGATGCTCAACGCCGCAGTCCGCAAATCCCTGCCTTATGACGTAGAAAAATCCTTTGATCCGATTTCATTGATGGCGTCGGCACCCAACTGTCTGGTCGTCAGTCCGACCGGCCCATACAAAACCGTCGCCGATCTCGTGACGGCAGCCAAGGCGAAACCCGGTGGACTGAATTTTGCGTCCACAGGCACCGGCGGCATCAACCACTTCGGCGGCGAACTGTTCAAGATCGCGACCAAGACCAGCATGGTGCACGTGCCGTACAAGGGCGGCAATCCGGCGATGACCGATGTAATCGCCGGCAATATTCCGGTGATGTTCAGCTCGGTCACCCAGACCCTGCCGCATGTGCGCGCGGGCCGACTGAAACTGCTCGCAGTAGGTTCCAAGGAACGCAGCGAAGTCGTGCCCGACGTACCGACGGTCGCAGAATCCGGCTATCCTGGTTACGAAGTCACCATCTGGTGGGGCTTTGCCGCGCCAAGTGGAATGCCGAAGCCGCGCATGGCGCGCGTGCTTAAGGAAATCAATACGGTGCTGGATGAGGCAGACACCAAAAAATGGCTGCTCAGTTATGCGGCCACGCCGATCAAGATCACCCAGGCCGCATTCAAGAAGCAGATCCGCAACGAAATCATTCAGTGGAAAAAAGTCGCGAAGCAGGCAAAGATCAGTCTGAAGTAAGCAGCTGAATCAGCAGGGGTGCCGCCGTAACGGCATCGCCTGCTGCACACGCGCCAATCGCAAACCGCGACGGTGTTTCGCTATTTCTTGGTGTTGAGGCTCTTGATGCGCGCCTGCTCTTCCACCTGGATTTTCTTGAGCATCGCGGCATCCGGGTCCTTCCACGTGCCGCCGGCGGCGCGCGCCATATAAGCCACGGCATTCGAAAACTCCTGCAGCGACAGGTTCGGGTTGCCGCCTTTGGGCGGCATGGCCCGTACGCCCACCCACGCGTGTGCCGTCAGCACATGCTGGCCTTCGGCAATCAGCGGCGTCCAGGCTTTCTTGTCACCGAACTTGGGCGCATTAGCCACGCCGGCGGCGTGGCAGACCATGCACACTTCCTTGTACACCTGCTCGCCAGATTTCGACGATTGCGCCTGCGCGCCCGTCACGGCCAGCAGCGCCGTTGCCGCAGCACTCAATACGATTACACGAAAATTCTGCATTGCATTTCTCCTGAGCTAAAAAAATAAATTGCGCATCGGCTGCTGCAGTTCCGGCCCGCGAACGCCTATCGTAAAATAAATTGGGCCGCAAGACCCGGAATCAATCCATTACGCACTGGGGTATTCAGCGGCCTGCGCGCAGCATGCGACTGCCGCGCTCGGCAATCATGATGGTCGGTGCGTTGGTGTTGCCGGACGTAATCGTCGGCATCACCGACGCGTCGATGACGCGCAATCCCGCAATGCCACGCACCCGGAACTGCGGATCAACCACCGCGCCAGCATCGCCATCGCCCCCCATCTTGCAGGTTCCCACCGGATGAAAGATGGTCGTGCCGATCTGGCCTGCAGCCTGCACCAGTTCTTCTTCGGTTTGGTATTGCGGGCCCGGCACAAACTCTTCCGGCCGGTGAGGTTTCAGTGCTGCTGATTCGTTGACGATGCGTCGGGTCAGCCGGATCGAGTCGGCCGCCACCCTGCGATCTTCCGCCGTCGACAGATAATGCGGTGCAATTGCCGGATACGCGCGCGGATCCGCCGACGTGATGCGCACATGGCCGCGCGACGTCGGCCGCAAGTTGCACACGCTGGCGGTGAACGCCGGAAATTTGTGCGGTGGCACGCCAAAACGATCCAGCGATAGCGGCTGCACATGGTATTCAACATTTGCGGTCCGCTGCGACGGATCCGATTTCGCGAACGCGCCCACCTGCGACGGCGGCATGGTCAGAGGGCCCGTGCGTTTGAACGCATACTCCAGCCCCATCTTCGCCTTGGCCCACCAAGAATCGAGCATGGTATTCAGCGTCGGCACATCGCCGCTGATGCGGAACGACATCCGCAACTGCAGATGGTCCTGCAGGTTATCCCCAACCGGTAATTCGTGAACGACCGGAATACCGTGCTGCTGCAGCAGCGCACCCGGTCCGATGCCCGACAGCTGCAGGATCTGCGGACTGCCGATCGCACCCGCCGACAAAATAGTTTCGCGGCGCGCCGCGACAAAACATTCGTCATTGCCCTGAAAAAACTCTACGCCGGTGACGCGGCGCCCATCCAGCCGCAGCTTCTTCACCAGCGCGCCCGTAATCACTTTCAGGTTGGGTCGCTGCATCGCCGGCCGCAGGAATGCCTTGGCCGCGCTCCAGCGCACACCGTCCTTCTGCGTCACTTCAAAACGCGACACGCCTTCATTGTTTCCGCGATTGAAATCCTCCGTCTCCGGGATACCCGTCTCGACCGCCGCCGCCTTGAACGCCTCGAGGATGTCCCAGCGCATGCGCGGCGTCTCCACGCGCAACTCGCCACCGGCCCCGTGTTTCTCGTCCGCACCCCGCCAGTGGTCTTCGACATCCATGAACAGGGGCAGCACGTTCTGCCAGGCCCAACCGCTGTCACCAGTGAGCTGCGCCCATTCGTCGTAGTCACGCGCCTGGCCCCGCAGATACAGCATCGCGTTAATGGACGATGAACCGCCGATCACGCGGCCGCGTGGATAATTGATCACGCGGCCATTCAATCCCGCTTCGGGCACGGTCTGATAACACCAGTCGGTTTTCGGATTGCCGATGCAATACAGATAACCGACAGGGATATGAATCCAGTGCCAGTTGTCCTGTCCGCCGGCTTCGAGCAGCAACACTGATACGTCCGGATCAGCGCTCAGCCGGTTGGCCAGCACACAGCCGGCGCTGCCGGCGCCGACGATCACGTAATCGAATTCACCAATAGTCGCAGACATACAAAATAATTAATTAAATCAATAGGTTACGTTACACTACGCCTTGACCAGTTTCTGCACGTTCCAGTTCAGCGTATCCGCGACATAAATGTTGTCCTGCGCGTCGAGTGCGAGGTAATGCGCTTCACCGTAACAGTTCGGGCCCTTGCCCTGACCGCCGGTGGCGGCGAGCAGGTTGAGTTCCATGTCGAGTTTCATGATGCGGCCGGTGTGACCGTGCGCCATCATGATGTGCTTCTCGTCGCTGCACCAAGCGAGCCCGCAGGGTGTGCCCGGATGCTGTTTCTCGCGCAGGTATTTGCCGTCGGCATCGAATACCTGGATGCGCTGGTTGGAACGGTCGGCGATATAAACCAGCCCCTTGCGGTCGACGATCACCGCGTGGGGCTGGTTGAACTCGCCCTGGCCCCGGCCTTCGCCGCCCCAGGTCGTCAGGAAGTTGCCGTCCTTGTCGAACTTGAGCGCACGCGACTCGCCCTTGCCGTGGCCCTGCGTGATATAGACCTCACCCTTGGGCCCGAACGCGATGTCGTTGGGCTCGTCGAAACAGCGCAAGTGCCCGGCCTGGTGCCAGTCGGTGGCGCGGCCTTTCACGCCGAGCACCATGAGGATGCGGCCCTCAGCATTCATTTTCACGACGATATGAGCAACCGTGTCAGTTACCCAGATGTTGTCCTCGGCGTCGAGCCGCAGACCGTGCGGATTGTCGAACACGCCGCGCCCCAGCGAGCGCAGGTACATGCCCTTCGGGTTGAACTCCATCAGCGCATGTTCGCTGCGGGTGAATATCAGAATATTTCCGTTGCCGCGCACCGCAACGGCCGAACACGGACCGGTGTTCACGCCCTCGGGCAAGGTAAAAATATCCGGCACCACGCGGTAGCCGAGATCGGGAACATTCTGTGCGACGGGTATGGTGCCAGCCTGCGCCATGAGCCTCTCCTGTTGGGTTTTTGCAGCGACCGCCGCGTCTGCCCGCGGCCTGAGCATCGACCGGCAGGATAACGCGGAATCCACGCCGCTGGCCACGCCGTTCCGGCCCGCCATTCAGCGCTAGAATGCTGAGCATGATTCATCCAACCGCCATCGGAGGCCTAATGCGTACATCAGTGATCAGCCAGCGCCTGGGAACAGGCATCGCCGCAATCCTCGTCATCGGACTGTGCGCAACACCCGCCGCAGCGCAGACCATGAAACCCGGCCTGTGGGAAGTCACCAACAAGATGGGCGGTGAACAAGGCGCCCAGATGGCCGCAGCACAGGCCGAGATGCAAAAGCAGTTGGCCTCGATGCCGCCGGAACAGCGCAAGATGATGCAGGACATGATGGCCAAACAGGGCGTCGGCATGACGCCCGGCGCCGGCGGCGGCATGTCCGTGCGCATCTGCATCACCAAGGAAATGGCCGCCCGCAACGAAGCGCCGTCCGCGAACCAGGGTGACTGCAAACAGGAACACATGCAGCGCAGCGGCAACACCACCAAATTCAAATTCACCTGCGCCAACCCGCCCTCCAGCGGCGAAGGCGAAGTCACCCTGCACAACCCCGAGTCCTACTCGATGAAAATGAAAGCCACCAGTCAGCGCGGCGGCAAACCCGAGCATATGAACATGGATGCGCAGGGCAAGTTCATTTCGAGCGACTGCGGGAGCGTGAAGCCGATCAAGGGATAGAAGACAAAGCGTAGTGCGCAATGCGCTGCGCTTATTACGCACTACTCTCGTCAGGCCACCGCCCGCTACCGGCCAGAAGCGGTCAATCTCCCACCCAATAAAACCGAGCGGGAAAAGTCGGAATTTGTGAGACCATGGGTCGCGTTTCCCTCGGCCCGTTCGCTATAAAGAAAAAAGAGGCGATATTTTAAATGTGCGCGACCCCAATTAAACGCAGGCTGGTAGCGATACTTGCCGCGGATGCCGTCGGCTATAGCAAGCTGATGGCAAAGGACGAGGAAGGTACGATGAGAATCCTCGCCGCACATCGGGCGATGATCGACGGCATCATCGAGCTCCAGGAAGGACGCATTGTCAATACTGCGGGCGACAGCGTGATTGCTGAGTTCGACAGTCCGGTCCAGGCGGTGCGCTGTGCGGTCGAGATTCAGGATGCGCTGCGTACCCGCAACGATAGCTTGCCAGAAGACCAGCGCTTAGTGTTCCGTATCGGTGTGAACTTGGGCGACGTGATGGTCAAAGGTGATGACCTGCTTGGCGACGGCATCAATGTCGCTGCGCGGCTCGAGAGCATCGCTGACCCCGGCGGCATTTGCATGTCCTCCAGCGTCTATGACCAGATCGCCGGCAAGCTGGATCTCAGCTTTGTAGATGTTGGCAACAAGACGCTTAAGAACATCGGACGGCCCGTGCGCGTTTATCGCATCGATCGCGACGGCCGTAGCGGAACAAAGCGAGTGCGCGGCCTGCCGCCGGCTGCCAAGTGGCTGACCGGCCTTGGCGCTGTAGCGGGGCTCGCATTCGGTGCGTGGTATTTTGCGCTGGCGCCGTTGCAGGAAGCGACAAAACGCGCGGATAGTGCGGCCGCGGGCAGAGAAGCCAAAGCAGCTGAGGCAGCAAAGGCAGCCGAACAACGCCTTGCAGCCAAAGCGGCTGAAGCAGAGCGCTTACGCGCCGAAGCGGCGGAGCAACAACGCGCCAAGGACAACGCGGACTTGGCTAAACAAATCGCTGCCGCGGAAGCGGCACGGAAACGCGCTGAAGCGCAGGCCAGTGCTGCCGTCGAAGCCAAACGCGCACTCGAGGTAGAACGGGTGGCCGAAGGACGGGCGCGTGCCGAGGCTGATCTCGAGCGACTACGTGCCGAGGCCCAGGAAGAGAAGCGCAAGGCAGCGGCAGAACTGACCGCTGCAATCGCAGCGCGCCGTGCAGCAGAGACGGCAGCAGCAGCACCGGTAATCCCCAAGCCGGCGATGCCCCCCGCAATATCGTTGCGAGAGGGGCTTTGGGTGGCTGAATTCTTATGTCCGCCCCATAAGATTTTTCCGGAACGTACCATTACGACACTGATTTCTGTTGCCAATGGTGTGTATCTAATCGAGGTAGGCAAGCCAGAGCAGCCGGGGTCACTTGCATTGCGTGGCGCGCTCAATGTCGATGGGTCAGTATTGTTTCGCGGAACAGGCGTTTCGGGACGAATCGGGGGGGCACGTCCGTACGAGGCCGCGTTTACCGCGCGGCTAATCAAACAACGTTACGAAGGCAGCGGTCAACTGGGTGATCGCGATTGCGATCTGGTGCTGAAGAAAAGATAAAGACGTTGCTACGGAGGGTTTTTTAAATCTGAATGCCAGCCATGGGTCGAATGGGGACACTCACCCACTCACTTATATACCGTGCCTAAAACACCCGATCCCTTAATACCAACTCCGCCCCGTCCGCCCTATAATCAGCACCTGATTTGTTAGTAACGCCGCAACTTACGGCGAGGATCGCCTATGCAAACCAAAATCCCCTGCGTCATCATGCGCGGCGGCACCTCCCGCGGCCCCTTCCTGCTGACTTCCGATCTTCCGGAAAACCCCGCAACCCGCGATGAAGTCCTGCTCGCGATCATGGGCTCGCCGCACGAAATCCAGGTCGACGGCATTGGCGGCTCGCACTCGGTCACGAGCAAGGTTGCGATGATCAGCAAATCAACGCGCGATGATGCCGACGTCGATTACCTGTTCGCCCAAGTGCAGATCAACGAGAAGTTCGTCGACACCAAACCCAACTGCGGCAACATGCTGGTCGCCGTCGGCCCGTTCGCGATCGACGCCGGTCTGGTGCCGGCGCAGGACGGCGAAACCCCCGTGCGCATTTACAACGTCAACACCCAGTCGCTGGTCGAGGCCATCGTGCAGACGCCCGGTCGCCGGGTCGAATACGAAGGTGACGCCGCCATCGACGGCGTGCCCGGCACCGCAGCCCCGGTGGGCATCAATTTCAAAAGCGCGATCGGTGCCGTCACCAAGAAGATGCTGCCTACCGGCAAG
>Ga0224505_10001037_pt1 | contig 18330 bp, 15 predicted proteins | sample SF_Jan12_sed_USG_FD_169102 | JGI IMG/M metagenome (GOLD analysis project Ga0224505, IMG submission 169102) | Sediment microbial communities from San Francisco Bay, California, United States - SF_Jan12_sed_USGS_4_1 | ecosystem: Environmental > Aquatic > Marine > Sediment | place: USA: California... | reverse complement strand
TCTCGAATCCGATCGCCAGCCGGTGAAGTGCGGGCCGGGGAAGTGGTGGTCTGGCGTGCATCGGATTCCTCCCGATCGGTGCTTGGTGACCAACACACCCCCAGTGGCGTGGCCGTGTCCACCCCGCGGCGTTGTCGTTCCGTGACGATCCGATTCGAGATCGTCACATCCCGGTGTGGACAGGGTCGGTGGCCAACGGGTGTGCCAAGCGTGAGAACGACGCGGGAAAGGACTCCCGGTGGAACTGACGGGCACGCAGGGTCGACAATCGGCGCATGGCGCTCGATGGACGTCCGCGCAAGGGTCGGTGCCCATGACGGCCGCTGAGCACCCCGACCTGGTCGTGGAATCGTTCGGCGCCCTGTTCCAGCGGGAGTTCGTGAAGATGGTGGCGCTGGCCGAGGCGGTGTCGGGTGACCCCGCCGCGGCCGAGGACATCGCCGCCGAAGCCTTCTCGCGAGCCAACCGGCGTTGGGATCGGGTCGGGGGCTACGACAAACCCGGCGCCTGGGTTCGGCGGGTGACCATCAACCTGGCCCTCAAGCGCAAGCGGCGGCTGAGCCTCGAGCGGCGTTCGGCCGAGCGCCACCGAGCGGCGGACCTGGTGGAGGGCCCACCGGAGGTCGATCACCCCGTCTGGGCCGAGGTGGCGAAGCTGGCACCCCGCCAGCGGGTCGCCGTGGTCCTGTTCTACCTGGAGGATCTTCCGGTGGCCGAGATCGCCGAGATCATGGATTGCCGCGTGTCGACGGCGACGTCGCACCTGGATCGGGGTCGCCGGACCCTTGCTCGACGACTGGGCACAGGAGGTGCGTCATGACCGATGATGGTCGCCAGGTCGCCGAGGCGTTCGATCGCCTGATCGAACGTCGCCAGGCCACCACCGACGTGAGCGCGGCGCTCGTCGAGGTGCTCGACCGCCAGCCGTGGTGGCGTCGGTTCCGGCTGCCCATCGCCATCGTGATCACGGGCGCGGCGGCCGCGGCGTTGCTGCTGGCCCTGTTCGGGTCCGAGTCGGCCCGCCAGGCCGTGGAGACCGAGCCGGGCCTGGCCGGGACCACCGAGGCGCCGGTGGCCGTCGAGACCACGGTGGTGACCGGCGCCGAGGTCACCCTCGAGACGCCGGCGACGACGCTCGCCGGCGCCATCGAAGTGTTCCTCACGGCTCGGGGCGACCGGTACGGGGCCGACTGCGCCACGCCGACCGGACCGGGCCTGTGCTGGGACGTCGACATCGGCCGATGCCCGGCATACGCCGCGGTCGGCCGCGACGGTCGGTACGGCTGCTCACCCGTTCCCGTGCGACTGACCGAGACGGTGCCCAATCCGCTCGACCCCACCGGCGACTCGTTCACGACCGGCGACCAGACCGACGAGACGTTGCTGGTGGCCAGTGCCGGTACCGAGTGGTTCGTCGTCGATGCCGAGCTCGATGGGCACTCGATCGAGTACCGGGCGTTTCAGGCCGGCGACGCCGACACCATCGAGTGGGTGACGCCCGCCGGCACCGAGACGGTGTTCACCGACGCCACGGGTGGGGCGACCGTCGCGCCGGTGTTCTCCGACGTGGTGGTCGGACGAGACGTGTCGGATCGGAGGTGCGCCCGCTCGCTGGTCCGCATCGACTCGGCGACGGGCTCGGTGGACGACATCGGAGGAGGCACCCAACCCATGGTCGACGGCACGGGCCGCTACCTCGCCTATCGCGGGGGCGACTTCGAAGGGCGCGAGGCCGGGCCGGGTGAGAGCTGCGAGGTCGATGGGCGCCTCGTCGTGCTCGACCTCCACGACGGGCGGGAGCAGGAGGTGGGCTACGTCAACAGTGGGGACCTGGGTGGCATCAACACCATGCGTTGGGCGCCGACGGCGCCGCTGATCGCGGTCGATGACGGCCCCGACAGCACCCGATCCTCCATCGTCGGGTTCGATCGGACGGGCACGCTGACCAAGATCGAGCTCGACCGCGACATCGCTGAGGTGAACGGCCTCCTCAGCAACGAGGTGGTCGAGTGGGAATCCGACGAGGTGCTGGTCGTCCGGTTCTACGAGTTCGCCGGCGACGCGCCGGATGTGCTGGCCCGGTACGGCACCGACGGATCCTTCCTCTCACTGGTGGGTGAGTCCGATTCGCAGGCGACCGGTCCCGTGGTCGACCTGACCGACATCGACTGGGCCACGGTGTTGACCACGGAGCCGCAGCTGGAAGTCGTCACCGATCAGACCGTGACCGGTCCGCCGCCGGCGGGATCGGGGCCCTTCGTCCGCATCGGCAGCAGCGCCGGTTGGGCTCGCGTGGGCGAGGTGTCCTACGTCGACCTCGGTGGTCCGGATGGCTCGACGGAGCCGGAGGCGGTCATCACCCTCGACGCCGGCGGCAACGGTGGAACAGGCGGCGTGCTGGTCTTCGCCGCCGGCACGGCGGGGCCGACGCTGGTGGGGCCGAGCTCGTTCTACGACGACGTCCCGGGGGCGGGCATGCAGGTGTTCACCACGCGGGGCACACCACCGTGGCTCACCCTGGAGGAGGTGTTTCGTCCGAGCTGGGCGCCCAAGGCTGCGGTGACCGGTGTCCATGACCGCAACTATCGCCTGGTCGATGGACAGCTCGTGCTCGACCTCGATCTCGGTGAGATGGCCTTCGAGGGGGGCCTGTACGAGCTGAACGCATTCTTCGGGCGACTCATCGACGGAGATGTCCAGGGCGCGGCGGAACTGCTGGCTCCTGGCGCCGACATCGACATCCTCGGGGCGACCGACGTCGCCGGTGCGGTGGCTGCGGTCGAGCCCTGGGCCGCGCTGTCGCTCCAGGTCGACGACGGCGCCGAGGTCACCAACCAGTACGGCGTGACGGCCAGACTCGATGGCGGTGGCAGCGGTCCGGCGGGCATGTTCGGATCCGAGTTGTGCGAGTACGACACCACCCGGCACCAGTGCTTCATCACCTCGGTATCCGTGCAGCTGCCGTAGGTCACCACAGGCGGCGGCCCGTTCGCCCCTGGTTCGGTCTGCTGGCGGTCTCGGCGAGTAGCGGATCGGCCGACCGGCCACCGGTGCCGCGGTTGGAGCCATCACCGGAGGTGGCTCGGGAGCGCAGCGGATGGCACGCTCGCGGCGTGGCGGTTTCCTTGCTCGCCGAGAGCCGGGGTCGGCATCTGCTGATCGCCGACGGTGCAAGGCATCCGTCATCGGCCGGACGGGGTGGCTCCTTTATCGGTGCTTTATTGGCGAGACGATCGCGCCGATCTGACGGTGCTCTTACAGAGGCGTCGCACGATGGTCCTCACCAACCCACCACAAGGAGCTCTCAGACATGAATCGCCTCAAGAAGACCGCCATCGTCGGCGTGGCCGGTCTCTCCCTTGCCGGCGGCAGCGTCGCCGTCGCCGCCCTCTCGCCCCTCGGCATCGCCGGCGCTCAAGAGGACGGCACCGAGCAAACCCGACCGGACCGCATCGGCGACGGTCTGGCCGACATCCTGGCCGAGCTGGTCGAGGACGGCACCCTCACCCAGGAGCAGGCCGATGCGGTCGGTGAGCGCGTCGACGAGCGTCGTGACGAGCGTCGGGCCGAGTTCGAGGCCTTCCGCGCCGAGCACGAGGCCGACCGCGAGGCGATGATGCAGGAACTGGCCGATGCCGCCGGTGTCACCGTCGAGGAGCTGGCGGACGCTCGGGACAAGGGTGAATCGCTCGCCGACATCGCCGGCGACAACGTGGACGCCGTGATCGAACTGCTCGTGCAACAGCAGACCGACCGCATCGACGAGGCGGTCGACAACGGACGTCTCGATCAGGAGCGAGCCGATGAGATCCTGACCGACGTCGAGCAGCGGGTGACCGACATGGTCAACGGCGAGGGCTTCGCCGGCCCCGGCTTCGGACACCGCGGTGGCCATCATGGTCCCGGTGGTGGGTTCGGTCCGGGCCGAGGGTTCGGACCCGGTGATGGCTTCGGGCCCGACGACGGCGCGCCCGGTGCGCCGGCCGAGGACGAGCCCGCCGCCTTCGACGTCGGCGCCTGACTCCACACCCCATCCCCCACCCAGCGATGCCCCGGCCTCCGGTCGGGGCATCGCCGCGTGCGCCGTGGACTTCTTCAGGTGCCGCCGCTCGTCGGTCGATACCGGCAGGCATGAGTGCGCATGATCCGGGCCACCTGCCTCCGCCTCCGCCCCCGCCTCCTCCGGGTGTGGCCCCGGCCCCCTTCGCACCGCCGCCGCCCCCGGGCGCGGTTCTCCCGCCGCCGCCTCCTCCTCCTCCGTCGGTGCCACGAACGGTTCAGCCCGGCATCCCCGCCAATGCCCATCCCGCCACCCTGCATCCCCGGACGACCGCCGTGACGACGGTGCCGGCGACTGGGCTGACCGGTCCGGTCGGACTCATCGACGAAGAGGCCCACGCCCGATGGGATCAGATCGAGGCGGAGGTGCGGGCCGAACGGGGCGAGGCGCCCCGCTCGCCGGGCCCGGCCCCGATGGGGACCGATCACGCCGCTGTCTACCACCACCCTTTCGCGCCACCGGCGGGCAACCGGCCGGCGGGCATGTCCTATTTCGGCTCGTACCGGCCGGCCCGTGGCCTGGCGGCCCTCACCCAATTGGGCCTCGCGGCGACGTCGCTGCTGAGCGCCCTGCTGTTGTGGTCGCTGTGGATCCAGCGCGACGTGCTGGCTCGCCTCGATGCGGGCGAGAGCACGCTGGGTGCCGACATCGCCGCCAGCGACGAGAGCCTCGGTCGGTGGTTCGTCATCCGCCTGCTGTTGTTGCTGGCCACCGGGGTGGCCTTTCTGGCCTGGTTCAGCCGGTCGTACCAGAACACCAATGCCGTCAATCCGTGGGACCCCACCCGGCGGACGCCGGGCTGGGCCGTCGGTGCATGGTTCGTGCCCTTCCTCAACTGGGTCCGCCCGGTGAGCATGGCCAACGAGATGTGGCGCAAGAGCGAATCCCCCCACGCATCGGCGCCCACGCCGGCGACCATCCTCTGGGTGTGGTGGCCGTGCTGGCTGATCGGTGGTGTCGGGATGCAGATGCCACCCGACATCGGTGGTGCGCTCGAGGCGGGCGTCACCGTCGAGGCCATGAAGCTCCTCAACGCCATCTGGATGTTCGGTCTGGTGACGTCGCTCGTCGGGGGCCTGGCCGCGCTGATGATGGTGGGCACGCTGACCGAGCGACTGGACCGTCGCTTCGTCGAGCTCCGGGCCTGGGAAGAGCAGCGCTGACGAGAAGGTCCCACGGCAACGAGCCCCCGGTGCCGGCCGAACGTCCGGTCAGGGGTGTCGGGCCAGGACGCCGATGCTGTCGCCGGCTTCGTCGGTCCAGAACAACAGCGGCTCGAGTCCGGCGTCGGTCACCAGGCGTTCGAGCGACGACTGCGAGAACAGGAACAGGTGCTCCGCCGGCCCGACCAACGGCGAGGCCATGCCCAGCGACGTGAACGAGTCGCCGTCGGCACAGACGGTGAAGATCATCAGCACCCCGCCGGGCCGCAGCGCGGCGGCGGCCCGGGCCACCACGGCGTGCGGGTCGGGTAGGTGCTCGAGCGACATCTCGGACACCACCGCGTCGTAGCCGGCGGTCGGGTTGATCTCGGTGTCGGCGGGCGCCGCCACGAGGTCCAGCTCGTATTCTCGTCGTCCGTACTCGACGGCTGCTGCGTTGATGTCCACGCCCCGTCCGTCCCAGCCCCGTTGTCGAGCGGCGCGTAGGAACCGGCCGGCACCGGTACCGATCTCGAACAGCCGGCTCGCAGCTCCCCGATGTGGCTCCAACAGGTCGAGCAGCATCGACCAGTGGGTGGCCATGGCGTCGGCCTCGGCCTCGAGCGCCGGTAGGTACTCGTCGGCGAAGTAGGCCGCGGAGTAGCGGGCCGCCAGGAAGCCGGGCGTGGGCCGATCGACGGTGTAGACCACGGCGCACGTCGCGCATCGGGCCATGCGGAGCCCGTCGCTGCTGCCCTCGATCTGGCGCTCGGCGTCGCCGCAGACGGGGCAGGTCCCGACCTCCTCGACCGGGACGGGGTCGCCGGCGAGGTGCTCGAAGTTGATATCCGGGGTCTTCAGCGAGGCCGCCCGTTCGAAGGTGGCCTCCACCCGGACGTGACCCCGGTGGGCCAGGCGCCGCCGATCGATGGCGGCGGTGAAACCGACGGCGAGCGCCGGGTCGAGCTCGAGGTGCTGGGCGACGTCGGGGCGCACGGTCCGTCGGGCGGAGAAGCGCTCCCCATCGATGACCACCTGCACCTCCCCCGGGTCGCGGCTGGCGCGGTGCACGGCCCAGCCCCGCACCAGGAGGGTGCCGCCGTCGATGGTGACCGGGCCGGGCGGCTCGTCCAGCGTCAGGATCGCCGGCGTGCGGGTGCGGCGGCGCAGGAAGCCGGCGGACTCCGACAGGCGTGACACCGAACCGACAGTACTGGTCACGGGTGGGGCTGGCGGTCTCCGGGATCATAGAATCAAGCGATGGCGACACTCCGGGTGGCCCTTTGTCAGATCAACACCGTCGTGGGCGATCTCGACGGCAATGTGGCTCGCATCCTGGACGCGGTGGCGCAGGCCGAGGAGGCCGACGCCGATGTGGCCGTGTTCCCCGAGATGACCATCACGGGGTACCCCCCCGAGGATCTGCTGTTGAAGCGGGGTTTCGTCGCCGACAACCGACGGGCGCTCGACAAGGTGGCCACACGGTCGGGCCGCGTGGCGGTGATCGTGGGCTTCGCCGACGGGAACCCCGAGGTGCACAACGCCTTGGCCGTGTGCGCGCACGGTGAGGTCGTCGGCACCTATCACAAGCGCCATCTGCCCAACTACCACGTGTTCGACGAGTACCGGTACTTCCGTCCCGGCGTCGAGCCCCACACGCTGTACGACATCGCGGGCGTGCGGGTGGGTGTGTCCATCTGCGAGGACGCCTGGATCGCCGGCGGCCCGCTGCCGCAGCTGGTCACCGGCGGCGCGCAGCTCATCGTCAACATCAACGGATCACCCATGTACGGCGGCAAGATGGCGGTCCGCGAGCGGGAGCTGGCCCACCGGGTGTCCGAGGGTCCGGTGCCGGTCGTGTACCTCAATCTGGTCGGTGGTCAGGACGAGCTGGTGTTCGACGGCGGATCCATGGTGGTCGATGCCCGAGGCACCGTCATCGCCCGCTGCCGACAGTTCGTCGAACAGACGCTGGTGGTCGACGTCGAGGTCGACGATCACGTGCCCACCGAGGCGACCTTTCCCATTCGCGCCGTCACCGAACGCACGGTCCGAGCCGATCAGCTGGTCCCGCAGGTGGCCCCGGTCCACGGGCGGCTGGACGAGATCTACGACGCCGTCGTGTTGGCCACCCGTGACTACGTGCGCAAGAACGGGTTCAGCGATGTGTGCCTGGGTCTTTCCGGCGGTATCGACTCGTCGCTGGTGGCCGCCATCGCAGTGGACGCACTGGGCCCGGAGCACGTGCACGGCGTGCTGATGCCCTCGCGTTTCTCCAGCGATCACTCCCTCACCGACGCCCAGGCCCTGGCCGAACGGTTGGGCATCGAGCATCGCATCGTGCCCATCGAGGCCGGTCATCAGGCCTTCCTCGACATGCTGGCCCCCAGCTTCGCCAACCTCGAACCCGGCCTGGCCGAGGAGAACGTGCAGTCGCGGGTCCGCGGCGTGCTGTTGATGGCCCTGGCCAACAAGTTCGGCTGGCTGGTGCTCACCACCGGCAACAAGAGCGAGGCGGCCGTCGGTTACTCGACGCTGTACGGCGACACCGCCGGTGCCTTCGCCTGCATCAAGGACGTGTACAAGCTCACCGTCTACGAGCTGGCTCGATTGGTGAATCGGCGTCACGCTCGCACGGTGATCCCCGAGTCGGTGATCGTCAAGGCCCCATCCGCCGAGTTGCGACCCGATCAGCGTGACGACCAGTCGCTGCCGCCCTACGAGGTGCTCGACCCCCTGCTGATGGCCTACATCGAGGGCGACGCCACGCGGCCCCAACTGACGGCGGCCGGCTTCGACCCGGATCTGGTGACCCGCGTGTGTCGCCTGGTCGACATCGCCGAGTTCAAGCGCCGGCAGACCCCGCTCGGCCCGCGCCTGACCGAGAAGGCCTTCGGCCGCGACCGTCGGCTGCCCATCACCAACCACTACGAGCGATGAGCGGTCTGACCGCGGCGCGGACCGCCGATGGTGTGGGCGGCCAACTGTGGTTCAGCCAGTCCCTCGCCGGGTTGTTGGCCGAGTGGGACAAGCCCATGGCGCACGCCGGGTTGCGCACGTGGGTGGCCGGGGCTCGCCGGCGGGTGGACGAGCACGTCACCCTCTGGCGTCAGCAACTTCCCGAGTCCGTTCTGCTCGAACCCGACGATCGCGTTCGGGCCCCGGAAGGGGTCGACACGCTGATGGAGGCGGCTGCGTACGCCGGCGGTGATGCGCCCGAGCAGAGCCGTGCGCTGGCGCGCTTGCTGGACGCGGCCCGGACCGACCTCGATGAGCTGCTGGCCGAAGCGGGGCCCGTCAGCGATGGGGCCCTCCTGCGATCGGGGGCGCTGGTGCGGGCCGACCTCGAGCGGCTGGCGCAGACGCTTCCCACCTGTTGAGCGCCGCTCGTCGGTGCCGAGCCCGGTCGCGCGACACGCGCGCAGCCGCGCGCGTTCGGTGACCGGGTCGAACGGGTCCACGGCCGTCGGCGGAGAAGTTGTCTCAATGTGGATGCGACCGGGGTCGATGTTCGTGGTTGACCGTTACACTCGAAGACCTCATGGTGTGCGTACGGGGGCGACATCGCCCTGGTCCGCACACACAGGTCCCGACTGCGAGAAGGTGCGCCTTGGCCAAGGAGCGAGTCGAACGCGACGAGGAAGACCTGGTCCGGCTCTACCTCACCGACATCGGGCAGTACCCGCTGCTGACCAAGGACGACGAGGTTCGGCTGGCGCAGGCCATCGAGGCCGGCAACGAGGCCCGTGGCGAGCTCGACAAGGCCGATGTCTCCCACTCACCGGCTCGCAAGCGCGAGCTGGTGCGTACTCGACGCAAGGGTGACGAGGCCGAGCGGACCTTCGTGCAGTCCAACCTGCGCCTGGTGGTGTCCATCGCCAAGAAGTACCAGGCTTCGGGACTGCCGCTGCTGGATCTGATCCAGGAGGGCAACCTCGGCCTCATGCACGCCGTGGAGAAGTTCGACTGGCGCAAGGGCTTCAAGTTCTCCACCTACGCCACATGGTGGATCCGTCAGGCCATCACCCGCGGCATCGCCAACACCGGTCGCACCATCCGGTTGCCGGTGCACGCCGGTGACACCCTGGCCCGGCTCCAGAAGGCCCGCTCGCGCCTCGAGCTCAAGCTGGGACGTCCGGCCACGCTCAGCGAGCTGGCCGAAGAGGTCGAGATGCCCGAGGACAAGGTCACCGAGGCGTTGCGCTTCGCGGCCGAACCCCTCTCCCTGTCCGAGCCGCTGCGTGAGGACGGCGACGCCGAACTGGGCGATGTCGTCGAGGATCGCTCGGCCGATTCGCCCTTCGAGGTTGCCGCCACCGCGCTGCTGCCCGAGGAGATCAGTCGCCTGCTGGCTCCGCTCGACGAGCGCGAGCGCGAGATCCTCAAGCTGCGCTTCGGCCTGGATCGAGGCGAGCCGCGCACCCTCGAAGAGGTGGGTGAGCACTTCAACCTCACCCGTGAGCGCATCCGCCAGATCGAGGCACGGGCCATGTCCAAGCTCCGCCACCCCTCGAGCGACACGGGCGCCCGCGACCTGCTGGCCGTCTGACACCCGATCCGGCCCGCCGGGCCGAGAGTTGTCCGCTCATGGCAGGTGTTGACCGGCGCGGGTTCTATGTTGAGACGGAATGAGGGGTCTGCTCCGTTCTCTGGCGGTGATCGCGCTGACGCTGGTCCTCGCGGCCTGTCAGGTGGATGCCTTCGTCGAGGTCGCCGTGACCGACGACGGATCCGGTGTGGTCACGGTGGCGGTCGCCCTCGACAACGAGGCGGTGGAACGGGCAGGTGACCTGGACCGGATCATCGTCACCGACGATCTGGAGACCGCCGGGTGGACCGTGGAGGCGCCCACGCGCGAGTCCGACGGGCTGACGTGGATTCGTGCGTCCAAACCGTTCGCCGAACCCGACCAGTTGGCCCGGTTGCTGGCCCAGGTCAGTCCGGTCTTCCAGGTCGGCCTGGCCCGCGACCATTCCTTCGGGCGCACCACCTTCGACATCGAGGGCACCATCGACCTCTCCGACGGTCTCGGATCTCTCGGCGACGAACAGCTGGCCGAGCTGTTCGGGTCGCCGGCCGGGTTCGACGTGGAGGAGCTGGAGGCCGAGATCGGCCCACTGGCCGACGCCACCCAGCTGCAGTTCGTGGTCCGGCTGCCCTACGACGTCGCCGGCAACGGCGAGGCGTCCGATCAGGGCGAGGTCTGGACGCTGCAGCTTGGGGACGACCCCACCGACGTGGCCGCTTCGGCGTCGCGCCGACACGCATGGACGATGGTGTGGGTCGTGGTCGCCGGCTTGTTCGTGCTGGCTCTGTTGGGGCTGATGGGGCGACGGGCGTGGCGGTCGTTCACGGGAGCCGAACTGGTGGCGACATCGCCCCGCAGCCGGCCCGCGCCCGCCGGCTCGGTGGCCGATGACGACGGTGAGGCGGCCGTGCGGCGCCTCGAGCTGATCGTGCTCGATGGTTTCGGGGTGTTGTTCGACGCGGGCGACCACATCACCAGCGTGCTGGCTCCCTTCGTCGCCGAGCGCGGCGGTTCGACGGACTCGGTCGAGGTGGCCGAGCGGTACCGGCAGACCAGCCTGGGTCGGCTGTCGACCGCCGAGCTCTGGGCGGTGTTGGGCGTCGAGGGCGACGCCGAGATGCTCGATCGTTCGTTCGTCGAGTCGCTGCCGCTCACCGACGGTGCCCTCACCTTCCTCGAACGATCCAAGCTCCAGGGTCTCACCCTCGCCTGCCTGGCCAACGGTGTGGCGACCTGGTTCGATCTGCTCCGTCGGCGCGACAGCCTCGACGTCTACATCGCCACGTGGCTGGTCAGCTCGGATCTCGGCGTGCGCAAACCCGATCCGGCCGCGTACGAGGCCCTGTCGCACGCCACCGGCGTCCCCCTGGGCAACTGCCTGATGATCGATGACCGCACCGAGCATCTCGATGCCGCCCGACGGGCCGGTATGTCCACTGCCCTGTTCGGCTCGGCCGCCGGCGACACCGCCGACCACCCCCACCTGGAGCGATTCGCCGCCATGGTCAGCTGACCCCTGACCCCTGACCCCTGACCCAAATTGCGTGGGTTTGTCGCGATAGTTGGCACGAAGTAGCGCCAGGTCGCGTCCGATGCGACGCTGGAGGTCATGCACGATCTGGTGATCCGAGGCGGAATGGTCGTCGACGGGTCCGGGGCCGAGCCCACCGTGGGCGACGTGGCCATCGGCGGTGATCGCATCGTGGACGTGGGCGATGAGGTGGGCGCCGCCCGCCGAGAGATCGACGCCACCGGGCTGGTGGTCACCCCCGGTTGGGTCGACACCCACACCCACTACGACGCGCAGGCCACGTGGGACCCGCAGCTCACGCCGTCGGGTTGGCACGGCGTCACCACGGTGGTCATGGGCAACTGCGGGGTGGGCTTCGCCCCGGCCGCGCCCGACAAGCGGGACTGGCTGGTCGGGCTGATGGAGGGGGTCGAGGACATCCCCGGCGCGGCCATGACCGAGGGCATCGCGTGGGAGTGGGAGACGTTCCCCCAGTACCTCGATGCCCTCGAGCGCCGATCGTGGGTGGCCGACATCGGTGCCCAACTGCCGCATGGCGCTCTGCGGGCCTACGTGATGGGGGAGCGGGCCGAATCCCAGCCGGTGGCCGACCCCGCCGACAACGAGGCCATGGCCCACCTGGTGACCGAGGCCCTGCGGGCCGGGGCGCTCGGCTTCTCGACCTCTCGCACACCCCTGCACAAGTCGATCGCCGGCGAGTTGGTGCCCGGCACCCACGCCGCCCTGGACGAGCTCCAGGCCATCGCCGACGCCATGGCGGTCGCCGGTCATGGCGTGTTCCAGTGCGCCATCCACCATCCGGATGTGCCCGAGTCGTTCGGGTGGATGCGCCAGGTGGCGGCCACCACAGGCCGCCCGGTCATCTTCAACCTCAACCAGCCCGATTTCGCCCCCGATCTGTGGCGCGAGGACCTTCGGCTGCTGGAACAGGCTGCCGCCGAGGGGTTGCCTGTGCTGGCCCAGGTATCGGGCCGGCCGGTGGGCATCCTGATGTGCTGGGAGGGGAGTGTGCACCCGTTCCTGGGGCGGCCGTCATACGAGGCCTTGCGCGAGTTGGCGGTCGATGACCAACTGGCCCGCCTGCGCGACCCCGCCGTGCGAGCCGCGATCCTGAGCGAGCCGGCGGAGGGGTTGTCGCTCTTTCTCACCTTCGTCACCAGCACCTGGGAGAAGGTGTGGCCGTTCACCGGCGAGACCGACTACGAACCGGACCCCGCCGATTCGTTGGCCGCGGCTGCCGCTCGGGGCGGGGTCACCCCCGATGAGCTGGCCTACGACCAGATGTTGACGGGGGACGGCACCGGGCTGTTGTACTTCCCGCTGTTCAACTACGGCCAGCACACCCTGGAGCCGTTGTTCGAACTGCACCAGCACCCGCTCACCCGGATGGGATTGGCCGACGCAGGCGCCCACTGCGGGGCGATCTGTGACGGTGGCATGCCCACGTTCATGATCAGTTACTGGACCCGTGATCGGTCGCGAGGCGAGCGGCTGCCGCTGGCGCACATGGTGCGGCGCCAGACCCGTGAGACGGCCGAGACCTTCGGACTGCACGACCGGGGTCTGCTGACACCCGGGATGCGAGCCGACGTCAACGTCATCGACTACGACCGCCTGAACGTGGTTCCGCCCCGCATGGCCCACGACCTGCCCACCGGCGCCCGCCGCTACGTGCAGCCTGCGGTGGGCTACGTGGCCACCGTCTGCGCCGGCCAGGTGACGGTGGAAGGTGATGAGTTCACCGGCGCCGTGCCCGGCCGCCTGATCCGCGGCCCCCAATCCCCCGGACGCTGACTCGAATTGCGTGGGTTCGTGCCAATGGTTGGCGCCAACTCGAGCGAGGTCGGGCTCCTCAGTCGCCGAAGAGCGCGTCCAGATCCGGCAGGCCGGCGCCCTGCGGGTCGAGCCGGCCGGTGTCGAGGATCTGGCGTGCCGCGTCATGCACCGCGGCGAATGCAGCTCGACTGAACCCCGACCCCACGCTCACCCGGCGAACCCCGACCTCGGCCAGGTCGTCCAGGCCCCAATCCTGCCCCAGCCCGATCAGCACGTTGACGGGCACGCCCACCGACTCGACCACCCGTCGGACGTCGTCGAGGGTGCGCAAACCGGGCGCGTAGACGGCATCGGCCCCGGCGACCTCGTAGGACTGCAGACGGGCGATGGTGTCGTCGAGGTCATCGAGCCCGTACAGCAGGTTCTCGCAGCGAGCCGTCAGCACGAAGGGATGCCCGTCGGCGTGCGCCGCCTCGGCTGCGGCAGCGATGCGTTCGATGGCCAGCCCGATGTCGTGGATCGGCGCGGTCTGGTCGTAGGTGGCGTCCTCGATGCAGCACCCGGCGATCCCTGCGTCTTTCGTTGCGGTGATGGTGGCGGCAACGCCGGTCGGGTCGATGGCGAAGCCGTCCTCGAAGTCGCCGGTGACCGGCAGCGACGTGGCCTCGGTGATCTGGCGAGCGTGCTCGATGGCCTCGGCGGCCGAGATCGCGCGGGCCCCGTCGGGGCGGCCCAGCGTGCGGGCATGGCCTGCGCTCGAGGTGGCCAGGGCCTCGAAGCCCATCGACTCGAGCAGTCTGGCCGTCCCGATGTCGTACGGATTGGGCAACACCAACAGCTGGTCGCCATCGTGTAGGTCGCGCAGGGCCTGGGCTCGGGACGTGTCCATGGCGTTGACCCTATTGTCGCGACGATGGCGGTCGCCTGACCTGGCTCGACTTCGTCACACCTGGTTGCACCAACCGACGCAAATTGGGTCGGGGGCGGCAGGGCCGGGTGATCTGGCTCGACTTCGTGACACCTGATTGCACCAACCGACGCAATTTGGGTCGGGGGCGGGGGGTGGTAGAACGCCGGGATGGAGATGGTGTATCGCCGACTGGGGTCGGCCGGGATCAAGGTCAGTGTGTTGTCGTTCGGCAGCTGGGTCACCTTCGACAACCAGCTCGACACCGACCTCGCCCTCGACTGCATGCAGGCGGCCCACGATGCCGGGGTCAACTTCTTCGACAACGCCGAGGTGTACGCCGGCGGCGAGAGCGAGCGGATCATGGGCCAGGCCCTGGCCGAGCTGGCCTGGCCCCGCCACAGCTATCTGGTGTCGACCAAGTTCTACATGGGCATCCACGAGGGACCCAACACCCAGATGACCCTGAACCGCAAGTACCTGCTGGAGGCGATGGACCAGTCGTTGGAACGGTTCGGCCTGGACCACCTCGACCTGGTCTTCTGCCACCGCCCCGATCCCGAGACCCCCATCGAGGAGACCGTGTGGGCCATGCACGACATCATCGACTCGGGTCGGGCGTACTACTGGGGCACGTCGGAGTGGTCGGCCGAGGAGTACCGCCAGGCCTGGGACATCGCCGACCGGCGCAACCTCCACAAACCCCAGATGGAGCAGCCGCAGTACAACCTGTTCTGGCGCGACCGGGTGGAGAAGGAATATGCCCCCCTCTACGAGGATCTGGGCATGGGAACCACCACCTGGAGTCCGCTGGCGTCGGGAGTCCTCACCGGCAAGTACCTCGACGGCATCCCCGACCACAGCCGCGGATCACTGGCCGGCTACGAATGGCTGCGTGATGTCGTGATCACCGAGGAAGCCAACGAGAAGGTGAAGGACCTGATCCCCATCGCCGATGATCTGGGCTGCTCGCTGGCCCAACTGGCGATCGCCTGGTGTGCCCGGAACCCCCATGTATCGACGGTGATCACCGGCGCCAGTCGGGCCACGCAGGTGACCGAGAACATGACCGCCCTCGAGGTGATCGAGCGGCTCGACGACGACGTGATGGCCCGCATCGAGGCGGCTGTCGGCTGACCGGCTCACCGGTGACGCTGCCGGTCACCGTGAACAGTGTCAGAGGGGGTTCGTAGGTTCTGGGCATGGCCCGATCACGTACCCACTTCTCGTGTGCCGACTGCGGGGCGTCCAGCCCGCAGTGGGCCGGACGCTGTCCGGGGTGCGGCCAGTGGCACACGCTGGTCGAGGAAGTGGCCCCCACGAGCGGGGGGTCGGCCGACGCCGACCGCCGCTGCTCGGTGGTCGCCATCACCGACATCGACCCGGCGGCCCACGTACCCATCGCCACCGGGCTCGACGAAGCCGATCGGGTGCTCGGTGGCGGCTTCGTGCCCGGCTCGGTCACGCTGCTGGCCGGCGCCCCCGGTGTCGGCAAGTCCACCCTCGTGTTGCAGGTGGTGGCTTCCTTCGCCGGCCGTGACCTCCGAGCGCTGTACCTGACGGCCGAGGAATCGGGGCCCCAGGTCCGGGGCCGGGCCGACCGTCTGGGCGCCCTCGACGAGCGGGTGTCGCTCATGGTCGACACGTCGCTGGCGGGTCTCGACCGGGTCCTCGACGAGGTCCGGCCCGACCTGTTGGTGGTCGATTCCATCCAGACCGTGCACGATCCCCAGCTCGGCTCGGCTGCCGGATCGGTGGCCCAGGTCCGCCACGGGGCCCAGAGCCTGGCCCGCCTGGCCAAGAGCCGGGGAATGGCCACGGTGCTGGTCGGCCACGTCACCAAGGACGGGTCGGTGGCCGGGCCACGCGTGCTCGAGCACCTGGTCGACACGGTGCTCGAGCTCGAGGGCGATCTCCAGCGGGGGCTGCGGGTGTTGCGGGCCACCAAGCACCGTTTCGGCTCCACCGACGAACTGGGCCTGTTCGAGATGGGGCCCGACGGACTGTCGTCGGTCGTCGATCCCAGTGCGGTGTTCCTGGCCGATCGGGTGCCCGACATCCCGGGGTCGGTGATCGTTCCCACCGCCGAGGGCCGCCGGCCGCTGCTGGTGGAGGTGCAGGCCCTCACCAGCCCGGCGGCGGGCGCCCCCCGCCGGGTGGGCCACGGCATCGACACCGGACGGCTCGATCTGGTGCTGGCCGTGCTGGGCCAGCGCTTGGGTGTGCCGGTGTTCGACCTCGATGTGCATGCCGCCGCGGTCGGTGGGGTGCGGGTCCACGATCCCGCTGCCGACCTGGCCCTGGCCCTGGCCGTCGCCTCGTCGGTCACCAACGTGGCCCTGCCCGATGACCTGGTGGCGTTCGGCGAGGTGGGTCTGGCCGGCGAGCTCCGCCGGGTACCGCACACCGAGCAACGCCTGGCCGAGGCCGGCCGCATGGGCCTGCGCCGGGCCTTGGTTCCTCGTGATGTGGTCGACGTCCCGTGCGGGCTCGAGATCCGCCGCGCCGCCAGCCTGGCCGAGGCGGTGCGCCTCACCCGACTACCGGTGGGCTGAGGAGCCGAACCCGACGGCCTCGCACGACGCGGTGTAGACACTCCGCATGCGCATCACGTTGTCGACCGGGCACCCGGCCGAGCTGGTGGCACCCATCGGCGCTCCGCAGGGCTTGGTCGTCGTCCCCGACATCATGGGCCTGCGGCCGCTGTTCGACGACATGGTCGAGCAGTTGGCGCGCGATACGGGCTGGGCGGTGTGTGCGCCCGATCTGTACGTCGGCCAGCAAGAGCTCGACCTCGAAGGTCGACTCGCCGAGGCCGAGCATCTCGACGACGCCGTGGTGTTGGGCGACCTGGTGGCCGCGGCCGACGCCTGTGGGGTCGAACCGGTGGGCTGCATCGGGTTCTGCATGGGAGGTATGTACACGCTCAAGGCCGTGGCCACCGGGCGCTTCCACCGGGTGGTGTCGTTCTACGGCATGATCACCGTGCCCGAGGCTTGGCGAGGTGCCGGCCAGGGTGAACCGCTGGTCGCCATCCGCAACGGCAACGCGGCATCGGCCATGGCCGTGGTGGGCACGGCCGACAGCTACACCCCACCCGACGAGGTGGCCCGGCTCCGGGCCACCGGTGTCACCGTCGTGTCCTACGCCGACGCCGATCACGGTTTCGTCCATGATCCCGACCGCCCGGCCCACCGTCGGGCCGATGCCGCCGACGCCTGGACCCGCACCGTGGACTGGCTGAGCGAGCGACCCTGACCGAGCGACCCTGACCGAAATGGCGTGGGTTCGTCGCGACAAGTGGCACGAAGTAGCGCCAGGTCGCCTGGTGATGCGACGTGGGGCTCAGTGGGCCCGGATGGTGAGCTGCTCGCGGTTGGTGATGACGTAGCGGCGATCGACCTGGTCGATCCAGCCCAGCTTGATGAAGCTGGCGATCGCCTTGTTGACCCGCTCGCGTGACGCGCCGACCATGCCGGCCAGCTCTTCCTGGGTGATCGGCAGGGTGAACTCGTCGTCTTCACCGGCCAGCTCCAGCAACCGCTTGGCCGTGCGCCCGGTGACGTCGAGGAACACCGAGTCGGCCAGCGCCTGGTCCATGGCCCGGAGGCGTCGGGCCAGCATGCCGACCACCCGCCACAGCTGTTTGGGGTGAGCCTCGTACAGGGCCTGCACCGGACCGTACGGCAGTGAGAGCACGGTGGATCGTTCCAGTGCCCGGGCCTCGGCGGATCGACCCATGTCGTCGAGCAACCCCATCTCGCCGAACAGGTCACCCGGCTCCATCAGGGCCACCACCGACTCGCGGCCATCGAAGCTGCGGTTGGCAATGGCGATCCGTCCCTCCTCCACGATGTAGAGGTGGGTGGGCGCCGCGCCCTCCTCGAAGATGACGTCGCCGCGGTGCAGGTCGAGGCGGGAGGTGTGGTCGGAGAGCTCGTGCAGCAGCTCGGGGGAGAGGTCGTGGAACAGTTCGGTACTGGCAAGGAGAGGGGAGTCGGCCATGATGAATCCATGGTACGTGAGCCCGGTGCGATGAGCCGGACTGGGGTGTGGGTGGTGGTGGTGGCTGCGGGAACGGGCGATCGGTTCGGCGGCCCCAAGCAGTTGGCCACTCTCGGCGACCGACGGGTGCTCGACCACTCGGTCGCCGCTGCGTCGGCCGTGGCCGACGGCGTCGTGGTGGTGGTGGCCGCCGATCGCGTCGATCAGGTCGAGCCCACCCTTGGCGCACCGGTCGTCTGCGTTGGCGGTGGGGCCACTCGGTCGGCGTCGGTGCGGGCCGGTCTGGAAGCGATCCCCGCCGACGTCGGCGTGGTGCTGGTGCACGATGCCGCCCGTCCGCTCGCGTCGGTGGCGCTGTTCGATCGGGTCATCGCGGCCGTG
>Ga0224505_10001035_pt1 | contig 18331 bp, 19 predicted proteins | sample SF_Jan12_sed_USG_FD_169102 | JGI IMG/M metagenome (GOLD analysis project Ga0224505, IMG submission 169102) | Sediment microbial communities from San Francisco Bay, California, United States - SF_Jan12_sed_USGS_4_1 | ecosystem: Environmental > Aquatic > Marine > Sediment | place: USA: California... | reverse complement strand
CTGCATCCCGAAAAGATGGAGACGCGAAAGTACGACCCCGTTGCCCGCAAGCACGTGGTCTACAAGGAAGCGAAGATCAAATAAAAAAACCGCCGAAAGGCGTTTTTTTTTGCTTCGCTGTCGCTGGTGACATGCCGGTGCGTACTTCGCTCGAGATCGGCTGCCGGCGGCGCGGGGTTTTGCCCTTCGAGTGAGTCGGGTTTCCGAGTGAGAAAGGCAATGCGCCGGGACGCCGGCGCGGACCTATATTACCTGTCTAGGCCGTTGCCAACTGGTAAGAGCGCAGGCGCGCGGCGAAATCCTCCAGCACTTGGATGCCGCTGGCCTCCGCCTCGGCACACCACTCCTTCAACTGCGCCAGCAACTTTTCATTGCTGACGTTTGCGCCGCTCCACAGCTCGCGAAGGCGTTCGCGAAACTCGTGCACTGTCTGCAGCGCAGCATTGTCGGATAACACGTCGCGAAGCCTGGCCTTTGCACGCTCATCGAGCAGGCGTGGCTGCCTGACAAGCAACAACTTTGCCTTTCGCAATGCGCTGTTGCCTGCGGCAATCGCGCGCTCGGTTCTGAATACCGGCAAGGTCACCCGTTTCGTGTAGTCACGCAGGACATGCATGCGATTGACGATAATGGCGCGAAGGTTTTCGAGATCCGCATGCGGTCGTGGTTTTGATTCGATGATCGGCCTGGGCGCTACCTTGCGTACCTTCGCCAGCCGAAACAACTGGAACGTTTTGATGTAGAGCCAGCCGATATCGAATTCCCAGTTGCGCACTGAAAATTTCGCGGACGTGGGGAATGCGTGATGGTTATTGTGCAACTCCTCGCCGCCAATCAGGAACGCCCATGGAACGATGTTCCGGGCAGCATCGTCACACTCGAAGTTGCGATAACCGCTGTAGTGCCCGATTCCGTTGATGATTCCTGCGGCGAACAACGGCATCGAAACCATCTGGATCGCGAAAATCGTAATGCCCGGCACACCGAAAAACAGCAGATCGGCAATTAACATCAGTACGATGCCGCCGTACTTGAATCGCAGGTAAACGTTTCGCTCGAGCCAGTCGTCAGGTGCGCCGCGGCCGAATTTCTCGATTGTCTCCGGCTTGTCTTTCTCGATGCGGTACAGCTCCGCTCCCTCCAGAAGCACCTTTCGAATTCCGTAGATCTGGGGGCTGTGCGGGTCGTTTTCCGTCTCGCAATAGGCATGATGTTTCCGGTGCACAGCCACCCACTCACGGGTGAGCATTCCCGAGGTCGCCCAGATCCAGAAGCGGAAGAAATGACGCAGCACCGGATGCAGATCCAGCGCCCGGTGGGCCTGATCGCGGTGCAGATACAGCGTAACCGCCATCATGGTGATCTGCACCATGATGAAAGTCGCCACTACGTATCCCGAAAAAGACAGGTTCAACAAGCCGTACAGATAATCCATTCGCAGATCCACAAACAATAAGGGGGTAGCTGCCACTATAGCCAATGCCGCCGGCAGCTCCAAGACAGGCATCACGGATTTGTTGTGACCGGGAATCCGGCGCCATAGTTCATTTTCACGGCGCGCAATGCGCCGCATGAGGCTCTGCTTGCGGCGTGGCGCGACGCTGGCATAGTGTGCAGCGATTCACATTTCCGAGAAAATCGGAAATCCGCTGAGGTTCCCGCGATATGCCCGAGCTCCCCGAAGTCGAAACCAGCCGCCGCGGCATCTCGCCATGGATGGAGGGCAAACGTGTCAGCAGAGTGACCGTGCGTGAGCGCCGTCTGCGCTGGCCGGTGCCAAAGGAGATAGATCGGAAGCTGCCCGGACAGGTCATTCGCTCGATTCGCCGGCGCGCAAAATATCTGCTGTTCGATACCGACGCTGGCACCTTGCTCATGCATCTTGGCATGTCCGGAAGCGTCCGCATCATCGACGCGGCTGAACCGGCCGCAAAGCACGATCATGTCGACATTGGTCTTGCCGGAGGAAAAGCACTTCGATTTCGGGATCCGCGCCGCTTCGGCTCGCTGTTATGGGCGCATGATCCGGCCACGCACCCTTTGCTGCGGGATCTCGGCCCGGAGCCCTTGGGCGACGATTTTGGTGGCGACTACCTTTGGCGGCTCGCCCGCGGACGTCGCATCAGCATCAAGCAATTCATCATGAACGCGTCAATAGTCGTTGGCGTAGGCAATATCTACGCGAGCGAATCACTGTTTCTTGCAGGGATTCACCCTGTACGGCGCGCGGATCGGATTGCGCTCAAACGGATGCATTTGCTGGCAGAAAGCATTCGATCGGTCTTGCATCAGGCGATTATTGCGGGTGGGACCACGTTGCGGGATTTCTACGGCGGCGACGGAGAGCCCGGCTACTTCCAGCAGAAACTGGAGGTGTACGGGCGCGACGAAGAGCCTTGTTATCGCTGTGACGAGCCTGTGTCAGTCATCGTTCTGGGCCAGCGCTCGACTTTCTACTGCAAGCGCTGCCAGCGCTGAATCATTTTTTCTTTTTGCAGCGCTCGATAAGCGCCTGCTTGACTTCCGGCGAGACGAACTCGGTGATGTTGCCGCCCATGCTCGCTATCTCGCGCACCAGCGTCGACGATATGTAAGTGTATTTTTCGGTCGGTGTAAGAAACGCGGTTTCCACATCGTCGGTAAGGTGCCGGTTCATATTCGCCAACTGAAATTCGTATTCGAAATCGGACACGGCACGCAATCCCCGCAAAATGACCTGCAAGTCATTGGCCATCGCAAAATCGACCGTCAGGCCATCGTAGCCCGCGACTTCCACATTGTTGAAGTTTCTCAGCACTTTGCGCGCCAGCGCGACGCGCTCCTCGAGTGTAAACATCGGCGTCTTGCTCGGATTGCTGGCGACGGCGACGACGATCCTGTCGAATAACCGGCTTGCCCGGCGAACGAGGTCCTCGTGTCCGAGGGTGATGGGGTCAAAAGTACCCGGATACATCGCTGCTACGCTCATCGCTCTCCCCCTTGCAGAACCTGTCCGACGCTCACCAGCGAGTAACGGACATTGCCAGCTGTTTTCTCGTGCGTTGTTGTCCAGCCAGGCGGCATCGCCAGAGGATCGGCCGCACGATCCTGTTCCACATAGACCTTGGCGTTTTTCGCCAGACAGGCACTGGCAACGAGAAGTCTACACAATTCCCCGTGCAGATTGTCTGCAAAGGGCGGATCCAGAAACACGATATCGAACGACGGCAAATCGCTGCGCGCCAGGTAGCTCTGAGCCGCACAGCGTTGAAGTTCGGCCCCACTGGCATCAAGCGTCCTGATGCTTTTCTGCAAACTGTCTGCGGCCGCCTTAGATTGCTCGACGAATACAACCGACGCAGCGCCGCGCGACAGCGCCTCCAGTCCCAGCGCTCCGGTTCCGGCACACAAATCCAGGCAACGGGCGCCTTCAATTCCCGGAGCAAGCCAGTTGAACAACGTTTCACGTATACGCTCCGGTGTCGGACGCAAGCCGGGAACGTCGGCTATGGGGACGAGGCGGCTGCGCCATTTTCCCGCTACAATACGCAGCCGTCCTGGCTGCAACTTTTTCTCTGTGCGGCTACGCTGTGCTGGCATTTGAAGCTTCCTGCAGACCGCGCTGGACGGTGCAGCCGTCGGTCTGACCTTAACAGGTCTCAGTTTAACTCTGGGAACAACTAGTGTTTGGAAAAAAGAAGACTGAGGAACCAGCCAGGCGCGACGGATTTGTCCAACGGCTGCGCGCGCGACTGAACAAGGGCGATAGCTGGCTCACGTACGATCTTGCAAACCTGGCTCCGGGACGAAAGATTGACGACGAAGTACTGGAGGACCTCGAGTCCAGCCTGGTCATGGCAGATGTCGGCGTTGACGCGACCGAACATATCATCGCATCGCTCAGGAAAAGTCTTGCGCGCAAGGAATTGAAGGACGTTGATGCATTGTATGCGGGGCTGCAGAAAATCATTTCGGAGATTCTGCAGACGGTCGAGAAGCCGCTCTCTATCACGGAAGGCGAGGGACCGTTTGTTATACTGATGGTCGGCGTCAATGGCGCAGGCAAGACCACGACGATCGGCAAGATTGCTCGCCGACTCAAGGATCAGGGACTGTCGGTCATGCTTGCAGCGGGTGACACCTTCCGTGCCGCGGCCATCGAACAGCTGCAGGCTTGGGGCGAACGTAACGACGTCAGCGTAATTGCCCAGCAAACTGGTGCAGACCCGGCTGCAGTGATCTACGACGCATACGAATCGGCACGATCTCGTAACATTGATGTGTTGCTGGCAGATACCGCCGGGCGCCTGCAGAATCAGCAGGGCCTGATGGACGAGCTCACCAAGGTCAAACGCGTGCTGGGTCGGCAGAATTCGAATGCACCGCAGGAAATCATGCTGGTGCTCGACGCGAGCCTTGGACAGAATGCGCTGGTTCAGGCCGAGAAGTTTCATGATGCACTCGGCGTCACCGGAATAACCGTGACCAAGCTCGATGGCAGCGCGAAAGGCGGAATTCTGCTTGCCATCGCACGTAAGCTCGCCATCCCGGTACGATTCATCGGTATTGGAGAAAGCGCCGAGGACATGCAGGAATTTCGTGCAGATGAGTTTGCCGATGCAATGCTCCGCCCGGCAAACCAGGTTGAACCAGCAACATGATTCAAATTGAAGATGTGACCAAGCGCTTCGCTACCGGCCAGGCGGCGTTGAAAAACCTGAGTCTATCCGTTGAGAAAGGCGAAATGGTTTTCGTCACAGGTCATTCAGGCGCTGGCAAGAGCACATTGCTTCGACTGATCGCATTGATAGAGAGACCGACCAGCGGCCAGGTCATCGTCGACGGGCAAGACACGCGCCGCGTAACCAGACGCAAGATTCCCGCCTACCGACGGCAAATCGGCATGGTGTTTCAGGATCACAAACTGCTTTACGACCGCCCGGTCTTCGATAACGTGGCGTTGCCGCTGATCATCGCCGGCGTCGGGCACCGCGAAGCGGCGCGCCGGGTTCGCGCGGCGCTCGACCAGGTCAGCCTGCTGCACAAGGAAAAGCAATCGCCGGAAACATTGTCGTCCGGGGAACAGCAACGCGTCGGCATAGCGCGCGCGATCGTGAGTCGCCCCAAGCTGCTCATTGCGGACGAGCCGACCGGCAATCTCGACCCCGACCTGTCCCTGGAAGTCATGCGTATCTTTCGCCGTTTCAACGAAGTCGGCGTAACCCTTCTCATTGCGAGCCATGACATCGCACTTATCGATCAACTGGGTTGCCGCCGCATACCGCTGGCCGACGGCAGCCTGCAGGAAGAGGAAGAGGAAGATGTGGTCGCCGAGTACATGGAGGAGCTCGAATCCGGGCAGGTTCGGAGCGACTGGTTGTGAAGCGACCGTCGGAAGCGCTTGCACCGGCCAGGCGGTCCGGGGTGATTTCGACCTGGTTCTCGCGGCATGTAAGTACTTCGATCGCCGCGCTCGGCCGGGTGGCGAGGCAGCCATTCGCCAGTTTGATGACGATCCTGGTCATTGCCGTCACGCTTGCTCTGCCCGCGGCACTGCACCTCGTTATCAAGAACGCCCAGGCCATCAGTGGCAACTGGGCCAATGCGCTCGACTTCTCGGTATATCTCAAGCAGGGTATTTCTGAATCTGACGCGAAGCGTCTCGCCGGCATCATCGATCAGCGCGCCGATGTCGACCAGGTCGTTTTCATTTCCGCAGACGAAGCGCTTGCCGAGTTCCGTGATCAGTCCGGTTTCGGCGCAGCCCTGGATCAGCTGAAAAACAATCCCTTGCCGCACACGCTGGTCGTGCGGCCCAGCGCAGCCAGTACCGAAAAATCGATGATGTTGCTGAACGAAGAGCTGTCCAATCTTCCGGAGACGGATTTCGTGCAGGCTGACACCGACTGGGTACGACGATTTCACGCCATCCTCGAAATCCTCGAGCGCTCTGTGGTCATTGGTGCCGCGCTTCTCGGGGCCGCGATCCTGGTAATCATCGGCAATACCATTCGCCTGGACATTCAGAACCGGCGCGAGGAGATCGAAGTGACGAAGCTGATCGGCGCAAGCAACGCCTTCGTGCGGAGACCGTTTCTCTACACGGGTTTCTGGTATGGATTGGGTGGCGGACTGCTGGCGCTCGGTCTGGTCGCCTATGGTCTTTTTGCGCTACAGCCGCCCGTCGCCCGCCTCGCCGGCCTGTACGGCAGCTCGTTCGAAATACTTTCACTCGATATCGAGGAAGGCCTTCTGATAATCGGCACGGGCGTTTTCCTCGGACTTACCGGCTCTTGGATCGCCGCCGCCCGGCACATGCGGCGCATCGAACCGCGCTAGCGATCTCACAGCTGGACTATAATATAAGTTATTGTTTTTACTTATTATTTACCGACTTCTTTCCAGGAACCAGAGCAGGGTATTAGCACTCTAAGGTGACGAGTGCTAATATCTGGCGCCCAACAGGAGGACAGTGAATTCATGAGCAACGCAGTAGCAATGAGCATGCACAACCTGGCGCTGACCGGACCGGTCGGCAGTCTTGATGCGTATATCCAGGCGGTCGGTGGCATTCCCGTTCTCAGCAAGGAGCACGAGCAGGCACTGGCTCGCCGCTTCCGTGAGGAAGGCGATCTCGAGGCTGCTCGCGACCTGGTCATGGCTCACTTGCGCTTCGTTGTTCATATCGCCAAGGGCTACACCGGCTACGGCCTGCCCCTTGCAGATCTCATCCAGGAAGGAAACGTTGGCCTGATGAAGGCGGTCAAGCGTTTCGATCCGTCATTCGACGTTAGGCTAGTTTCGTTTGCAGTGCACTGGATCCGCGCCGAAATTCACGAATACGTGCTGCGTAACTGGCGCATCGTCAAAGTCGCCACTACAAAGGCGCAGCGAAAATTGTTTTTCAACCTGCGCAAAGCGAAAAAGTCCCTGTCCTGGTTGTCGCATGACGAGACCCAGGCCGTTGCCGAAGATCTCGGCGTCAGCGCGACGGAAGTCACAGAGATGGAACGACGTCTCAGTGCTTACGATCCCGAATTTGATCCCGCGCCGGATGCCGATGACGATCGTGCATTTACCCCGGCTGCGTATCTCCCGAGCCCGAACGCCGATCCCGCTGCCATACTCGAGAAATCGGACTGGCAGGAAGACGCGACCGGTCGCATGGTCGATGCGCTGGAGACGCTCGACGACAGAAGCCGGCACATCCTGCAGAGCCGCTGGCTTGACGAGAAAAAACCGACCTTGCATGAACTCGCCGGCGAATACGGCGTTTCTGCGGAGCGTATCCGGCAGATCGAGGTCAATGCAATTCGCAAGCTGAAGGCTGCAATGGAAGCCTGATCGGCGCCGCCGTTCGCGCGCGGCGATCAAGTCACCTGTAAGTGCGACGGCGGAACTTCACGAATCCGCCGTCCTCTACACCGAGCGGATCATGGTGGGTCCAGTGCAGCAAGCCACCAAGCTCATTCCATTCATACATCCCGCGATAGCTCAGCCGGTCGCCCACGCCGACCGGCACGCGCTTCGCCAGGTCGATATTGTGCGCTATGAGCAGTGTCTGGCCGTTACGGGTGTCGAGAATAAAACGCTGATGGCGCGATCCATCGTTGTCGTCGGCCACCAGCCGCCGTACGATACCGGATCCCTCGATCCACTTTCCCGAATCGTTCTTGTCTAGAACTGGATTCAAAACGCCGTCGCCCTGTTGTTGTTATTGATCGGGCTATGGAAAAGCTCTGCGCTGCCAACGTTAACAAAAAAACACGGCCGACCTCCCGGCCGTGTTCTTTTTCCTGCAGATAGCAATCAGGCTGTGATCGGTACCATCGTAATTTCGACGCGACGGTTGGCCTGCCTGCCCTCTGCCGTACCATTGTCCGCAACCGGGCGGGACTCACCCATTCCGAGGGTAATCAGGCGCTGGCTGATCACGCCCTGGGCCTGCAGGAACTGTGAAACCGAGGTAGCCCGTCGCTCCGACAGGCCCTGATTGTATGCGTCGCTGCCGGTGCTATCCGTATGGCCGGCAACTTCGACCACAGTCTTGTCGAACTCCTTCATCACTTTCGAAACCGATATCAGTACATCGAAGAAAGCCGGATTCAGGTCCGAACTGTTGGTCGCAAACGTAACGTTCCCCGGCATGTTCAGCGTGATGTTGTTACCGACCCGGGAAACACTGACGCCCGAACCCTGCAGTTCCGCTCGCAACTTGGCTTCCTGGCGATCCTGGTAATTGCCGATCGCGCCGCCGGCGAGTGCGCCAATACCGGCCAGTATCATCGCATGCTGCCGTCGTTCGACTGCATCGTCACCGGATATCAATCCGACCACAGCGCCGGCAGCGGCGCCGATCATCGCGCCTTTCGCGGTATTGCTGGTCTTTGACTCCTGTGTATACGGATCCAGCGTCTCGCAGCCGGCGAACGTAATTGCTGCAACAAGAACGGTTAGTGCTAGTTTTCTGGTGCTCATCTCATTTCCTCTTTACTGTGCCCAAGCGAAGTGCTGGAGATACTACTGAAGTTCTGACCGGCATTGCTGCCGGAAATTGCCACGAAGAATCCAAATGCCAGGCGCTATTGTACGCATTGATTGCCTGAACCCTTCCTTAACCGAAGCGTTTTCCCCGCGGTTGCCCGTTGAATAGAGGCAAAATGAGAGGCGGGTCTCATTTGTGGCCGGTCCCCCGGTAGAATGCCGCACAGCCTCCCAGGAAACCACCGGATGTCGGAAACAGACCACTGGCTCGAAAGCTATGGCACCATGCAGGACGGACTGGCCTACCCCGTGATGCACCGCATCGGCGTTATCGCCGCAGTGTTCGGACTGATCGGATTGCTTTGGGCTTTGCCGGTCCCGGATGAATTCCTGGCCATATCGCCGTTGCTCAACTGGGGCACTACGTTCCTGATGGCCGCCGTCGTCTATTACTTCGTTATCGCCACCTCGCTGGCGATCGGCATATTGCCTTTCGCCCTTGGCCTGACGGCCTGCGCATTATGGCTGGACAATTCCGCCTGGTCGCTGGAACTCGGTGCCGGTGCTGCACTGCTTGTGGGCATCGCCAGCCTGTTCTTCGGCCGCGGCAGCGGAGGCGCTGCGCTGATGAGCGACATCCAGCTGATGATGATCGGTCCCGTCTGGCAGTTATCGCGACTGTACAGGCGCCTTGGCATACCCTATTGAGCCTGTTCCGGGCTGCCGATTCCGGTAGAATCGGCAGCCCGGAGCATTCGCCCGACCGTCCAGCCCTTTACCAGGAGCCACCGTGGCCAGCACTACGCCCTTGAAAAAAACTGCGTCTTCCAAGAAACAGCTCAACCCGATGGACCTGTTCGATGTCCGCTCGGAGCTGAGCGAAGACGAGCAGATGGTGCAGGACACGGTTGCGCGTTTTGTCGACGACAAGGTGTTGCCGGTTATTCGCGACGCGTTCGAGAAGCACTATTTTCCGCGGGACCTGATTCCGCAGGTCGCAGAACTCGGCCTGCTGGGCAGCTCTATCGATGGCTACGATTGCGCGGGCCTCAACAGCATCTGCTATGGGCTGATTTGCCAGGAGCTGGAGCGTGGCGACAGCGGTTTGCGAAGTTTCGTATCGGTGCAAAGCAGCCTGGTCATGTATCCGATTCATGCTTACGGTTCCGAGGAACAGAAACAGCGCTGGTTGCCGGCGATGGCACGCGGCGAAGCGATAGGCTGCTTCGGCCTGACGGAGCCGCAGGGCGGATCCGACCCGGGCAACATGAAAACACACGCGAAAAAGGATGGCAGCGACTGGATTTTGAACGGATCCAAGATGTGGATTACCAACGGTACGATTGCCGATGCCGCAGTCGTTTGGGCCATGACCAAGGACGGCGTTCGCGGCTTCATCGTTGAAAAAGACATGCCCGGTTTCGCGTCACAGGAAATCGAGCACAAATTTTCATTGCGCGCATCGGTAACTGCAGCGCTTTTCTTCGACAACGTGCGTATTCCGGAGTCGAATGTTTTGCCGGGCATCATCGGTCTCAAGGGACCACTCAGTTGCCTCACCCAGGCGCGTTACGGAATCACCTGGGGCGTGATCGGCGCGGCACAGGCCTGCCTCAACGAAGTGATCGAATACACGAAAGACCGAATCCTGTTCGACAGGCCGCTTGCCAATAACCAGGCGATCCAGATCCGGCTCGCCGACATGTCACGGCGTATAACGACAGCGCAATTGCTGTCCCTGCAACTCGGACGTCTGAAAGATCGCGGCGAACTTAATCCGACACAGGTATCACTTGCCAAGTGGAACAACTGCCGTGCCGCGATCGATATCGCACGGGACGCCCGCGATATCCTCGGCGGTGCCGGCATCAGCGCGGAGTACGTGCCGGTGCGCCACATGCTGAATCTCGAGAGCGTCATTACCTACGAAGGTACCGAGACAGTCCATCAACTGGTCGTCGGCAAGGAACTTACCGGCGTCAACGCATTCTAGCGATGCGTTGAAAAAGTCCTCCGGGCTTTTTCCCTTTCCATGAGTTCCGTACCGGGTAACCAAGACGTCTGGCGTATTGCCGCGCCGATGATTCTTTCCAATATCTCGGTGCCGCTGCTCGGCATGGTCGACACGGGTGTTATCGGACACCTCGATGACGCCGTATATCTTGCGGCCGTTGCTATCGGCGCAACGATTTTCGGCTTCCTGTACACGGGGGTCAATTTCCTGCGCATGGGAACGACCGGCATCGCAGCACAGTGTTACGGCGCGAACGACTACGACGGACTGCGCGTTGCACTGGGCCAGGCAATCATCGTCGCGCTTGGAATTGCATCTGCCTTGCTCGTGCTGCAAGCGCCTTTGGCTGCGATGGCGCTCGACGTTCTCGGCGCCGGCGACCAGGTCACCGCTTACGCACGGGAATATTTTTCGATCCGCATCTGGAGCGCGCCCGCCACACTGACCAACTACGCGCTCATGGGTTGGTTCCTCGGACTGCAGAACGCGCGCGTTCCTCTGTACATCGCAATGGCAATCAATCTGACCAACATCGCGCTCGATCTCGTCCTTGTCGTCGGGCTCGGCTACAAAGTGGATGGCGTTGCAGCAGCCTCTGTAATTGCCGAGTTCACGGGACTCGCGGTGGGGCTGGCGTTTGTGTTCGGCGAACTGAAACGGCACCCGGGACAGTGGCTTCGCTACAGGTTTACCCGCTTCCGCGAATACGCCGGTTTTTTTGCCATTAACGGCCACCTGCTGATTCGTACTTTGTCACTGATGTTTACTTTCGCCTTCGTGACCGCTCAAGGCGCAAGGTTGGGCGGACTCATTCTCGCTGCCAATGCTGTATTGATGAACCTGCAGCACCTGCTGTCCTTCGTCCTCGACGGACTGGCTCATGCCGCAGAGGCATTGGTCGGAAAAGCGGTTGGTTCGAAGAACCGCGATGCGTTGCACCGGGCCGTCGCGCTGACACTGCGCTGGTCCCTGTACCTGTCTGTCGGATTCTCGCTCGCCTATGCAATTGGCGGCCAGTACCTGGTACGCGTGTTGACCGATCTGCCGGACGTCCGTGCAACCACGTTCGAGTATCTGCCCTGGCTTGTTCTGCTACCGGTCGTTTCCGTCTGGTCGTTTCTTTATGACGGTGTATACGTTGGCGCAACGCGCGCCCGTGCAATGCGCGACATCATGATAATGTCGACCTTTCTTGTTTTTCTCCCGTCGTGGTTCGCCCTGCGATCTTTCGGGAATCACGGGCTGTGGCTCGCGTTTACACTTTTCATGGCGAGCAGAGGAATCGGTATGCACGTATATTATCGACGGAAAATACTCGTCGCCGCCAGCTGAGCGAATCTGTTTTGAGCTGCCGCCGAACTAGCGGGTCAATGCGATAGTGTCGGACTCGTCAGGCTATCGTCGAAACCGGCAGCGGCCCGGAATTACGGTCGCAAGCGGCCTGCACCGCACTCTGCGCCCAGAAATAGGAGATGGCACCCGTTACGACGTTGGCAATTGCGTACGCAGCGAAAATTCCTGCCACACCAAACCAGACATTGAGAAGCAATGCGATCGGCACATAAATTACACCCATGCGCGCGACGCTTATGACCACCGCCGGTATCGGTGAACCGATGCCGTTAAAAGACGCATTCATAACCATCACGACGCCGTAGGCACCGTAACTGATCGGCGCAATCCACAGGAACAGTCGCGCGACATCGGTGACCTCACTGTTGTCACTGAACAGGTCCGGCAGGACGCCACTCAGCGCCGCAAGTGCAACTGCGATCGCAAGGCCCGAACCGAGGCAAAATACCAGGCATAACTTCAGTGCCTCGTTGATGCGATCCGCTTTGCCCGAGGACACGTTCTGCCCCACGAACGGTCCGATGATCGCGGACATCGCATAGAAAAGAACCAGCGTGACCGACTCGATGCGGCTGGCAACGCCGAACCCGGCAACTGCTTCCGGCCCGTAGCCCGCCAACATAGCCGTGATAATGGCCGTTGCAATCGGAATGATGGCGTTGGTACCTGCCGCCGGCAGACCGACGTGCAGAATATCGACCCAGGATTTCTTCAGTTCGCCGGGATCGGGCTTGTCGAACGTCAGCATGTCGAGCCGGTAACGCATGAAATACAGGGTGCCTGCAAAAATGGAAGCCCGAGCCAGGAGTGCGGCCATTGCCGCTCCGTTCAGACCCATGGCCGGAACCGGCCCGATGCCGAATATCAGGATCGGGTCGAGAACCATATTGAGCACTGACGCGATGACCATCAGCTTGCTCGGCAGGCGGGTATCGCCGGTGGCACGCATGCTGCTCATGCCGACCATTCCAACCACGACGAACGGCACGCCGATATAAAGAATCGTCATGTAGCCGCTGATCAGCGGAATCATGTCATCGGGTGCACCGAGCAGGCGAAACAGTGGCCCGATGGTCAGGATGCCCGCAATACAAATGACTCCTGTGAGCACGAAAGACAACAGCAGACTGTCGGTAGACAAACGTCTTGCGCGGCGATGGTCGTGCTTGCCGATAGCGCGCGCGACTACAGATGAGGTTCCTGCACCAAGCCCGATCGCAACGCTCGTTACGATCATCAGGATTGGAAAACTGAAACTGAGTGCGGCGAGCTCCCGGTCACCGACCTGGCCGATGAACCAGGCATCCACAAATCCTTGCAGCATCATCATGAAGATGCCGTAGAGAACGGGAATGGTCATGTCGACCAGATGTCGGCCGACTGACCCCTGGGTCAGCCGGGCTTGAGCTTGTTCCATGATTGAGTCCGGAAATTCAGTAACCGCGCGGGCGCCAGAACGAACGTCAGCGGCGTGTGATCACTATGACTTACAAAATGCAGTCGCGCAAATCCTCTCGAACCAGCCAGGGCCGGCGCTGGGTTATGATGTACTGCAATCGGATTTCGTTCCCGCAGAGGAATCATGAAACTAAAGTTCGAAATTACGATCGACGCCAGCCTCGACAAAGTCTGGGCGGCTTTTGACAATCCGGACAACATGAAAAAGTGGCAACCCTCACTCGACTCATTCACACCCGTATCGGGCATTCCAGGGCAGCCGGATGCAGTGTCGGAACTGGTGTACAGGGAGAACGGCAGAAAGATCATCATGACCGAAACCATCACCGAACGACGCAAGCCGGATTTCCTGGCGGGCATTTACGAGACGGAATTCGGCAAGACCCTGGTCGTGAACCGGTTCGAGTCAATCGATGACAATACGACGCGCTGGCAAAGCTGGTGCAACTTCAAATTCAGGGGCGTCATGCGGTTCTTCTGTTTGTTCCTCGCCGGATCGATTCGCAAGAGAACGGAAGCGGACATGGGCCGTTTCAAGTTACTGGTCGAAACCGAAAACGCAAGCGAGTAAGCGAATGCCCTGGAAAAAACACAGCTCCCGCGAGATCTACGACAACCCCTGGATTTCCGTCACCGAAGATCACGTCAGCAATCCCGGCGGCGGTGAAAACCAGTACGGTGTCGTTCACTTCAAGAATGTCGCCGTCGCCATTGTTCCGCTGGACGACGCCGGCAATACCTGGCTCGTCGGCCAGGAGCGCTACACCCTCGGGCAATACTCATGGGAACTGCCAATGGGTGGCGCACCGCGAGACGAGCAGCCGATTGAGGCTGCAAGACGGGAACTGAAGGAAGAAACCGGCCTGACGGCATCCAGTTGGACTGAATTGATGCGGCTGCACACCAGTAACTCGATCACCGACGAGCAGGGAATCGTTTACGTCGCGACAGACCTTCAGGAAGGCGCGCCGGACTTCGACGAAACCGAAGACATAGAAATCCGCAAACTGCCGCTCGGCGATGCTATCGCGATGGCAATGCGTGGCGAGATCACCGACGCGATAAGCGTTGCCGCATTGCTGCGCCTGTCGGTCGAACTCAAGTGGCGCACGAGCGAATAATCCCGCTCTTCGGCCCCCGGCAATTACGCCGTTTACGGCGACGGTACGGACGTAATCAGTAAATCATTTCCGCACTGACCACGTATCGCATGGGCCCACCCGGTCGCGCAGTATTGAATGGATAACAGGTAACCAGGCTCAGCATCGGGTTATCCGTGTCCAGCACGATGCTGCCTTTTCGCGAATCGACGACGTCGAGGCTGGTAATGCGGTACAGGTGATGTCGCCCATCGGGCATTTCGAACAGAAGAGACTCGCCGACATTCAGGAGTTGCAGAAACTGGAAGTGCGTGTCCCGATGCCCGGCGATAACGCTGTTGCCATCCGCTCCGGGCAAGGAGCTCGCACTCAGGTGCCCGGGACCGAATGCGAGGGTACGGCCGGACCCGCCCGCGAGGACAATCAGTTCAATGTCTCCTCCCTTTGCCGAAAGCTTGGCCAGCGGCCACGTGTCTGCCCACGGCCAGGGTGCCGGTCGGGAGTCGCCATCCTCGGCGCGCCGCCATGCGCGTTGCATAAGCTCCTGCGCGACCCAGGCTTTTGCCGGAATATAGGCACCCTGCCCGAGCTGCCAGAAACCGAGACACAGGAGACAGGACACGGCGACAGTCCCCGGCCTGAGTCTACGCAGCGATCCGGGAAACACTTTTTCGTCTCCTCAGCGCCAACATCAGTGTTGCAAGCAGCAGGCAAACCGCACCGACGACGCGCTGCATCTCCGCGCCCGTCGCCGTCGACGGAAAACCAAGGATCGCATTATGGTTCTGCCCGTACGGCAGCAGACTCGGCACCTGCTCGCTGTCGAGGCCGGCACCTTGCGGTCGTACCGGTGTCTTGTCGATGGCCACGAGGCTGGTGAATTTACTGACGAGGTGATGTCGCAACGCGGTTTCGATGACGGCCGTGCGCGTCACATCGGCATTGGCCCCGCGTCTCTCGCGGTCGAGCAGATCCTCTATTCTTGCCCGCGCCCAGACCGCGGCAACTCCCGGGCTGTCCTCGTCTTTGGCGATCGCCAGCCTGCTGCTCCAGCGGCCGATCACGGAATTGCCGCTGACGATCACTTCGCTTCCATCGCGCAACGCGCCACTGGCCCTGGCTTTGACGATGACCGGCTCGCCGGCATAAAGATCGGCGACGGTTTCCGGATAGGCATCGAGCTGCACGCCTGACGGCCACTGAATCGAAATATCCGTGAGCTGCGGGCTTTCCAGCTTGCGAAACAGGCGTCCCATCTTCTCATCGATTTCGTGCAGCGCACTAATGAACGTGTAACTGCCATGACCTGCTTCCGCTGCTTTCCGCATGAACCAGCCGTTGGGTGCGGAGCCGATGCCCACGGTAAAGAGACGCGTATCGCCGAGTTCGCCTTCGATCAGCGAGAACAGTTCCTGTTCGTTGCCGACGCTGCCATCCGTGATGAAGATTATCTGTTTCAGGTGGCTTTCTGCTGCCGGTAAGCGAAGCGCCGTTTGCAACGCCGGCCGCATCTCGGTGCCGCCGTTCGCGGTCAGGCTTTGCACATAGGACTGCGCCCGGCCCAGGTTCTCGCCGTTCGCCGCAACACTGACGCCAAATAACGCATGCGTAACGGAATTGAACTGGATGACGTTGAAGCGATCGTCGGGCCGCAGTCCGTCCAGTGCGAGCAACAGGGCCTTTCGCGCCTGCTCGATCGATACGCCGTGCATTGAGCCCGACGTATCGATGATGAAGATCGTTTCGCGGGCCATGCGCGGTGTAGCCACCGATTCATTGTTCGGTGGGATCATCATCAACAGCAGGTACGGTTGCCCGTCCAGTTCCTCGGAAAACAGCGAGGCGCGCGGCGACGTATCCGGCAACGGTCGCCACAGAATCTCGAAATCATGGTCCATCGGCACGTTCGGGTCAGCGAGCTCGATCGCATAACGCCCACTTTTTATATCGACCGGCTGAACGTCGATCGGATGATATCGGCTTGCAACGATCTCCAGCGGCACGCCCGCGTTGAGCTCGACCTGCAGGGACAGGCGATGTGAACTCGAACGCGTAACAACGGGCGGCGTAATCAACGAGGCGTCGTCGACGCGCGTCGTGTCCGGCGACCAACCGGAACCTTTCCGATCGCCGAGCGGACTGCCGGGAATGTAACGCGGTGTCATCGTGACCGGAAAACGCAGGCTGAATGTGCCGTCGTCGTACTTCAGTGTCTCCAGGTACTCGATCTCGATGACCACCGATTCGCCTGGTCCGATGTTCGCAACCGACGTGGTAAACAGGTTGGCTCGCTGCTGTTCGACGAGACTGGCTTTCTTGCCTTGTTGTTTCGCCTGTTCGTATTCTTTTTTTGCCTGCGCTTTCTCGCGTATCTCTCCTTCTATGTACCGGTCGCCGATGTGCATGCGCAAACGATCGACGGCAGCCGAGTCGGGCAGCGGGAAAACATAGACGCCCTCGACCCACTCATGCCCATCGTTGCGAAACGACTGCTTCACCGAGACCCTTGCGATCATGCCGCTGATTCTCATCGACGCGTCGGTATTCATGCGGGTAGCGATTTGGTAGCCGTTTTTCATTTTCAGCAACAGGCTGCCGCTTTGCATTTGCGATGGTGTTATGTCATCCGTTGTCGGCACCTGCGCCGGCAATGGCTGGCAAAGTATCAGCAAAGTGACGACAACGGCGACCAGGCCGAAGAGGCGCCGGCGGCGCGGACATTCCCTGTAAAGATGTGACATTTCGCCCTCCCGTTCTTGATGGCATCCATTCCAGCAGGGCGAAACGACCGCGCCAGGGCCGCTGCATGGCAAAGCAACGGCATAATGTGGCAAATTGTGGCTCCACCCCGACGCCTCGGAGCACCCCTTGGGCAAACGCATTGCAATAGTCGAGGACGAAGCCGCCATCCGCGAAAACTATGCGGCCGCGTTTCGTCGCGAGGGATACACGGTCGATCAGTTCGAGGCGCGTCAACCGGCACTCGATGCATTTTCATCCAGGCTGCCGGATCTCGTCGTGATCGACATCAACCTGAAAAACGATGTGGAAGGCGGCTTCGAGCTGTGTCGCGATCTGCGCGGCCGCTCGAAGGATCTGCCAATCATTTTTCTGACGGCGCGGGACAGCGAGTTCGACGCCGTATCCGGCCTGCGGCTCGGTGCCGATGACTACCTGACCAAGGACATCAGCCTGCCGCACCTGATGGCGCGGGTGGCAGCTCTGTTCCGTCGAATCGAGGCACTGCAGAAACCGCAGTCCGAAGGAAAGCTGGTCAACCGCGGTGATCTCGAAATCGATGTGGACCGGATGACCATTCGCTGGAAAAACGAGCCGGTCAGCCTGACGCTGACCGAGTTCTGGATGGTACACGCGCTGGCGCGGTATCCGGGGCACGTCAAGAATCGCCAGCAGTTGATGGATGCGGCGCAGGCAGTTCTCGACGACAACACGATTACCTCGCACGTTAAACGGATCCGTCGCAAGTTCGTCGCACTGGACTCTTCCTTCGATGCGATCGAGACGGTGTACGGCATGGGTTATCGCTGGCTTGCGAACTGACCGGGAGGCGCTCGGGTGAGTCTCAGACGGCAGTTGCTTCTCGTCAGCCTGCTGACTTTGATCCTGCCGTGGGCCGGCTGCCAGTTCATCCGCGAAACGGAATCGGCGCTGCGTGAGGGTCAGCAGAGCATGCTCGCGGGAACGGCTCAGGCCATTGCGGATTCGCTGTCGCAATTTCCGGACGAATTTCTGCGTGCGCAAGGCGACGGACGTTACGGCGAAAACCAGATTTATGCGCACTCTCTGGGCTCCGAACCACTTATCGACGGCTATTTCGATGATTGGACAATCTCGCCCGCATCACTGCGACAGCTGCGCGGCACCGATGGGACGATTACATACGCGATCGGAATCTGGCGGCAGAGTCTTTTTCTGCACGTCG
>Ga0224505_10001034_pt1 | contig 18334 bp, 16 predicted proteins | sample SF_Jan12_sed_USG_FD_169102 | JGI IMG/M metagenome (GOLD analysis project Ga0224505, IMG submission 169102) | Sediment microbial communities from San Francisco Bay, California, United States - SF_Jan12_sed_USGS_4_1 | ecosystem: Environmental > Aquatic > Marine > Sediment | place: USA: California... | reverse complement strand
TGGCGCGTTCCTCCACATTCGTTTGCGAACCCTATCCCTATGTATGGTCGACTGCCTAAATTATGTTATGTATGAATGAATTTACACGCCTATCTCTTTTTGTGCGGTCCATGCTCTTTCCATCCGCCTGTGCGCATAGTTTTTGCTTGTATGTGATGTAAAATTGAATCACCGTTTGGTCCGATTAGAGAAAACAAGTCGGTGGGGGAGGGATGAATGATCTCCCTGAGTAAAAGTGGTGGCGACCGGTCACAACGACAATGTGCCGATCCGGGGTGCTCTGAAGAATGGGTTCCCGACAAACAAGGGTAGATCAGGATTGTCGTCCGTCATCGCCCTAGCTGGACATTTCGCCAACCGTTCCGCCTGAGAGGTGGAGAGAATGGAGTGTGAGGCACTTTCGGGCCATGATTAACTTATTTTTTGTGATATGAGAAAGGAGTTCTATGAAGACTGTTGAACATCTCCGGCTCGAAGAAGCACGTCAGGAGAAAAAGCTTTGGAAAAAGTGGGGCCCGTATCTCAGCGAGCGCCAGTGGGGCACGGTGCGCGAGGACTACAGCGAAAGGGGCGACGCCTGGGATTTCTTCACCCACGATCACGCCCGCTCGCGCGCCTATCGCTGGGGCGAGGACGGCCTCGCGGGGATCTCCGATGACCAACAGCACCTCTGCTTTGCGCTCGCCCTCTGGAACGGGAAAGACCCGATCCTGAAGGAGCGTCTTTTCGGGCTCACGAATAGCGAAGGCAACCACGGCGAGGATGTCAAAGAATATTACTTCTACCTCGACAGCACGCCGACGCATTCCTACATGAAGTACCTGTACAAATATCCGCAGGCGGCCTATCCCTATGCCGATCTGGTGGAGACGAACCGCCGCCGTACCCGCAACGAATCTGAGTATGAATTGCTCGACACCGGGGTCTTCAATGACGATCGCTACTTTGATGTCTTCGTGGAATATGCCAAAGACGGTCCGGAGGATCTGCTGGTGCAGATCACTGCGGTCAACCGGGGGCCGGAACAGGCCGTGCTGCACCTGTTGCCGACTCTCTGGTTTCGCAACGACTGGGCATCGTGGATTGCCCCAACTAACAGGGCAACTGAGAAACCCACCCTCAAGCAGATCCAGGCAACGGCGGGCACGAGCGCCATCGTGGCGAAGCATTCTAGACTGGGCACGTGCTATCTGTACTGCGACGGCGACGCGCCGCTGCTTTTTACCGATAACACCACGAATAACGACCGGCTCTTTCCCGGACAAGCAAATGAAAGCCCGTACGCCAAAGATGGTATCAACAACTATGTGGTCCAGGGTTGCCAGACAGCCGTGAATCCTGAACACCAGGGCACGAAAGCCTCGGCGCACTACCGGCAGATGGTGGGTCCCGGCCAGTCGATGACCGTGCGCCTGCGTCTCACCAGCCAGGGCCCCGTCGAGCAGGGCCAGCACAAGAAAGGGGTTGCCGTCCCCTTCGGGCCGGCGTTTGCCGAGACCCTCGCCGCTCGGCTCAAGGAGGCGGACGAGTTCTACCGCTCCGTCACCCCGCCTTCCGTCTCTCCGGACGCGGGCAACGTGATGCGCCAGGCCCTTGCCGGCATGCTCTGGAGCAAGCAGTTTTACTTTTTTGACGGGGACAGCTGGCTGGAGGAGCACAACTCCAACCCTCTCCATGCCGGTTATCAGAGCGCCAGGAACTCGGAATGGTTCCACATGGTCAACAAGGACATCATCTCAATGCCGGACAAGTGGGAGTACCCCTGGTACGCCGCCTGGGACCTGGCCTTTCATACCCTGCCGCTTGCGATTGTGGACCCGGATTTCGCGAAGCAGCAGATGCACCTGATGCTGCATGGGCACTACCTGCACCCCAACGGGCAGATTCCCGCCTACGAATGGAACTTCAGCGACGTGAACCCGCCGGTCCACGCCTTTGCGACCCTCTTCCTGCACCGCAGTGAGCAGGCCCTGCGTGGTGAGACGGACGTCGAGTTCCTCAGATCGGCCTTCAATAAACTCTGCCTGAACTTCACCTGGTGGGTGAACCGGAAGGACCGGTTCGGCAAGAACGTGTTTGAAGGGGGGTTCCTCGGCCTCGACAACATAGGCATCTTCGACCGGAGCGCCCCGCTGCCTACCGGCGGGCACTTGGAGCAGGCGGACGGCACAGCCTGGATGGCCCTGTTCAGTCAGAACATGGCCGAGCTTGCGGTGGAGCTGGTGCCTCACGACCCCACCTACGAAGACATGGTCACCAAGTTCGCGGAGCACTTCTACTATATCGCTGCGGGGATGAACAAGACCGGGTCGGAGGGCATGTGGGATGAGGAGGACGGCTTCTACTACGACCTGCTGCGGCTGCCGGATGGCAGCGCGCAGCGGCTCAAAGTGCGTTCGATGGTGGGGCTGCTGCCCTTGTGCGCCACCACGTTGACCGAGGCGTGGCAGCGGGACATCATTCCGCAGACTATGGCTGCGCTTCAGGCGCGCTTCCTCCAGATGCCTGAACTATGGAACTCCATGCACCCCACCGGCCCCGGGCATTTCGGAGTGGCCGAGCGGGGGATCTTGGCCATGCTCAATCCGGAGCGGCTCCGGCGGATCCTCTCGAAGATGCTCGACGAGAACGAGTTCCTGAGCCCCTACGGCATCCGCTCCCTCTCCAAGTTTCACGAGGGGAATCCCTATATTTTGCAAGTCGGCGGCCAGGAGTACCGGGTGGACTACCTGCCGGGGGAATCCAATACCGGCATGTTCGGCGGCAACTCCAACTGGCGAGGACCGGTCTGGCTGCCGGTGAATGCGATGATTCTTCGGGCGCTCTTGAATTTCTATCTCTACTACGGCGACAATTTTACCATTGAATGTCCCACCGGGTCCGGCAAGATGATGAACCTCTTCGAGGTCTCCAAGGAGATCGCGGATCGGCTGAGCCGGATATTCCTGCGTAATGAACAGAATCGGCGTCCTGTCTATGGCGGCACGGAAAAGTTCCAGTCCGATCCCCACTGGCGTGACTACATTCTCTTCTATGAATACTTTCATGGGGATAACGGAGCGGGACTGGGCGCGAGCCACCAGACCGGTTGGACCGGGCTCGTGGCCAAAAGCATCCAGCTCTACGGGCTCCTCGACGCCAAGCGGTTCCTGGAAACGGGCAAGCGGGGTGCGTTTAAGGAGGCCGCTGGGCGCCACGCAAAATCATGAAGGCCTCCTCCGCACATCCCCTGATCTATCAGGTCAACACCCGCGTGTGGCTGACTGATCTGTCAAAATCTCTCGGCCGGCCGGCGACATTGGACGACATTCCGGACGCCGAATTGGACCGACTGGTGCAGATGGGCTTCGACTGGGTCTGGTTCCTGAGTGTCTGGCAAACCGGGCCAGCCGGGCAACGGGTGTCGCGCACCAATCACGAGTGGCGCAGGGAATTCGAGGAAACACTGCCCGATTTGCGCGAGGAAGATATCGCCGGCTCCGGGTTTGCCATCACCGGCTACACCGTGCACCACGATCTGGGAGGTGATGCGGCGCTGGCGCGGCTGCGCGAACGTCTGCGCAAGCGGGGCGTAAATCTCTTGCTCGACTTCGTTCCCAACCACATGGCCCCGGATCACCCGTGGATCGACGAGCACCCGGGATACTTTGTCCATGGCAGTGAGACGGATTTGGCTCGCTCACCCCGGAACTATTGCCGCCTGCACACGAAAAACGGGCCGCTGGTGCTCGCCTACGGCCGGGACCCGTATTTTGAGGGCTGGCCTGATACGCTGCAGCTCAACTATGGCAACCCCGCGACGCAGGACGCGATGATCGGAGAGCTGCTGAGGATCGCCGGGCAATGTGACGGCGTGCGTTGCGACATGGCCATGCTCGTCCTGCCCGATGTCTTCGAACGGACCTGGGGCCTCCAAGCGGAGCTGTTCTGGCCGAAGGCCACTCAACGAGTTCGCAACCAATCTCCCGGCTTCGTGTTCATGGCCGAGGTCTACTGGGATCGCGAATGGACCCTGCAACAACAGGGCTTCGATTACACCTACGACAAACGCTTGTACGACCGCCTCCGCGAGGGCCATGCCAGGCCGGTGCGCGACCATTTACGCGCCGATCCCGACTACCAGAACAAGATGGTCCGGTTCCTGGAAAACCACGACGAACCCAGGGCCACCGCGACCTTCTCGCCCGGCGTGCATGAGGCCGCGGCCATCATCACGTTTCTGTCCACGGGCCTGCGCTTTTTTCATCAAGGGCAGTTTGAAGGTCGGAGAAAACGCATCTCGCCGCACCTGGTTCGCGCGCCGAAGGAACCCACCGACGAAACGCTGCACCAGTTCTATGATCGCCTCCTCGCGGTGCTCCGGCAGCGGACCGTGCGGGACGGCCAGTGGCGCTTACTCGACTCTGTGCCTGCGTGGGATGGTAACGGGACATGGGATGCTTTCCTGAACTTTGCCTGGCAAGGCCCCGGTAAGGAGCGGCTATTGGTGACGGTGAACTACGCTTCCACCCAGAGCCAGTGTTATGTCCGACTTCCGTTTCCCGACCTGGCCGGGAACAAGGTGCAGCTCAAGGATCAGATGGGTGACGCCTGCTACGATCGCGATGGCGACGAACTCCTATCGCAAGGCCTCTATCTCGATGTGCGGGCCTGGGGCTATCACGTCTTCAAGGTAAGCATTGGGACCTGAGTCGCGTAAAACGGAGGCAAACATGGGTTATTCCACGAGACTTCCGTTGTATTGTTTCTCTTTCTGCGTGATCATCCTTGCGGGCTGTGAGGAATTAGCCATACACGATACGCAAAGTCTGTTACTCCCAAGGTTTCAACGGTCTGAAGTCGTCGGCTTTGTGGCGGGATTAGGAACGACTTTTGCCGCCCTGCCGGATTTGATCGGGATGCTCAAGCGGAGGTCAAGCAAAGGCATGAATCCGAGGATGGCTGCCATTATGGGCGTGTTCCAAATTTTATGGGTCTACTACGGGTTGTTAATCCTTTCAAGACCCGTGATTCTTTGGAATATCATCGCAGTGGTGACGAATTTTATCAGTGTGGGCGCATATTTCTATTACCGCCGCCGCGAGCACTGACACCCAAAGGGGTCAAGTCTGTTGTTGCAAGGTGGAAAGAGCTTTGCTATGGTCGCGCCATGGCTCGTCCCCTGCGCATTACCTATCCCGGCGCCGTCTATCATGTGATGAATCGTGGCGCCGCCCGCCAGGCGGTGTTTTCCGACGCTGCGGACTATGAGCGATTTCTCCAGTTGCTGGGCGACAGTCATGCCCGGTGGGGGGTGGAGATCTTGGCCTACTGTCTGATGGGGAACCATTATCATCTATGTCTTCGTACGCCAGAGGGGAATCTGGCGCGGGTCATGCGCCATGTAAACGGCGTCTACACGCAACGAGCCAACCAGGGGCAAGGGCGAGATGGCCCCTTGTTTCGCGGGCGGTACAAGGCCCTGGTGGTGGAAGTCGACCCCTACCTTGCCGCCGTGATCCGCTATATTCACTTGAACCCGGTCCAGGCAAAGCTGGTGAAGACCCCCGAGGCCTATCGGTGGAGCAGTCATGCAGCCTATCTGAAGGCCAAGGCGGCCCCGCCCTGGCTCTCGGTGAGGACTGTCTTGGCCGGGTTTGGCAGCGCCCGGCGCTTCCAGGAATTTGTCTTAGCGGGGAATGAGGAGGCCCTTGAAAGCTTTTATGCCGCCGCTCGACACCGGCCGGTGTTGGGCGGTGAGGCGTTCCGCGCGGGACTGAGCCGACACGTTGGGGCCCTTTCGCGGGAGCATGCCCGGGCTGAGCGGGTGGCGGTGCGGCCGTCAGTCACGCGGGTCGTCCAGGCCGTGGCGAAGGCCTACGGGGTCACGGGGGCCTCCGTGCGAGCAGGTCAACGCGACAGTCGTGGCGAAGTCCGGCAGATGGCCATGTACTTCGTCACCCGGCTGTGTGATTGGACGCTCCAGGCCACGGCGGAATACTTTGGCTTATCGAGTTACGGCGGAGTGAGCTGGGCCTGTGCGCAGGTCCGTCGGAAGCAAGCCGCGGAGAAGTCCTTCCGGGCCACACTGGAACGAATCGAGAAGCAAATCTTGCAACAACAGACTTGACCCCTAACCTAACCTGAACCTAACCTCAGACCTCAGTGGTTCGATGTGCCTTCAGGTTGTTTAATTTTTAGTTGCGGGCTTCGGTGTCTTTCGCCAGTCATGAAGTCGTTGGGCTAACTGATCCGCCCAATACTCAAAAGCCTGGTGGACATCGTCCCACGAATCCATGGAACCATCCAGAGATCTGCCACCCACCCGACGATCCGCGGCTGCCATCAACAAGGTTCCCGTGTTCCCATCGGTTAATTTCGCTTCTACGCTGGCCCGCCCCACAAAGGCCCGCGTCCCTGTCGCCAGTCCTTGCGCACCGGACACTATGCCGGCGGGCGGGATAATCGTCGACACGATATCCATTCCGACGTCAGAGGGTTCGGCCTCTGTGAGAGCCAGTTCAATTCGTAACGCGCCAGGAATGAGTTTGGGTACGACCAGGAAATCCTCTTTAAGCTTCCAGATGACTTTTGCGCGCAGATCATCGGCCAGCCTGTTAAGTTCTTCCTGGGGAACGTTGGATTTCTTGGACATCAACACGATGGCCGGTTCCACATACACGGCCTGGTACATTGAAAAATCGGCTTGAGGATTTTTGTAAACGAGAAGAGCTTCCCCTTCCTTTCCCGGTTGGAGAATCGAATAATCTCCCAAAAACCCCGAGGTCTCCATTGTTTTGGCTTGCTCTGTTTGAGCACACCCCGATATACCGGTCACCATGATCAGAAGCCATGCTATCCACCACCCTTCTGTAATCCTCAGACTTCTCTGTTGTTGTCTTTCACGATTATCTCTAGCAATTTGAGGTCTTCGATCGAAAGCGGACCTTTTAAAACGTCTCTTCATTAGGAAATCCCTTCTGCTCATCATAATTCTGAAAAGGCACTGCGATAAAGCCTATTTTTCATTTTCAACTAATTCTAATGGTTTCCTCTCTGACTCTTCAATTCGACAGTCGCACGGTTCACTGGGTCGGAGAAGGAAGCAAGGATCGGCAATCCTTTTTCCAAACTTACTTTAGCCTTGTGCCTCATGAGTCTTGCGGGGCGAGTGGATTGGGCGGCTCCTGTAAAGAGGTCGTAAGGCAGGTCTATTTTGGCGAACAGCCATTCATTTTTGGCGTGAAGTGAGTTCGCCTTCGGGGCAGGACCAGGACCCCCAGCATAGGTGGCAGCAGCGAGAGCCCATGTGGGGCTCGCCTGAGGAGGTGTTAAAGCAGGTGGCGCAAGGATCTGGAGTGGTATTGTGCGCCCAGCGACATCACAACCATTGCACGCCCGGTGGGAGTCAGCTACAGTTCCGTCTGTCGGTGGATAGGGGTGGTAATCTTCCGCCTGGTTGAGGATCAGCGCTTTCGTCAACGGATTGAGACCTTGTCAGATGCCAAAATTACGACATAACCGAATTCTGATAATTGTGTGGGGGTTGTGGCTCACTCTGGTTCCCTTGAGTGGATCGCTTGCACAGTCACCCGCGTTGCAGCCGCTCGAGCCGCCGGATACCGCTAGTCCCAGGGCTACCCTGCGGAGTTTCATCGCTGCCATGCAGGAGGCCTCAGATGCCTTCAATTCTCTGATGGCTACCTATCGTAACCAGCCGGGACTGTATTTTTCTCCTGCCGCTCATGAGCAATTTGCCCGTTTGAATTCCCTCATGATACGCGCAGAACGCTGCCTCAACCTTTCGGAAATGGCCCCGGCAATTAAAGAAAAGGTCGGGTTGGAATCCCAACTATTTCTCAAAGAGATCTTTGATCGCATCGAACTGCCTCCTCTCGAATCAATGCCTGATGCTGGAGCAATGGCCATGGCAGGCCTCGACCGCTGGCGGATTCCTCACACCGAGTTGGTTATTGCGCGGGTGAAAGAAGGAAACCAAGCGGGGGAGTTTCTCTTTTCACACGAGACACTTAAGCGTCTTCCGGAGTTCTACGAGAAGGTCAAGCATCTACCCTACAAAGCAGGATCCTGGGAAGGCGTATATGAGTTTTACACGACCATCGGCAAGTCCAGATGGGTCCCATGGAAATTGACAGACCGACTCCCATCCTGGGCCAAAGCCAAGGTCGGGGAACAGGCACTTTGGCGATGGATTGTGTTGGGATCGGCGTTTGTGGGCACGTTGTCGGTCTTGATCATTCTGGCTCGTTGGAGTGGAGAAAGAGCAGGGGGCCACCAGATTCGCCGGAACGGTCGCCGTCTGGTGATGACGGTATCCGTGGGTTTGGCTGCCTGGTTCCTGGATTTTCTGAAGGATGCAATTAATATCACCGGGGGGGTGCACGACATCATTGCCACTGTCCTTGGAGCGGTGATCTATCTTGCCGCAGCGTGGGCCATTCTCCTGATCGGGAACATTACAGCCGAGATCATGGTCGCCTCCCCGAAGATCACGAAACGAAGCTTAGATGAAGCGATGGCCCGGTTGACCACCAAGATTCTATCATTGGTCATTGCCGGAGTGTTCACGCTGTATGGCGCGCAAGCACTTGGTCTGCCGGTCCTGCCGTTGCTTGCTGGCCTCGGCGTCGGCGGTCTGGCTCTGGCCCTGGCTGCTCAGCCAACAATCGAGAATTTTATCGCAGGGCTTACCTTATTTGCCGACCGGCCGGTGCGGGTCGGCGAATTCTGTCGGTTCGGTGACACGATAGGAACCGTGGAAGAAATCGGAATGCGGTCGACCAGGGTTCGGACGTTGGATCATACGATTGTGTCCGTGTCCAATTCCGATTTTGCAAAAGCCAGATTGGAGAATTATTCGGCGCGCGGGAAGATCTGGTATCATCCGCGGATCAGGGTTCGCTATGAAACGACGCCGGATCAGGTCCGATACATCCTGGTCGAGATTCGGAAGCTTCTGTATGCGCATCCAAAAGTTCATCAGGATCCGGCCAGAATTCGCTTCGTCCAATTCGGAGACTGTTCGCTTGATCTTGATGTGTTCGCCTACATCGACACAACCGACTATGGCGAGTATCTCGAGATCGCCGAAGATGTCAACCTGCGGATTATGGATGTCATCAAGGCTGCGGGAACCGAATTGGCCATTCCCGCGCAGATTGAGTACAAAATAGACAAGGAACCGCTGGAGGAAACTCAGATCCGCAAGACTGAAAATCGTGTTCAGGAATGGCGGGCCCAGCGCGCTTTGTACATTCCCAAATTCCCGCCCGAAAAGATTAGCGAATTGCGGGGGTCCCTGGACTATCCGCCGGGGGGCTCAGCCGACCCTCAGCCCGAACCCCGTCAGGGAGACGCGTAGAGTCCGGCAATACGGGCACCAGCCAAAAACTTCCCAGTTTGGCCTTTCATGGGTAGACCGTTTTTGTGAAAGCGTTTTTTCGGTATTGTCAAGTTAAGTGAATTTGAGCAAAAATTAGCCAATACATGAATTCATAACTCATTGAGTGTTTAGCATTCAGGTTCCTGGCCCGAGGTAAGAAAATCAGTCCAATTTGACTTAAGTTGACAATACCCACACCTCCGTTTTGATTGCCTCTAGCCGAAACTTGATTTCCCATTCCAATCTCCAAATTTCGACCAATCTCACAGGGCACCACGTCGTTTCATATCTCTTGCCACGGCAACAACATACAACAGTAGGGCAATCAACAGCAGAGGCATACCGACAAACATTCCCAACCCCATGCTCCAGGCACCCAGGCCATGCCACAAAAACAACAACAAATAGACAAGACCTACAATTGCAAAATTTACCGCTAAACTGATCAATCTTGTCACCCCAACTGAAGGTAAATTTTCCGGCATTCTTTCCTCCTCGTAATCTTGAGTGTCGAGTTCAGGAAAACATCAGTTTCCAGTTTAGGAGTTCGCGTTTAGTGCTGTAGAAACAATTCGAAGTTCTAAATCCTCAAGACGCCTTTTTCACTCCAACCACCAAGCGCAAAACTCGAAACTTTCTTTTATTCATTTCATAGCACTTCCCGTTCGTTCCTGAGGCAGGGGATGAGGTGGCCCATGACACCGAATACACGCGACGAGGTCTTGTTCCAAATCAGCTCGTAAAGCATTGTGGCTTTTTATCCGTTCCCATATCCTAGTTCCCTCATGGCAATATAGACAGTTGGAATTTGAATAGCTGCCGACGAACTTAATCGGGTCACTATAGGTCCCCGTCACGTAATACAACCAATGACGAAATCCATCACGCTTACCTGCGATGGTTCCTGTCGCCCCATAGGAGATATGACACCCATAACACTGGTCTTTCGCAATCCACTTATTTTTATAATGTCGCGCAGCCAGTGTGGGACTCGCCGGATTTTTCAGATCATTCACAAAGGGATCCATCACGTGACAGGAGGCACAAGCCTCTACCCGTTTGGTCCCTTCCATAACAGTCGCCATGCTACTGAGTGTGGCGGTGATAGGAAGGACAAACAACCCGAGTAAGAGAAGCCAATGGTAGGTGCCTCTCGAAAGCCTCTTTCGATAGACAAAGTGAACCAGAATCAGGACAATGATTCCCCCCAAGGCAGAAGCAATTCCGATCCCTCGCAATAATCCGATTCCAGGCACGATATTGGTGTTCCCCTCAGCCGCAAATGCCAAGTTGGACCCGAACAGGCTCATCCAGGTCCAGGTCAACCCTAATCTCATCCAGGCCCGGCGAATATGTCGTATGTTCCTCATGACCATTACCCTATCCTCCCTACACGGTTTTTTTGCGAACTGAGACTGCACAGCGCTTATAAGCCGGTTGCTTGGAAAATGGATCATAGACATCGTGCGTGACTTGATTTACGAGATGCTTTGCAGAGTGCATTGTGGCAAAGACCATGCCGGGTCTCACCACCAGGCTTAACTTGGCCCGAAGTTCCACTTCGCCGCGTCGGCTCCGCACGATGACTTGATCTCCTTCCCGAATATTGAAATGATGTGCATCATGGGGGTGGATTTCCAAATAATCAGGGTGAATACTCTGTAATTCCGGCACTGGTCCCGTAATGGTCATCGTATGCCAATGTTCTAGAATTCGACCCGTATTGAAGATCAAAGGAAATTCATCGGTATAAGGATCAACGGGTTCTTCGTGAGAATCGAGCCAGACGGTCGCCCGCCCGTCTGGCTTTCCATAGAAATCGAAGCGACCTCCGCCATGTGCCATAGGATCCTCACCTGGGATATACCGCCGTTTGGTCCCAGGGTGATCTTCAGTCGGGCACGGCCAAAGAATGCCGCGCTCTTTTTGCAGCCGTTCATAGGTAATGCCTTCAAAGTTGTATTTGGAGTGAGCCGAAATGTGACGCCACTCGTCCCATACATCCTTAGGGGTTTTGGCTGTAATAAGGTCGCCGTGACCTATTCTTTCTGCAAAGTCCACCAGGATGTCCAGGTCGCTCCGAGCCTCCCCAGGGGGATCCACAACTTTCGGGTACAAATGGTACCGGCGCTCCGCATTGCCCTTGACTCCCTCTTTCTCCACCCACATGGCGGCTGGAAGAACGACGTCAGCAAATATCGTGGTTTCGGTGGGATGAAACGAATCGGCCACCACCATGAACCCCTTTTCCATGCCCTTTCGATAGAGGTTGCTGTTTGGAAGAGTCTGACCTGGATTGGTACACATGACCAGGCAACACTTCACATCGCCTTTGGCAATCGCCTCAAAAAGAGCGACGGCATGATAACCAGGTTTGGGACCGATCCGACCCCTCGGGACTTTCCACAAATCCTCCATCTCCTCTCGATGCGTAGCATTAGCGACCAGCCGGCCGCCGGGAAGGGCATGAGACAGCGATCCTGTATCTCGCACACCACCACAGGCATTGGGTTGCCCCGTAAGCGAGAACGGTGTGGCTCCTGGTCGCCCGAAGTGCCCGGTCAAAAGATGCATGGCTACAACCCCGCGGTTTGAAGCCGTACCTTGCACCTGTTGGTTCAGCCCCATCGTCCAGATAGATAAGGTGGCCTTCGATGAAGCAAACGTAAACGCGGCTTCCTGGATGTCCCTCGGGGAAATCCCGCAGATTTTTGCCGCGCGTTCAGCCGGATATTGGGCCACATGTTTTTTTAAATCCTCAAAAGTCCGTTTTTGCTTTCCTTCCTGGAAGGAAAGGTAGTTCTCAACCATGTCCCTATCAATAAAGCCGTTTTCGATGAACTCGTTCATCATCGAGTTATAGAGGGCCACATCTGTCCCTGGATAGATGGGAAGGTGCAAATCCGCGTGCATGGCGGTAAAGGTCCGCCGAGGATCCACCACGATAATCCTCGTCTCAGGGTGACTTCGCTTGCGATCCAGCATGCGTTCCCAAAGAATGGGGTGACATTCGAGAGTATTAGACCCCGTGATAAAGAAACAGTCCGAATAATCCATGTCTTCATAGCACCCGGCTGGCTCGTCTTTGCCGAATGAGCTTGTGTATCCCGTCACGGCAGAGGCCATACAGAGCCGTGGGTTGCCATCCATGTTGTTCGTTCCTATTCCTGCCTTGAAGAGTTTGTTGGCGGTGTAGCTTTCCTGGGTATAGAGTTGACCGCTTCCATAAAACGCCACACTGTCCGGACCATATTCATCGATCGCTTCACGGAATCGTGTGGCGACCAGATCCATGGCTTCGTCCCAGGTCGCCCGTTCCAATTTTCCGTTTTTCCGGATCATCGGATAGAGGGCTCGCCCCTCTCCGTACAGAATTTCGCGATTCATGAGTCCCTTGATACAAAGGCGACCACGGTTGTGAGCATACTCGTCTCCCTTCACATCCACGACTTTATTGTCAGTTACGCCAATCATCATTCCACACCCGGTTCCACAGAAACGGCAGACTCCCTTGTGCCAGGCATCCACAGGAATAACAGGCTGTCGTTCCCAGACACCGCCACAACCGGACAGTGGGGCGATCATTGCTATTCCCGCAGATACCCCGAGCACTCGAAGCGCATCACGACGGGTCAATCCTTCAGACTTTTCGTCTTTGTCGGCCATAACTTCACCTTCCTTGTATGGGAAACCATTCCCCGGCAGCTCTATCTTCTTTCTCTTAGACCCTGGTTGAAGAGCGAAGAGGAGTGAATGAACGCATCTCATCAAATAAGGGAAAAGATTTTGAATGAAACAACGATTTGAATGCAACATAAAATCAGTGAACATTTGACATCCCGGGAAAAACAAACAGGATGGGCCAGAAGAAATGGAGTGGTTAAAGGGTTAATGGGATTTTGAAGAATTGTAGGAATTTGTGACGATCATCCGTAGTAGTTGGTATGGGAGACATTTCCTCGGTACCATACCATCAAGGGAGTCAGATTCTAAAAGGGCGAAGTGTTGTCACCATCGTTGGATACTGCTGTTTCCCCAATTTTGTGGACAGGTCAGTTAAAAGTTTGTGGTACCCGTTCAATATACCCGGTAGAGGCCGCTCTCTGGCTAGGGGGGTCAGTGGCTGACAGTTATACAACCCTTCAATGTCGTCAAACGCATCTGCTAAAACTCGAAACGTTCATTAGCCCAGTTCCTTTTCCGGTTTTTGCCAAACGTGGCCGTCCCTTGCTAATAATTGATCGGCTTCTTGTGGCCCCCAGGTGCCTGCCGCTTAGTTGGGAAAGGAGCGAGGGGGGAGGGCCTTCCAGACATCCAGGATAGGAGTGACCACCGACCAGCCGGTCTCCAACATATCCGCCCGTTGAAACAACGTGGCGTCCCCCCACATACAGTCGTAGAGCAAACGCTCGTATCACGTAGCCGGAGCACTTCCGAAATAATCCTCATATCGAAAATTCATACTACGGCTCCCAACTGAACAACCGGCCCGGGAATTTTCGCTCCAAATCGTAGGGAGATGGCTTCCTCTGGCTGAATCTGAAGAACGAGTCGATTCGGTGTCAGGCTCTCAACTGCTGTTTTTCTAAAGAGTAAATGAGGAGCAAGTTCAAACTGCTTAGGTTCTAACTCCAAGTGCAACACTTCAGCCTCGGATGGGCTACGGGGTTGCCATGAAAAAGAAATCCTCCACACACATGCATGTCGACGAACGTGAGACCCTGAGCTTGGGACTGGCCCACGATTATTCGCTGAGGACGATGGCCACGGTGTTGGGTCGGGCACCCAGCACAATAAGCCGCGAGTCTGCGCGTAATGCGATGAAGGGCCATTCCTCTCGGGCCGGCACCGCTCACACGCTGGCGGCCGCTCGGGCGCGACAGCCTCGGCGGCCGAGCAAACTTCTGGATCCCTGGCTGTGGCGGTATGTCCAGACACACGTGGTCCGCGGATGCTCGCCCGAACGATTGCCGGACGCCTCCGTCGCGAGTAGCCTGAGGACATGCGGAAACGCCTCTCGGCCGAGACCATCTATGTAGGCCTGTACGTGTTGCCACGCGGCTCTCTCCGGAGCGAACTGTTGGCCGCGTTGCGGCAAGCCCGCAAGGCCCGCCGGCTGCGTGCGCGTGGGATCGATCGGCGAGGCCAGATTCCCAACATGACACCGCTGGCTGAGCGCCCGGCAGAAGTCGCCACCCGCACCGTTCCCGGCCCCTGGGAAGGCGACCTGATCAAGGGGGCTCGCAAGAGCTCGGCTGTCGGGAGCCTCGTGAAGCTGACGACGCGCCTGGTGTGATCCTGTCCCGGCTCGACGGAACCGATGCGCTGAGTGCCCGAGAGGGCTTTACCCGCAAGCTCAAGCATGTGCCGACCCCCCTGCGCAAAACGTTGACCTATGATCGGGGGAAAGAGATGGCGGAACACGAGCGCCTGGCGCAACGACCGGCCATCCGAGTGTTCTTTGCGGATCCACATAGTCCCCTGGCAGCGTGGCACCAACAAGCACACCAATGGCCAGCTGCGGCAGTATCTGCCGAAGGGGACGGACTTGTCGGGCTATACCCAGCGGGAACTGAATGCCATCGCCCACCGGTTGAACACGCGACCGAGAAAATGTCTGGACTGGGCGACGCCCCTGGAGGTGTTTACGCACCTGCGTCATCAATCACCCGTTGCAACTGGCACTTGAAACCGCCCTCTCAATAACAAAAACCGGCTATCTCCTTTCATTGTTCCGTATCTGCTCCTTCGCCGCATCCACGACATTATCCATCGTCAAGCCAAATTTTTTTGTGAGTTCCTTGAGTGGTGCAGAAGCTCCAAAGGACTCCATGCCGATGATCCTGCCGGTAGATCCCACATACCGCTCCCATCCGAGCGTGGAGGCTTGCTCCACGGAAACCCGGGCGGTCACACGGGAAGGTAACACTGTTTCACGGTAGTCCGGATGCTTTCGGCAATAATACTCAAAGATCTCCCACGAGGGCATACTCACCACGCGGGCCTGAATGCCCTCGGCTTTGAGCTGCTCGTATGCGCCCACGCACAGAGACACTTCACTGCCGGTACGGATAAGAATCACCTCCGGTCCCCCATCATTCGTATTCGTCAGGACATAAGCCCCTTTTGCCACCCCAGAGGGTGACGCATATTGAGTCCGATCAAGCGTGGGGACTGCCTGTCGGGTAAGGACAAGCGCGACCGGCTCATGGCGGAATTGCATGATAACCCGCCAGGCTTCGACGACCTCATTGGCATCAGCGGGACGAATGGTGATCAGGCCGGGGATGGCTCTCAGGGAGGCGATCTGATCGATTGGTTGGTGTGTCGGCCCGTCCTCACCCACACCAATAGAATCGTGCGTAAAGATATAGATGACGGGAATTTCCATGAGGGCTGACAACCTCATGGGTGGACGAGCGTAATCGCAGAAGACCAGGAAGGTCGACCCGAATGCCCGAACCTTTGAAAGAGACAGGCCATTCACCACGGCGCCCATCACTTGCTCGCGAATGCCGAAGTGCAGGTTTCGGCCTTGGTAGGTCTCTGAAAAGAAATCTCCCGCTCCCTCAAACGTCAGGCGTGTTTTGGTAGAGGGTCCCAGATCGGCGGATCCCCCGATGAGCCACGGAACATTTTGTGCGACGCTATTGAGCACCTTCCCGGAGGAATCGCGAGTAGCCAGCCCCATGGCATCTGCCGGAAATGACGGCAATCCACCATCCCACTCCTCAGGAAGTTGACGATGCTGCATGCTGTATAGATGATCGGCAAGATCGGGATAGGTTTGTTTGTACGCCTCGAAACGGGAAAACCAGTTTTCCCGAAGCGCCCGGCCCCGTTTCCCAAAGCCTTCCCGGAAATGGACGCGCACTTCCTCGGGAACAAGGAATTTGGCCTGTTCAGGCCAGCCATACCGTTGTTTGGTCAATCGGATTTCCTCTTCACCCAGCGGTTCACCATGGGCAGCACTGGTATCCTGCTTATTGGGCGCCCCATACGCGATGTGGCTATCCACGATAATCAACGTCGGCCGGTCCGGAGTAGAAAGGAAGGTGTTGAAGGCACGAGACAGCATGTCTAAGTCGTTCGCATCCCCTACTCGCGTGACATTCCAGCCAGAACCGATGAACCGCGTGGCGACATCGTCGCTGGTCGCCAATTCGGTGTGGCCTTCTATCGTGATGTTGTTGTTGTCGTAGATCCAACACAAATTGGAGAGTTGAAGATGTCCGGCGAGGGAGACGGCTTCGTGGGAGATTCCCTCCATCATGTCTCCGTCCCCACAGAGAGCATAGACGTGGTAATCGAAGAGCGGGAAGCCATGACGGTTAAAGTGAGCCGCCATCCAACGTTCCGCAATAGCCATCCCCACGCTGGTGGCCACTCCCTGTCCTAATGGGCCGGTCGTCATTTCCACGCCGGAAGTCCACCGGTATTCCGGGTGCCCGGGGCATTTGCTCTCCAATTGGCGAAATCGCTTGATATCGTCCAGCGTCACCGAGAGGTCACCCAGCCGTTCGTATTTGGCATTGACGGCCTTGACCTCACAGAGATGCAGCAGAGAATACAACAAAACGGAAACATGGAAGCATGGCCGGCGGACAGGACAAAGCGGTCCCGGTTGGGCCATATCGGGTCGTCGGGATCGAACCGCAGAAAGCGATTCCATAAACGGTGCGCCACCGGCGCCAGTGCCATTGGAGTGCCGGAAAGTCCTGAGTTCGCCGCCTGGACCGCGTCCATGGACAAGGTGCGGATAGTGTTGATGGAGAGTTGGTCAGATTGGTTGTCCGGCATCATGTACCTCATTCAAGACGTCTTTCAGTATTTCTCCGGGATAAACGTTTTCCCCTTCAGTGTCGCCTGGTCGTCATACTCGTATTTCTTCGATCGATCGGGCAGCTTCACTTTGTCTCGCTTCAACTTTTTGTAGGGAACCAGGCTGAGCAGATGGCTGATGCAGTTGAGGCGTGCCCGCTTCTTATTGTCCGACCGCACGATGTACCAGGGGGCATGTTGTGAATCCGTGGCCTCCAGCATTCGGTCTCGTGCGCGCGAGTATTCGTACCATTTCTCAAGTGACGGCAGATCCATGGGGCTGAGCTTCCACTGGCGCACCGGATCCTCCACCCGGGCCTCGAAACGGCGCCTCTGTTCCTCGTGGCCGACTTCGAGCCAGTACTTGATCAAAATGATCCCGGACTTTGTCATATACCATTCGACATTCGGGGCATGTTCGAGAAAGCCTTCGTACTGTTCCTTGGTGCAGAAGCCCATGACATGTTCGACCCCGGCCCGGTTGTACCAACTGCGGTCCCAGATAACAATTTCTCCGGCTGCCGGAAAATGCTGCATGTAGCGCTGAATGTACATCTGGCTTTTTTCCCGGTCGGACGGGGCAGGGAGCGCCACGAGGCGAAATATGCGTGGGCTCACACGCTCGGTGATCGCGCGAATCGTGCCTCCCTTTCCGGCCCCGTCGCGACCTTCAAAGACCACCATGATCCGCAGGCCTTTGGCTTTCACCCAGGCCTGAAGGTGGCAAAGCTCGGCCTGAAGCCCACGCAGTTCCCTCTCGTATTTTTTTCGTTTGAGTTTCGATTCAGGCTGATCGTTCTTTTTTTTAGGCATGTCTGTTACCCTCCTTTAGTTGTGCACGCGCGCAAAACGTTCTGAAAAGAGCTTTTACGATTCATACAGCCATCCGTCTCCTCTTGATGATTCACCTTCCTTTAGATGTTGTCGGCTTCCGTGGAGCTTTTTCTTCGCCCGGTGGTCCCGCGCTGCCCCCATTGCCAGCCGCTTATTTCCGGCATGTCGTCCCCATATTTGGCAATGTACTGTTTGTGCTCGATGAGCTTGTCGTGGATGGCCTGCTTGGCGTATGCCGCCCGAGTTTCGAGTTTCGGCACGCGGTCGATCACATCGTCCACCAAATGGAAGCGATCC
>Ga0224505_10001033_pt1 | contig 18369 bp, 14 predicted proteins | sample SF_Jan12_sed_USG_FD_169102 | JGI IMG/M metagenome (GOLD analysis project Ga0224505, IMG submission 169102) | Sediment microbial communities from San Francisco Bay, California, United States - SF_Jan12_sed_USGS_4_1 | ecosystem: Environmental > Aquatic > Marine > Sediment | place: USA: California... | reverse complement strand
GTGAGCGCTACTCGGCCACGTCGCTGAACGGGGCGCAGATTCCGTCACCGGACCTGACGCGCAACGTAATCCCGCTTGATGTATTCCCGACGAGCATCGTCGAGGCGCTTCGCGTGCAGAAGTCCTGGGACCCGTCGACCCCGGCCAACTTTGGCGGCGGCGCGGTCGACATCCGCACGAAAGGCATTCCGGACAGCTTCGTATTCAGTATCGAGGTCGGCACCGGCAGCAACTCCGAGTCGTCGGGTTCGGGCCTGACCTACCCCGGCGGGAGTGACGACAAGTGGGGCACGGACGACGGCACCCGCGCGCTGCCGCAAAGCCTGCTCGACTCGATCAACGAGTACCAGGGCAATATCGGCGTTCAGTCGCTGTTCGCGAGACTTCGGGCAGAAGACCCGACGGCCACGCTCGCCGATGCCCAGGCGCTGAACCGGTCGTTCGGACTGGAACTCAATCGAAACGTCCCGGCCGAGACCAAGAGCCTGCCACAGGACTTCGGTATCAAGGGCAGCATCGGCAGCAACTGGTTCGTCGGCGATGACTGGGAGCTCGGTGCGCTGGTGGGCGGCTCCTATGCAAATGTGTGGCGCAATACGCTTGCACGGGCGCGGAACTTTAACTTCCCGGACGAGCGGACCGACACCGAAAAGGAGACGACCAATTCGATCAACATCACCGGCACCGGTACGTTCGGCCTGAAGTACGGCGAAGACCACGAGGTCGACTTCACGTATCTGTGGCTGCGCAATACCGACGACGAATCGGCGGTGACCGATTTCTTCAACGAAAACCGCGAGCAGTCCGACGGACTCGGCTGGCGCGGCTACCGGTTCCAGTTCGAAGAGCGAAACATGGACGTCATCCAGTTCTCCGGAGCTCACTATCTGGGTGATGACACACGGGATCGTTTCGGATTCGTGGACAGCCTGTTCGGCTGGGCATCTCCAGAGACGAAAATCACGTGGTTCTACTCCGACTCGAACGCCCAGACGGAGATACCGAACCAGGTGGAGGTCGCCTCGCAGACGGTGACCGACCCGGTCACCGCGGATGTCCTCGACGAGGCCATAACGCTGTCTTCCCAGGCTGCGAACTTCCGTTTCACGGACCTCGACGACGAGGTCCAGAACTGGGGCTGGGGAGCGGCCCTGCCTTTCGAAACCGATCGCACCGTCATCGAGTTCTCGGGCGGCTGGCAGCACGCCCGCAAAGCGCGCACCTACCGGCAATCCGAGTTCAGCCTGGGAGCACTGTCGGTCGGCGACATCGCCACGCTGCAAGGCCCGCTCGACCAGGTTCTCTCTGATTCCAACATCACCGATCCGGCGAACAACTTCGTGTTCGACCGCGTCGGCGCCAACAACGAAAGCTATATTGCCGCTACGATGACCGACGCCGTTTACGGCGCCGTCGACTGGACGCTGGACGATACCTGGCGAATTGCTGCGGGAGGGCGCTGGGAAGATTACCGGCAGGCCGCAGTGAACTGGAACCCGTTCGGCTACAGTCTCCTCGACCCGCAGGTGACTACGGATCCGGATACATTGACCGAAGGCACTTTCTCGGACGACAAAGTCTATCCGGCGGCGGCGATTACCTACATGACCGAGTTCTGGGCTGATACGTTCCAGCTGCGATTTGGCTGGAGCGAGACAGCGGTGCGGCCCGACCTCCGCGAGATCACAGGATCCAGCTACATTGATCCGATTACCGGCGACCTGACGCGCGGCAACCCCGGGGTCGTGCCCTCGGATGTCACGAACTACGACATCCGCGGCGAATGGTTTTTCGGCAACGGCGACAACCTGACCGTTACGCTGTTCAGAAAGGAAATCGACAAGCCTATCGAGTTCTTCGAGTCGCCGGCCAGCGACACGACAATCGCCCGGGAAATTCTGAACGCGAACGAAGCCACGGTTGAGGGCGTCGAGATCGAATTCCTGAAGGAGCTCGGTTTCCTCGGCGGATTCATGGACGCTTTCTTCCTGCAGGGCAACTTCACGGTCCAGGACTCAGAGCTGGTCTGCGACGCGAACGACCCGGCGTTTGCCTGTGAGGCGGATGCACCGACGAACCCGACCCGGTCGCTGAGCGGCGCCTCGGACTATGTCGCGAACCTGATGATCGGTTTCGATGCCCCGAATGCGAAGCACACGGCTTCGCTGATCTACAACGAGTTCGGCGAGCGCCTGTATGTTGCCGGCCGCAATGGTGCACCGGACGGATTCGAGCAGCCGTTCCAGTCGCTGGACCTTACGTACTTCTGGTACCCGACGGACAACATGACGCTGAAACTCAGGGCGCAGAACCTGTTGAATGACACGATCACGATCGAGCGCGAGAACGTCGTCGTGTTCGAGGAGGATCCCGGGACCTCGTACTCGATCAGCTTCACCTGGTCCCTGCAGTAGCATCCCGCAGCTCCCTGCTGAAGCCGCCCTCGGGGGCGGCTTTTTTTTGCCTCGGGGCCTGCGGTAGAGTTACCGGCTCAAACACTGCTGGAGAAAGTCATGGCGAGGAAATTCGGCGTCTTCGCGTTCCTGCTGGTCCTCGCCGCCTGCGGCGGCGACACATCACCGTCTGCGGATGGCGGCAACGAAACAGCAGACGCACCGCAGTCGGCCTCGCCCGCACCACCGCCGGGCCACGGCGCGACCGCCTATACCGGCGCCGGAATCTGGGACGGCACAGGCTCCGCCGTGCAGGCGGGCCGGGCGCTCCTCGTCCGCGACGGTCGTATCGAGGGCATCGTCGGGGAAATACCCGCGGGTGCCGAAGTGGTCGACCTGGCGGGCGGCATCGTCACCCCCGGCTTCATCAATGCGCACGGCCATGTTTCCGGTCTGTGGGCAGGCGAGGACGTCACGGACCCGGCAGACCGGGTACGCGGGGACCTCGCCCTGTACGCCCGCTACGGCATCACGACCGTACTGAGCCTCGGCGGGATACCGGACTCAGGGTTCGCGATTCGCGACGCGCAGCACGTACCGACGCTGGCCCACGCGCGCGTATACGTCGCGGGCGAAGTCGTCGCCGGCGACACGCCGGCCGAGGCATCACGCATTGCCCAGGCCAACATCGGGAAAGGCGTCGACTGGATGAAGATTCGCGTCGACGACAACCTCGGTACCGCCGAGAAAATGCCGTGGGCCGCAGTGCACGCGGCGATGAGCGCGGCAAAGGCTGCGAACATCCCCGTCGCGACGCACATTTACTACATGGAGGATGCGGCCCGCCTGCTGGAAATGGGCACCGGCCTGATTGCGCATTCTGTCCGTGATCGCGACGTCACCGACCCGTTCGTACAGATGGTGCTCGATGCGGGGATCTGCTACGTGCCGACGCTCGTGCGCGAGGTATCGACGTTCGTCTATGCTGAGCGCCCGGCGTGGTTTGACGACCCGTTCTTTCTCGAAGCGGCAAACCGGCGCGAGATCGACCGCGTCAGCCAGCCGGCCTTCAGGGCAAGCGTCGCCGCGAGCCCGATCGCTGCCGGCTACCGCAAGGCGCTCGTGCAGGCGCAAGACAACCTGCGTATCCTCATCGGCTCCGGTGTGCCGATCGCGTTCGGCACCGACTCCGGCCCGGCGGGTCGTTTCCCGGGATACTTCGAGCATCTCGAGTTCGGCCTGATGGCCGCGGCGGGCCTGACGCCGCGCGAAATACTCCTGAGCGCAACCTCGGTTGCCGCCGGCTGCCTGTCGCTCGACGACGTGGGCACGCTGGAGCCCGGCAAGTGGGCTGACTTCATCGTGTTTGCAGAGGATCCGTTGCAGGACATCGCCGCTGCCCGGACGATCCGCCAGGTTTACATTGCCGGCAACGCGATTCGCTAGAAACGCCGCCCCTCGCCTGGCCGGGTAAAGAGGTCCTCGCCCAGCAAAGCCTCGGATCGTCTGCCCGGGTCAACGAGCTCGTCCGGCACGTGTATGCCGATCGCGTGCATCACGTCGAGGCGGAACTCGAGGATCTCGACGCCGTCCTCAGATTCGAAGAACCAGTACGGCGGCAGCGCGACATCGATTGCCTGCTGTTCCCAGTAGTCGGCGTCGGCCTCGAAGTGAATGCTGCGTGCATCCGCATCGCCGAGGTGCAAAACCGTCCCGTCGTCGGCGAAGCGCACGCGAAAAGCGATGTTCTGGACCTCCGTGCGGCGCGTCGGCCAGCCGCTGTGAGGCACGAACGCGGCATCGATCGACAACTCGCCCGCGGAAATATGGACAGGAGCGTCGCCGTACTCGAGATCCAGGCCCGTCATGCGGTCGAGCACGGCCTGGTCGTCAGCCGTCGCGATCTCGCGGATCGCCGCCGTCGCCTGCGCCGGCGCATAAAGGTGTATCGACGGTTGCGCACGCATCAGTCGCAAGACGTCAGCGGCCGAGAAGTGATCACCGTGGAAATGACTGACGAAGATCGCGTCCACGCCGTCATACGGCGCTTCGCCGGCGAATATCGCCGACCGCACGTCGTCCGGGACCATCTGGTAAGTACGGAAGCCATTGTCGAACAGGGGATCGAACAGCACCTTGCTGTCACCGCTCGTCACCATCACACCCTCGTTGGCCAGGTACTGCACGGTCGCATCCTGGCCGATTGCCGGCGATGAGAGGATCGCGAGGGCTATGCTGCTGGCTAGGCTGGCGCGGCCAGCGCATCGGGTCGTGTTTTTCATCTTGCTGTTCAATCCAGTTCTCCACCGGCCGACCGGGCGCTCATCAGGCATCAGGCCCTGGCGGCGCCGCAATTTTTCTCCTAACACATTGTTTCATAATTGTTTTAAAACCAGATACTGTATATAAGCACAGCCCCCAATATCCTGCCCGGGAGCTGCCATCAAGACGTCCGACAAGACGCATGAACTCATCCCGATCGACGTCCTCGATCACCACATCCTGACGCTTTGCACCCGCATCAACGCGGCGACCTATGAACTGCTGGTGATGATCCGCTAGTTCGACGAACAGGCAGGGTTTGTGCAATGGGGCTTGCAGAACTGCGCCGAGTGGCTGGCCTGGCGTTTGCGATCTCTCGATGACCACGGCCAGGGAGAAGGTCAGGGTGGCGCATGCGCTGAAGGTGCTGCCGGCGATCAGCTCTGCCTTTGCCTCGGGTGAGCTCTCCTGCACCAAGGTCCGGGAGCTGACGAGAGTCGTAAGCCGGGAAAACGAGGAAGCCCTGCTCGCGTCTGCACTCCGCATGACGGCGGTGAACGTCGCGGAGCGCTGCCCGAGTGCGAAAAGACCTCGTGGTCGGCCAGGCAGGCCGACGCGTTCGTGAATCTCGTCACCGGCTACCTGTCGGGACAGCAGACGAGCGGCAATGACAACTACCTGGTCACGGTGCACGTCGACCAGTCGGCACTGGCCGGTAAGGATGGGCGAGCAGGCTTACCGATCGAAACGGTCAAGAGGCTGTGTTGTGACAGCCAGGTGATCGTCATTACGGAAGACGACCAGGGCGAACCACTCAGCATCGGCCGCAAGTCACGCATCGTGCCGAAGGCGATCCAGCGTGCGGTGCGGGCGAGGGACCACGACTGCTGCACGTTCCCGGGTTGTAACCATCACCGATTCCTGCACTGCCATCACGTCAGCACTGGTCGAACGGTGGCGCAACCTCCCTGGATAATCTTTTGTTGCTCTGCACGAAGCATCACACGCTGGTGCACGAGGGCGGCTTCCGGATCGAGAAGGATTATCGCGACGAATGGTTCTTCGTGACGCCGGACGGTATCGCGGTGCCGCACTGTGGCTACGTCTTCGCGGGACTGGAAAATCCTTCCGCGGGAGGATTGTTGAGCGTGGTAGAAAGAATGCTCAGGGAACCGCCACCGCTCCATTTGCATTAGCTACCGTCAGCTGCCTGCAGCTCCCGTCATTGCGAGGAGCGAAGCGACGAAGCAATCTCACCAATCACCCGCGGAAACAGTCCGCGGAGAGAGCCCGGCGACTGTCCGCTTACGGTCGGGAAGCGGTCGCTCATCCGCTAGCATTTCAGGCGACGTAGTCGGCCGCATTTGACCCAAAGCAGCCATAACAATCATCAGTCGAATGCCGCTAATTGGGTTGTCGCAAAACCCTTACTAATTGGTGACGTTCGATTCCATCCAAGCGACGAAGTCCGGGCGCAATTGATCTTTAAGCGAAAGCCAGGCCTCGGGAATCCCAGATAACCACACGCCATATTCTCCGCGATATGCTGATCGGTAAGCGTTCATTGGTAGCTCGGTTAACGACAAATTTCCATCAACATACTGGCTGAACTCCCAGTGCCACTTCAATAGTGCAGCTTCAGCTGCCGCCTTTATTCGCATCGTATCTGCTGGAGTAATTGAGTCGCCGCTCTCGATTCTTGTCCAAAACTCAGATATTTCTGGATTGTTGGCAATCTCGGTTCGCACTTCGAGCCTATTTTGCAACAGGTTATAACTCGCTTGGGCCCGGAGCTGTCTTGTGTTTTGGCTTACTTCAAATGCCAGGGCGACGATCCCCGCGACGACTGCGATGTTGGTGCCGATATCAAGCCACTCTGCGAACTTGTTCTTATTCATACTCAGCATGCCTTGTCTGTCCAATTCTGACTATCAAAGTTTAGTGCGGTACACTTGAGATGTCTGCTTTTGGCCGAAACCAGCCGCCCAGGTAGATTAAGCTGGAATGGCTGGTACTGACCCGAATCGGACATGGCCAATCGCTGCAGCTGAAATTTACGATCTAGTCGATCTCCCAGTTGACAGAACCCTTCAATGATCCATCGATCTGTGTTTCGAGCAGATCCTGCAGATCGCGGTGTGTAGTGTGCTTTGAGGTTCGGAAGATGAAAGTGACTCTTTTTTTCCCGAGAGCTTTCTTCTCGCTCACGATGCGGCAGTCATTTTGCTCGAGCAGCGCTCGATAAGCCGCCGCCGCCTCGACAATATGATTCGCCGGAAGCGAACTGATGTCTAAGCGATACGCGACACTCGCATCGAGGATGTAGATAAGCACGTAACCAAATACTGTAGCCAATACGGCAACGTGGGGAAGGTTCAGGCCGCACGATAAACCTATGAGCGTGGTGAAAATTATGCGGCCGGTCAGGCTAGCCGACCGGAGGCTCGTGCGGAAACGGATCAACCCGCCGATTCCGAAAAGTACAAAGCCCACCACCAGGCCGTACTTGACTACCATGATTCCGATAATGGCCCCGATCACGGCATAAATGATGTAGACCTTCGGCGCCTCGATCTCGGCCAGCGTGTCCGCCGTTTGTTCGTGCCTGGGATGGTAGGCGATGATGGCGCCAAGAATGACAGCCAGTAAAAGCGTCAATGTTGCGCTGACTAGGAAGCCGACATCGCTGAATCCATGCCATCCTTCGCCCATGGAAACGGGATCCTGAAAAAGAGATTCCGACACCCCCTGTGACCAGGCCGGCATTGCAACGAGCAACAGACTTGTCGTAAGAACGTTGAATACGCTTTTCATTAATGACCTCAATGATTTGATTGTTGTTGGTCTTGAAGGGTTAGATTACTTCAAAATTCTTGCATTTGCTGTAGCGTCAGTACGCAGAAGATGGTCCAAATATAGCTCGCCTGACCTCGGTAGTGCTGTTCGATGGCCAGAAGTCGAGGAGCCGCTCATTGGGCTGAACGGACCAATCATTCTGTTAAACGGCTTTGCAATGAAAACGCCACAGTTTGCTAGGTTTCGGGACCGCGGAGCAATGTGCACTGATGCAAAATTCCTTACGCATATGCAATGTGATCTTGCCTAAGAATTATGGACGATTGAGATAAGCCCGTAATGATCGCTTCTGGCCGTTCTTAGCCACTCGCCAGGATTCGCCCACACTGGCTGGTATTGACCCAATGCGGACGCGCCTGCAATCTCGGCAAGTTGACAATCCTGGACGACGTTATTCTTACTGCCTTGTATCCGGGTTGCTGGATACGCGTCCAGGCTGGCCACGATGATTGCCTGCGGCAACTGCGTATTAATCGTGCGGCAGGGTAAGCGTATAGAAGTCTGAATGGCTCTTACCCCAAGAAAACGGGTGCGTCGATTCCTGCGCGATGTCGTCGCTGAAACCCCCTTCGTCAAGATGCTGATTCTTCTTATCGGTCTCTGGGTGGGATTCTCCGCTGCGATGCTCTTCATCGAAAATGATGTGCCGGAATCGCCGATACATGGACTGCTTGATGCACTTTACTGGGGCGTCGCCGCATTCTCCACCGCTGGCATTGCGAGCACGCCGGTAACGCCACTTGGGAAGCTCATCGGAGGCCTTTGGATCATCATTGGATCTGTAATCTTTTTCGGCACCGTCGTCGCGACGGTGACCACCTATTTCATGCGTCCATTGCAGCGCCCAGTTCGCAGGATTGTCGATACGATAGAGTTCAATCTCGAGCAGCTTGATCAGTTGACAGTTGAGGAACTAGAAATTCTGAAGCGAACTACGGACGCGCTGATCGAGCACATGGAAGCAGTCAAGAGCCGAAGCGAGATACCAGAGAAGTAGAACAATTTCGACCGTCGTACGCCCGACTGCCGGTTAAGCATGGCTCGGAGGATCAATGTCTTGACTGCCGTTGGCTGTATGGGCGGATTGAGTCAGGTCGACCGTTTCTGGCCATTTGGGGCCTGCCGCCATTGCGTCGCCGGAGCCGTTTGAACGTCCGGTATCGATAAGGCCTGCCACATCAGCCGCGGTGCATAGCGCTGACCGATCGTGACAAGCCAGGGCGAATATCCTCGGGCGAGCAATTGCGTCCTATTGCCCTGACACCTTCCCCGCGTAGTTCCACGACCCTGTCAGTCGGGTCTCCGGCTCGTGATGCGGCAGGCGGGACTTCATCCAGCGCCGGTAGCTCGAAGTGCGGAGATCCGTTGGTACGTCCCACTGGTTCTTGCGGAAATTGCCGGCCACGTATTCGTCCAGGAAGCCGGCCTCATAGATGACGACCAGGTCATCGAGGTAGATGTTGCGCGCGGCCGGGTTCCCGGCCTTCGCTTCCTGCCAGGATTCCGCCAGCAGGCGCCTTGACCGGACTTCACAATCGAACGAGGTCGCCCGCGCCGGGTTGTCGCCGCCGATACCCAGTTGGCACGCGCTCCGCGCCAGGCTGTATCTCACCCAGCCCTGGTAGGCCGGGTCCGAGTCGGTCAGCGCGCGGTCGGCCAGGTAGAAGGTATCACCGTCGGTCACACCGTCGCGCAGGTAGACCTCGCCGCTGCAGGCAGTGACCGCAAAGAAAACCCCGATGAATAGTCCGGAACGCATGGGAAACAGATTACAGGGTTCCGCCTTAACCGGGACTGAAGCACGTCTCGAAACGGGCGTTCTTCACATAAATCAAGGAGGTACCTGAGGTATCATCCGCCGGAACATCAGGGGATCCCCCGCTTGAGCCTGAGCATCGTCATTCTCGCTGCGGGCCAGGGCAAGCGCATGCATTCCGCGCTACCCAAGGTCCTGCAGCCGCTCGCCGGCCGACCGCTGCTTGCGCACGTCATTGACTGCGCCGAAGGCGTCGGCGCCGGAGATATCTGCGTCGTGTACGGACACGGCGGCGAACGTGTGCGTGCCGCCATTTCCGACGCCAACCTGCGCTGGGCGCTGCAGGCAGAACAGCTCGGTACCGGGCATGCGGTCCGGCAGGCGATGCCGGAAACACCGGATGAGAACCGGGTCATCGTGCTCTATGGCGACGTGCCGTTGCTCAGACCGCAGACACTGCGAAACCTCGTGGATCGCTGCGGCGCCGGCGAGGTCGCCGTGCTGACGCTCCGAACGGAGAAACCCTACGGCTACGGCCGCATCGTTCGCAAGGACGGCGCCATTGTGCGAAGTGTCGAGGAACGTGATGCGAGCGAGGCTGAAAAGCGGATCACCGAAGTGAACACCGGTGTACTCTGCTGCCCGGCGACCGCGCTGAAAGTGTGGCTCGGCAGGTTGTCGAACGATAACAGCCAGGGCGAGTACTATCTTACCGACGTGCTGGGCATGGCCGTCAATGACGGCGTGACCGTGCACGGCGTACTGACCGACGATCAGGTGGAAGTCATGGGAATCAACGACAAGCGACAGCTCGCCGAGGCCGAGCGTGCGCTGCAGGCGCGTCTCGTCGGCGAGCTGATGGACCAGGGCGTGACCTTCGCGGATCCCGCACGGGTCGACATTCGCGGCGAACTCGTCTGCGGCAGGGACGTATTCATCGACGTCAACGTCGTGTTCGAGGGCCGGGTAAAACTCGGCGACGGCGTCCGGATTGAATCAAACAATGTCATTCGCGATGCCTCGATCGGGCATGCGACAGTCGTGCACCCGAACTGCCACATTGAACAGGCCAGAACCGGTAAGAGCTGCGAAATCGGGCCGTTTTCCAGGTTGCGTCCGGGTGCAGAGCTCCTGGACGACGTCAAGGTCGGCAACTTCGTCGAGATAAAGAAATCGACGATCGGCAACAGCAGCAAGGTCAATCACCTGAGCTACATCGGCGACACCACGATAGGCACCGGAGTCAACGTCGGCGCAGGGACGATCACCTGCAACTATGATGGTGCCAACAAGCACCGAACGACGATCGGCGACAATGCATTCATCGGCTCCGGCGTCGAACTCGTCGCTCCCGTCGAGGTAGGCGCCGGCGCGACGATCGGAGCGGGTTCGACGATTTCGAAGTCCGCGCCGGCAGGTAAACTGACGCTCGGGCGAGCCAGACAGGTCACCGTCGACGGCTGGAAGCCGCCGGTGAAGAAATCGTAAAAAACATATAAAACAGAAAGTTAACGGAGTTAATCGATGTGTGGAATCGTCGGCGCAGTCGCCGGTAGAGATGTCGTCCCGATACTGATGGAGGGCTTGAGGCGCCTCGAGTATCGCGGCTACGATTCCGCGGGCATTGCCGTACGGAACGGCAAAAAGGTCAACCGGCTGCGGCGCGCCGGCAAGGTCCAGGAGCTGCAGGCAGCGCTGGACGCGAACCCTCTATCAGGCCACACCGGCATCTCCCATACGCGCTGGGCAACACACGGCGTACCGAACGAGGCGAACGCACACCCGCATGTTTCTTCCGGCGACGTTATTGTCGTTCACAACGGCATCATCGAAAACTTCGAGGAGCTGCGCGACCAGTTGACTGCCGACGGCTATGTGTTCGAGTCGGAAACCGACACCGAGGCAATCGCACATCGCATTCACCAGGTGCTCGCGAAAACCGGTGACCTGGCGAAGGCCGTGCGGGAAACCGTGCACGAACTGGAGGGCGCGTACGCGCTTGCCGTGATGTGCATGAGCGACCCCGACCGGCTGGTCATCGCGCGCGCCGGCGCGCCGGCCATCGTCGGCGTCGGCGAGGGTGAGAATTTCGTTGCGAGCGATATCGCTGCACTGCTGCCTGTTACGCGGAACTACATCATCCTCGAGGAAGGTGACGTCGCGGTCGTCGATCGGGAGTCGATCACGATCTACGACATCAATGACCGGACAGTCGAGCGGTCCGTCATTGAAAGCGAACTGACCGCCGATGCAGCGGAGCGGGGCGAGTTCCGGCATTACATGCAGAAGGAAATCCACGAGCAGGCGACGGCAGTCCGCCAGACGCTCGCGGAAAGGACCGCGAAAGGCAGGGTGCTCGACGCAGCCTTCGGTCCTGGCGCGATCCCGGCACTCGACCGGACGAAGAACGTGCACATCGTCGCCTGCGGCACGAGCTATCACGCCGGACTGATCGCCCGCTACTGGATCGAGGACTTGTGCCGCTTGCCGTGCAGCGTGGAGATCGCTAGCGAATACCGGTACCGCTCACCCGTCGTGCCGGAAAACACGTTGTTCGTTACGATCAGCCAGTCGGGAGAAACGGCCGATACGCTCGCCGCACTTCGTGCCGCGAAAGAGAAGGGATACCTCTCGACACTCAGTATCTGTAACGTTCCCGAGAGTTCGCTCGTGCGGGAGTCGCAACTCGTCATGATGACGCGCGCCGGCCAGGAGATCGGCGTTGCCTCGACCAAGGCGTTCACAACCCAGCTTGCAGCGCTTGCGCTTCTGACCATCGCGCTTGCGCGCCGAAACGGGCTTTCCGCCGAGCAGGAGCGGACCCTGGTAGGGCAGCTCAACGAACTGCCAGGACTCATCGAGCAGGTACTGGCGCTCGATCCCACGATCGAGACCCTCGCTGCGCAGTTCGTGGACAAGCAGCATGCATTGTTTCTCGGCCGCGGCGTGCAGAATCCCGTGGCGATGGAGGGAGCGCTGAAGCTCAAGGAGATTTCCTACATCCATGCCGAGGCCTACGCGGCCGGCGAGCTGAAGCACGGACCGCTGGCGCTCGTCGATGAAAACATGCCGGTCATTGCCGTGGCGCCGGACGACGCGCTGCTCGACAAGCTGAAGAGCAACCTGCACGAGGTCGATGCGCGCGGCGGCCAGCTGTATGTGTTTGCCGACCCGCGCGTCCAGTTCGGCAACCGGGTCGGCATCCGGACCACACACATGCCGGCCGTCATCGAGGATTTCCAGGCACCGATCCTGTACACAATCCCGCTGCAGCTACTCGCCTATCACGTGGCGGTGCTGCGCGGCACGGACGTCGACCAGCCTCGCAACCTGGCAAAGTCGGTCACCGTGGAATAATTCTTACGCACGAGACGGCGGCTGGCAGGCATGGACATCGGGATCAGGCTGCTGTGGTTATTTGTCGGCCTCACGTCTCTTGCGCTCGGCGCGCTCGGCATCGTCGTACCGCTACTGCCGACCACGCCGTTCCTCTTGCTCGCAGCCTTCGCGTTTGCAAGGTCGTCCGCCCGCATGACGACGTGGCTGCATGAGCACCGGCGTTTCGGTCCCCTGATCGCGAACTGGCACAAGTATGGCAGTATCGACCGCAGTGCGAAGATCGTATCGATGGTCGTGATCGTCCTCGCTCCCATCCTTACGTTCGCCATCGGCGTGCCGACCTGGGCGCTCATTACCCAGGTAATTGTGCTTGTGTGTTCGGCCGCGTTCATCCTGACCCGGCCGCTGCCACCTCACTAACGGCTTCCGCCCGATTTCAGGCGCATTTGGCCTGAAAAGCACAGCGAATGACGAAGCTGTAAGCGTTACGCTACGGCCGCACATGTCAACGCTCTTTCGCAGGGAGGCGATCAGGGAGCGGCGCAAGCGGCTCCTCGGAGAAGTCGTCATCAGCCAGCCGATAACGATCGGTGTGCTCGGTGCGTTTCTCTGCGCGATTGTGGCGATCGCAGTTGCCTTCCTGCTGAACACAGCTTATGCGCGCCGCGAAACCGTCGTCGGCGTCGTCGTCCCGTCCGGCGGCATGGTGCACGTCGTGGCGCCACGTGCGGCCGTCGTGACTGGCGTCCACGTTGCCGAAGGTGACCCGGTTGCCGCGGGGGCAGCGCTGCTGACACTTGCGGAGGCGCGCGTTACGGGCAACGGTGTCCCGATCGACGAGGCCGTGATGGCGTCGCTCGATACACAGCTCCGTGAAATCGGTGCACGCCGCGAAATAGAAGCGGAAAGAGCGCGCCGCGACGGCATCCGGTTAGAAGCGCTCGCTGCCGACCTGCGGCGCGAACGGGTCGGCCTGGATGCACAGCTCGAAGCGCAGCGACGGCGCGTACAGAACGCGGCAGAACAGCACGATCGGAGTCTCGAGCTGGCAGCAGACGGTTACGTGAGCAGCCAGGACATCGCCGCATCCGAGCAAAACCTGCTGGAAATGCGACAAGCGCTCGGGGCGCTGGCCGAACGTGCGGCGTCTGCCGATGGGCGCATCCGGCAGGCGGGCCTCGAGCTCGAGCGGCTGCCGCTCGAACTCGCCGCCACGCTCTCGGAACTGGTTTCGACCGAGGAGGGCATCAGGATCCGCAAGCTCGAACTCGAGGGACGCGGCTCGATCCGCATCGTGGCACCGGTGCCGGGCCGGGTCGCCGCGATGCAGGCCGTCCGGGGAACGACCGTGGACGCCGATACCGTGATGCTCACGATCCTGCCGGCAGGCAGCGAGCTCGAGGCGCACCTGTTCGTGCCGTCGTCGGCGATCGGATTCGTCGCGCCGGGCCAGGAAGCGCACCTGCTGTACGATGCGTTCGACTACCGTCGTTTTGGTGTGCAGCGCGGCATAGTCGCCGAGGTTTCTGCCGCGGCGATGGCGCAGCCGGCCGGCAGTGGCGCGGTGTTCCGGGTGCGCGTGCGGCTGGAACGGCCGTCGGTGCGTGCCTACGGCCGGGAACTGCCGTTGCAGCCCGGCATGACGCTCAGGGCGGACATCGTCCTCGAGCGTCAGCCGGTCCTTTACTGGTGGCTCGAGCCGTTGTTCGGGCTGCGGGGCCGTGCCTGATGGAGGGGCTGTTACGCCCGCGCCGGCTGCCGCTCGTTCGGCAGGCCGAGGCGACGGAGTGCGGGCTCGCCTGCCTGGCGATGGTGGCCGGCTTCCACGGCTACCGGACCAGCCTCAATGCGCTTCGCCAGCGATTCCCGGTATCGCTGTCGGGGTCGACGCTCGGATCGCTGCTGGCCACGGCCGCGCAAATGAGCCTCACTGCGCGGCCACTGCGCCTCGACCTCGACGACCTGAACAAGCTCCGGCGGCCGGCGATCCTGCACTGGAACCTGAATCACTTCGTCGTGCTGAAAGCTGTCCGCAAGGATCGCTTCATCATTCACGACCCGGCGCGCGGCGCGCTGCGTTGTACGAGCGACGAGATGTCACGTTCCTTCACGGGCGTCGCCCTGGAGCTGCAGCCGGCGCCGGGCTTCACGCGCCGGGACGAGCTGCGGCGCGTGCGCCTGTCCAACCTGTGGAGCGGTGCGACCGGTCTCGTGCCGTCGCTGGTGCAGGCCCTCGTCCTGTCGCTTATCGTGCAACTGTTTGTGATGGCGTCGCCGCTGTACCTGCAGCTCGTGGTCGATGAGGTGCTGACGAAAAATGACGTCGATCTGCTTCTCGTTATTGCCATCGGTTTCGGACTGTTCATGCTCGTGAGCGAGGCTGCGTCGGCGCTGCGGTCGCTTGTCGTCCTTTACCTCGGCAGTCAGCTCGATCGCCAGGTCATGTCCAATCTCGTTCGCCACCTTTTACGCTTGCCGATGGGCTGGTTCGAGAAGCGCCACGTCGGCGACGTCCTGTCTCGGCTTGGCTCCACGGAGCCCTTGCGCAAGCTGTACTCGGAGGGGCTGGTGGCCACCGTCATCGACGGTGGTATGGCGGCCATCACGCTCGTGCTGATGCTCGTATACAGCCCTTCGCTGACTGTGGTCGTGCTGGTTGCGCTGGCGGGCTACCTGTTGCTGCGCCTCGCCCTGTTCCACCCGCTAAGGCAGTGCAGCGAGGACGCTATCGCATCGCGCGCGGCTGAGCAGTCCGTGCTCATCGAATCCGTGCGCGGCATCCTCTCGATCAAGGTCTACGGTCGCGAGGCCGAGCGCCTGTCACTCTGGCAGAACCGCCAAGCCGAAGTAATCAACGCAACGGTTCGGCTCGGCCGGCTGCAGATCGGCTACCGGGTTGCCAGCGGCGTACTCTTCGGACTCGAGAACACGCTGGTCGTTTACCTCGGCGCACTACAGGTGACCGGTCAATCGCTCACGGTCGGCATGCTGTTCGCATTCATGGCCTACAAACAGCACCTCACCGGCAAGGCGACCGCGCTGGTCGAGCGGCTGATCGAGTACCGGCTGCTCGGACTGCACCTCGAGCGGATCGGTGACATCACGGAGTGCGATACCGAGGAGGCCGGTACAGGCAGCTTCGATCCGGTGGCTGACGGCAGCGGTGGCGATGTGCCGCTGCTCGAGGTGTCTGATCTGTCTTTCGCGTATTCGAAAGGCGAACGCCGGATACTCGACGGCGTGTCCTTCGATATTCGCCCGGGCGAGATGATTTCACTGACGGGGCCGTCGGGTTGCGGCAAGTCGACGCTGATGAAGCTGTTACTCGGGCTGTACGAGGCCGACGCCGGCGAAATCCGGCTGCGGGGTGTGCCGCTCAGGCGTATGGCAAGGGCGGCATACCGCCGCCGCATCGGCACGGTGCTGCAGAACGACGCGCTCATGTCCGGATCGATTGCCGACAACATCGCGTTCTTCGATCCGGAGCCGGACTTCGGACGGATCCACCGGTGCGCGATACTGGCGGCAATCGACGGCGAGATCCGACGCATGCCGATGGGCTACTCGAGCCTCGTCGGCGATATGGGAACGGCGCTGAGTGCCGGCCAGCAGCAGCGCGTGCTGCTCGCGAGGGCGCTCTACGCCGAGCCGGAGATCCTCATCCTCGACGAGGGTACGGCGAACCTGGATGCTGCCAGCGAAAGCGAGGTCATCCGAGCGATCCGCAGCCTGGGCATCACCTGCCTCTGGGTCGCCCACCGCCGGCAGGTGCTGCAGGCGTCGGACAGGATCGTGGCTCTCGGCAACGGAGCGGTCAAAATCCTAGTGCCTAACGCGGCAGAGCGGCCACTCCCGTGTAGAGGGGATGCAGGAAGAGCGCGATCAGCAGAAAAATGCCGCTGATGAAGAACCCCCGGAGCTCCTCGGAGAGATCAGGCCGGTCGGGCTTGACGTAGAGGCCTTCGCGCCGGTTGATGAGCAGTATCTCGACGATGGCCCAGAGGGCCAGTCCGCCGAACAGGACGAGTGAAGCGACGATCATGCGCAACTCCGTTCGGTCGGTTTCAGGGGTGGCTGCCGACGCGGCCGATGACCCGAGAGGCCACCGCCGCGCCGTGCTCCATCGCCTCATGTATACCTGCACCATGGCACCAGCGCGAGAGGAACCCGGCGGCATAGGCATCCCCGGCGCCGGTGGTATCGACGACTGTCTCGACAGGCGCGGCGGGCACGGTAGCCCGGCCGTCCCGGTGGCAGGCGATGCTGCCACCAGGACCGAGTGTGACGATGTAGAGCTTGTCATCACGTACCGCTCTCCCGGCGATCGCGTCGATGGCGTCACTGTCTTCTGCCGTGAGCCCGAAGAAGCCGACGTCGATCCGGTCGACGTGACGGTCCAGCAGCGAAAAATCGGGGTGCGCCAGGAAGTCCGCGAAATCGACGGCGGTTCTCCCGGCTGTGCCGATGGACATCAATTCGTCGAAAAGGCCGACGATCTGCAGGTAAACCGGCGCGACCAGCAGATCGCTCCCCGCAATCAGTCGGCGCTGCGATGCGGTGAAGCGGAATTCCGGCAGCACGCCTTCCTCGTAGCGGATGAAGTGCTTCTCGCCGTCTGGCCGGATCTCGATGTGCTGCACCGGCGTCCTGCCCTCGAGCTTCGTGATGTCGCATTCGATGCCGGAATCTCTCAGCGATTCGACCACCAGTGACGCGCCCTCATCGTTGCCGATGCACGACACGATGCGCACGACGTCATCCTTCGTAAACTCCGCTCTTGCGTGGCGCGCGAAGTTCGCCGTGATTCCGCCGAAGTGACATTCGCCGGACGGAAGGTAGTGGTCGACGCCGCAGTCCCCGACGCAGACGACTTCCACTCATTCACCCCGAACCAGTGACATGATCCGACCGATTTTCTCCGGGTCTACGCAACCGTTCGTCATCAATGACGTGCCGACGATGGCGCCATCGCAGGCGGAGAGCAGTTCGACTGCGTTGTCCGCCGTGAGGCCGCTGCCGACGAGTACGGGCAGCCCCTGCGCGGCGTCGCGGAGCGCTTTCGGAGTTGGCGCATCGCCGCTGCGACTCCCGGTCACGATCACCGCGTCCGCGCCTCTGTCCTTTGCGATCTTCGCCGACTTCGCGAGCGACCGTGGCGTCACCATCGTGGCGTATTTGACCTGGATGTCGGCGAGTATCAGCACGTCGTCGGCACCGATCGTAATGCGATAGTCGATGAGGCCATCCGGATCGATCTCGAACTCACCGTACTCCGGGCGCACCATGCGATCGACGAAGTAGTCGGTCCGGATGAACGAGGCCCGCGCCATCTCGGAGACGGCCAGCGACGCCTTCGGGTCATTGAGCAGGATCTCGCAACCGATGAGTGCGGACTCGCTCTCCTGGACGAGCGCGCGCGTGATCCGGGTCATTGCGGCGATCGTCTCCGGTTCCGCACGGATGCGATGCGGGCGATCGTACTCGTTCTCGACAAGGACGCCGTCGACACCGGCCGATTCGAGCGTATGCAGGTCGCCGATTGCGTGCCGAATCACGCGCTCTATCCCCGGCGACTCCGGGTAGCCCGGCAACGGCGGCAGGTGGATCATGCCGATGATCACCTTTGACGGGCCGAAGCGCAGCCTGAACCGGTTCATTGCCTTTCGCCGCGTGTCAGGACCCGGTACACGGGCGCGCCTGCGAGGGTCAGTGCGATGCCGACCAGGCTGTCAATCGGGTTGTACCAGAGCGCAGTCAGCAGGA
>Ga0224505_10001032_pt1 | contig 18376 bp, 22 predicted proteins | sample SF_Jan12_sed_USG_FD_169102 | JGI IMG/M metagenome (GOLD analysis project Ga0224505, IMG submission 169102) | Sediment microbial communities from San Francisco Bay, California, United States - SF_Jan12_sed_USGS_4_1 | ecosystem: Environmental > Aquatic > Marine > Sediment | place: USA: California... | reverse complement strand
GCGGCAAACTGTTTGCGAAACTTCGCTACTTTTGGTCCCACCACGAATTGGCAGTACCCCTGAAACGGGTTTCGAGCAAAATACTCCTGATGGTAGGCTTCTGCTTCATACCATCGCGTCGCCGGAACCACTTGCGTCACGATGGGAGCTCCATACAGATTTGCGTCTGTGATGGTTTTCATAACCTGCTCAGCCGTCTGTTGTTGAGCTGCACTCCTATAAAAGATCGCCGACCGGTATTGCGTCCCGATATCGTTACCTTGTCGATTGAGCGTGGTTGGATCGTGGAGCGAAAAAAATATTTCGAGAAGTTCTTGATACGAGATCACAGAGGGGTTGAACGTGATCCGTATGGCCTCGGCATGACCAGTCTGTCCCCCACACACCTCTTCATACGTCGGATTGTCCGGGCCCCCACCGATGTAGCCTGACTCAACCGCCTCCACCCCTCGCACCTGGTCGAACACCGCTTCAAGACACCAAAAGCAGCCACCGGCAAGGATGGCGACATCCTGCCCGGGTAAGATCGTGCGTGATTCGTTGCCCATGATGTGAGTTGGTCGAGTAACGTGCGGGATTCTTTCAGCAGGCGGAGACTGGTTAATCCTCTTCTTCCTCTTCGATATCCTCAATCCCCTCGTAACTCATCTCGGGAAATGAAGCCGACGCCTTCTCACAGGCAGTCTCGACCATTTCTTCTGCATCTTCTGCTGAATCAGCATCGACTAAAAACTTCACGGTGATTGCATACCTCTGTTCCACTCCCGACTCCTTTCTCAACAACCTGCCCGATACCCCATGAGCGAGGCACCGCATAACGTCGTACTTTCTGACAGTTATGGTGGCCATGTCAACCGTTTCGGAACGGAAAGGTGACAAACCTGGCGTGTGAATGGACTTGGAGGGGATGTAAAAAACGACGAAAAAAGCGACGTTACTCGCCCTCTTCGAGATCGGCGAGAACCGATGTGAGTTTGACCAACTCGCCCGGAGCAATACGGGAGAACGCAAATCCAAAGCTATTCGCACCAACCCACCGCACGGTCGCTTCGTCGATCCGTACCGGCCAATCAAGACCCGGGATGTGGAGGCGACACTCGAATGTCGCTCCTTGTTCCACCTTCATATCACTTTCGAGCTTACAGCCTCCGGCAGAAATATCGACCGTGCGTCCCTGTCCTTCCTGCTTGCTCCCGGAAAACGTGCTGCGAAATTGAGCAGTGAACCGCGGTTGAACTCTACGCTCGTCCTGCGTCGGCCGTGCGTGAGGAGATTCCACTTTGTCCGATTGAAAGAATGAACGAAGCTTTTTCACAACTGACGACTCCTCATCGAGCCGCATGACCGGCGAGAGGACGGTGTATTTCGACCGTCACTCCCAGGACCGTTGCCTACTTCGTTGAGAGCAACATGTGTCCCCGTCGGTTTTGTTGGTAGCAGGATTCGTTTCGCTCGCTGCAGAACGGCCGCTCCTTTCCATAGGACACGATCGCGAGTTGATTGGGGTTAATCCCTGCTTCTTTCAGGTAGTTGCGAGCCGCTTTGGCTCGTTTATCGCCGAGTACCATGTTGTAGTCGCTGGTGCCCCGCTCATCACAATGGCCTTCGATCTTGAGCACTGCCCCAGGATGATCCTTGAGATAGGCGGCATTCTGATTGAGCGCCTCCATCCCTGTTTCAGATAAGGTCCATTGGTCATACCCGAAGAACACATCCTGCAACCCAGCTTCAACGGCAGCCTGTTCGTCTTTCGTTAACTCTGCTTGCTGCCGCACAATGACACTTGACGGGTTCAGACTCGTTGGATGTCCAGCTTGTCCACTGGGACTTGGCGCAAGACGTTCCTCGTTGGGGTTGCGAGAAAACCCTTTAAGCTCCCCGCTTGAGCTTCCGCCTGAGATGGCAGGAGCTTTTGAACTGGTACTTCCAGATCCCCCTTCACTCTCGGACTGAACCCATTTCTTGCTACACCCCTGGTCAGACAAGAACAGAAATCCCAGGACCACTACCACTCCTAACCTCGTCACCACTCTAGTCATAGGCGTTCTCCTCTTATGGCCTCCAGTGCTCACAACTCAGTCCTCTCGTCGCTTCGCAGCCGGTTGATGCAGGAATGGCTTCACGATGTGCCCCCACTTCACCTTGAAATGGCAACCGATCAACATCGATAAAGTAGCGCAGCAGCCAGAGCTTAGCCGATTACTGACAGGATGCCTAACAGTTTTTCATATCTAGCCGGATGACCGGATAGGTAGGGGATGATCGCTCTAGCGTGCGGAGAGATTGAGTGGACCGGAGGGAAGCGTCCAGCGGATTCGTGCGGCACAGACAGACCAGTCACCGCCGATCAGCGACACTGACAGATCACCGACCTGCTTAACGCTGGCCATTGCGATCGGCCCAACGGACAGGCCGTAACACGGCCCCCATACCGGCAATCGCACAGATAAACAACAGCATGGCGAGAGCAACCACCAGGAAGAATGCCGCTCTCATGTCGTGCAAAACAGGGATCATACTACGTCCCTCCTCTTGCTCGATGTATCAACTGCGCCATCCACAGGCACAGACCCATGGACTCATCGGATCGGCTTTCTGAAGAGGTCTCCCGCAACAGGGACATTGTCGAGTCCACACTCCCCTCACCTGCTGAGTGCCCACTGCAGCTGCACCCATTACCTGACTGCTATATCGGCAAAACCGACCCACGAGATAACCTTGTTTTCTGATAAGTGTAGATCATGCTCCGCGAGTGGTCCATGCTGCCTCCCCTTGTGGCCTCCCTCAACATACCCACAACCCACTGTAAATACTTGAAAATAGATGAACCGCGCTAGGCACCAACAGGAATTCACCCTGTTACCGACTCATTGAACGACACAGCCGACAGCATCAATCCGCTGAAAAACGCACCCAATCGGACGTTACACAGGCAGCTGAGAGAAAATCAAGACAAGATTTCCGCAACTCTGCTGTACACGCACAGCAGATACACACGAATGGAGAGACCGGTACGCACATGGCCAAGACAGGATCCAGCAGGATATCTTGTTGAGGAGCGCTGTGTAGGCTACCATGGTTCCGGCTCTTCCCCATCCGTCCACTAATGCAGCAATTCATACTGCACAGCACGAAGCAGCATAGGAAGATCCAGTGGCTTTGCAAAGGTCTGCCGTGCCCCGAGGAGCCTGGCCGTCTGCAATTCATCATGAGAGTGTCCACTCATCGCAATGACCTTCACATTCAGAAACGCGCGGGTCAGCTCCAAGATGAGGTCCAGCCCATTCATTTCAGGCATCTCCAAATCTGTAATAACTAAATCCATGGGCTGCACACGGAACCGCTCAAGCCCTTCTCGCCCATTGGTGGCCTCATAGGTTTGATACCCGGCATCCTCAAGGATCTGCGCCAGCAGGGTTCGCACGCACGCATCGTCTTCAATCACTAGAATGGTGGGGGGGCTCATCACCGTATGCCTTTCATCTTCCAGACCTCAGACGCCGGCTTTCTTAGGCGGCCAATGACTCTACTTCCGCCGACTCCCAGTTCAGATCCACCACTTCATGGACGGTACTCGTCTCCATCACCGGCTTGGCATACAACTGGCGGTGATGTTGGATAACGGCATCATCCCGATGACCGCAATTGACACAACGGGTACTGACACTCCACATCTCGCCATACCCCCCTTCCATATCGATCATGTGCTCTTCCAGCATCAACCCCTGGCAACGTGTGCAGTTCATCGTCGCTCCCTCCTATTTGATCATTACATCCGGGCTAAGAGAACTGTACCAGGGAGGAAAATTCCAACTAGATCTGAAGGAGTTACATCGAAAGAGGGGGGGGATGGACAGGAAGCCCTTCAATCACGCCTGAGCGGAATTCCGGGCTGCCGTTGGACTACTGTGGCTCCGTCTGTGGAACCCAAACCTATGTGATTGCTAGCGGCAGGCCACCTCTTAGGCACAGCAGGTATGAGGAGACGCTCCCTATGCGGAAGTCTCGCAATCCATTGGAAAATTCCGGATTGAGCTCTCTGATCGTCGTGCTGCTTCTTGGTGAAATCCTCTCTCCAGCGCCTCATCAAGACACACCTGGATTTCAGCTATAGTCAGATCTGGGTAGTCCAGTCAAAACTTTCGCTGGAGTAAATGAGGCAAGTGATAGCCAATCGAATGGATTGATGAGTCATTCACGCAATGCTCGGAAAGAGTGAGATCAGTACAACCTGTTGGAGGGAAAGACTCTGGCAACTCATCGAGGCAGTGGTGCGCCCGGCAGGAATTGAACCTGCGACCTACGGGTTCGAAGCCCGGCGCTCTATCCAACTGAGCTACGGGCGCAACCAGACTCACCATGAATCATGTTCGGACAAGACTTGTCAAGGTTGCAACAAGCAGATGCAGCCACTTACCGTCGCGCCAGAATTTCATTGGCCACTTGTGTGACGGACTTTCCCTCCGTTTCAATCACATGATCAGCCGCGGCCTGATACTTCGGCAGACGTTCCAGCAGTACCTCTTGAATTTCATCGACGAATGATTTGGCGCCGGTCAACGAAGGCCGTTGCGTATCGGACCCGATGCGCTTGCCAATGGTCTCGACTGAGGCGGTCAGCCAAAACAGCTTTCCGGTCCGTTTCAACACCTCGACATTTTGTGGTCGAAGGATGGCGCCACCGCCGGTGTCGATCACCAGCCCATCTCTTCCGGCCAAGTCCTGACAAATCTTGGTCTCGAGATCTCGAAAATATTCCCATCCATGCTGTTCAACAATCTGAGGGATGGATTGCCCGGAAGACTTCACAATCTCGGCATCTGTGGAGAGCAGCTCGAGACCGAGATGGGCAGCCACAATCTTCCCGACCGTGCTCTTCCCCGTGCCACGATAGCCGATCAGCACCAGGTTCATTGGAAATGCGACTCCAAGACCGAACGCATGACGGCAACCGGAGCTGGTTGATTGGTCCAGAGTTCACATTGTGTGACGGCCTGATTGAGAAACATCTCTAACCCTGGAATCGTCTTGCACCCCGCGCGTGTGGCATCTTTCAGCAACTGCGTTTCCCGTGGGTTATAGACGATATCCATGACAGCAAGCCCCTCGTGCAGGAACGACGCGGGAATACAGGTTTCACCGGATTTCGGAGACATGCCGACCGGGGTGCAATGAATCAGGACGTGCGAGTCAGGAAGAACCCGACGAAGGGCGGCCTCATCGAGATAAGAATCCTCTACCGTGACCGATCCCACAGAACGAAGATCTTGAGCCAGGCGAGCCCGTTCCGAGTCCTCAATGCCTAGCAATATCAATTTCTCCGCGCCGGACTCAGCTGCCAGTGCAACAGCAATCGCTCGCGCGGCCCCTCCGGAGCCAAGCACCACGATGCGTCGACCTTTCGGCTCGACTCCTCCTTCACGCAATGCCCTCAAGGCACCAGTCGCATCAGTGTTGTACCCAGTCAACTCGCCCTTTTCCGCTACAATGGTATTGATCGCCCCGATCCGCTTGGCGGTCGGCTCCACATGGTCAAGGAACTGCATCGCCGCCACCTTGTGAGGGATGGTCACACTCGCCCCGCGGAAGTTGCCCAGGGCACGAAGTCCCTTAATGGCATCGCCGATCGCTTGCACTTGCCAAGCTAGATAGACAAAGTTGAGCCCTAGTGTACGAAATGCCGCATTATGGATGGCAGGAGACAAAGAATGGCCGACTGGGTTGCCGATCACTCCGCAAAACTGGGTTTGCGCATCAATGTCCATCTTGTTCTATCGCCGCACCGGCTATCCTTTATAGACCGTCATCCCACCATCAATCGTGAATGTTCCCCCGGTCACCCACGCGGCCTCGTCAGACGCCAGGTACAACACCATGCCGGCAACTTCCTCGGGAGTCCCGGCACGGCGAATGGCATATTGCGAGAGCAGCGACTGGAGCATCTCTGGGTTCGCCATAAGCGGTGCCGCCATGGGAGTATTGATCAGAGCGGGATTGACCACATTGCACCGGATCCCGTCTTTGGCATAATCGATGGCCAGCGCCCTCGTGAGCGCATCCAGTCCGCCTTTGGAGGCGGTGTAGGCCGATAACCCGGGGATACCGACCAAACTGGCAACAGACGAGATATTCACAATGGCGCCGCGTCCTTGTTTCATCATCTGCGGAACAATCACCCGGGTCATTCGAAACACACCGGTCAGATTGATATCCAGGACCATGTTCCATGTCGCATCGTCGGTCTCATGCAACCGCTTCCCGAAGTCGCCGAGCCCCGCATTATTCACGAGAATATCGATCCGACCGAAGCTGTCGACGGTTTTTCTGACCACGTCTTGCACATGCGTCTCGTCCGTGACCGACCCGGCTACAGCCAGAACCTTCCCGTTGCTCTGCTGCAGAATCTTCACCACCCGATCCAACTCCGCTTGCCGGCGCCCGGTGACCACGACTGATGCCCCTTCATCGGCAAAACGTTTGGCGATCGCTTCGCCGATCCCAGCGTTCCCTCCGGTCACCACCGCAACCTTGCCGTTTAACCTGTTCATTCACTCTGCTCCTCTTCTGCATCCTCGGATATCACACCCTGGTCTCCGTCTGAAGAAACCTCTCTCCCAGCTATCGAGCGGAACAAACCTGGCTCCACTTTCCTCGCCACCGTGAGAAATCCTGAATGCGCCACCATCCGATGGTCAGGCCGCACGCTCCTGCCCTGTACCGACCAGGTCCGCAGCAACGTCTCAAACGTTTCGATCATCCCAAACACCGTTGTCCGCTCAAGTGCCTCAACGGTTTGCATCACTTGCGGGATCGTGGGCACAAAGCTCAGATAGATCCCGCCTGATCGAAGCGCATTGACGGCGTGGGGAATGACCTGCCAAGGTTCCGGCAAATCCAACACCACTCGATCGAAGGGAATCCCATCGTCGAGGAGCTCGATACCCTCATAGGCACTTCTCCTAACCGTACGCAGGTTCAGCGGATTCATCACGCGGGCGATATTCGTCTGCGCCGTCCGTGCGAAGTCTTCTCGGAGCTCATACGTCACCACAAGGCCCTCTGGCCCCACGGCACGCAACAAAGCCATGGTCAAGGCCCCTGAACCGGTGCCAGCTTCAAAGACCCTCGCTCCCGGATAGACGTCCGCCCACATAGGGATAATGGCAAGATCTTTTGGATAGAGAACCTGTGCTCCACGCGGCATTTTGAGCACATAGTCGCCGAAGGTCGGTTTGAGCGCCATCATCCTCTTCCCGCCTGAAAGCGTCACAATGGACCCGTCAGGCCGCCCGATAAGCGCGTCGTGAGCGATCTTCTGCCCGCTGAATTGATAGGTCTCACCGGCCTTCAATGTGAGGGCGTACTGACGCTTTTTTTGATCGACGAGATGGATGCGGTCGCCGTTGGCAAGCTGAGACATGGCGCGCATTCTAGGAGGTTCCTTCCTCGGTTTGCAACCAATGGCTATTTCGTGACAGCATAAGGGCAGATGGACCGCGAGATCTACTCGCTGTTCATCCCTTTGGCGCCGGTAGCGCCTTGGCGCGCATGGAGCTCTCGATGCGTGACAACCCTCTTCGACACAGCACTCCAAAGCGACAAGCCTTGCCAGTAGGACTGGTGGGAGCAATCCTCTCTTTGCACCTGTTCTTCGCTGGCAATCCAGTCAATGCCAGTGACATCGTCGTCGCGAGTTATGAAGGGGTGATCAACCCGGTGGCAACAGAGTACCTGCACGATGCCCTCACCTTCACTCAATCGTCTGGCGCACAGGCTCTGGTGTTCAGACTCGATACTCCAGGAGGGTTAGACACCTCCATGCGCCTGATGATCAAGGGTATGACCGCATCCCCGGTTCCAGTGATCGTGTTCGTCTCTCCGTCGGGAGGCCGTGCCGCCTCAGCCGGTGTCTTTCTCACGATGGCCGCCCATGTGGCCGCGATGGCCCCCGGAACCAACATCGGAGCAGCCCACCCTGTTGCCATGGGCGGTGGTGAGATGGACAGTACGATGAAGGAGAAAGTTGAGAACGACGCCGTGGCCTATATCAAAAGCCTCGCAGAACGACATGGCCGCAATGTTTCCTGGGCCGAAGAGGCGGTTCGGAGAAGCGTCTCCGTCACAGAACAGGAGGCCCTTAAGCTCAAGATCATCGACCTCGTTGCCGAAGACATGCCCGCGTTGTTGAAGCAATTAAACGGCAGAAAGGTCAGTCTTCCCAACGGCTCAATCACACTCTCGACTGAGGCCACCACCCTTCACGAATTTCCCATGGGAACACGCCTTGAAGTGCTCAAAATTCTGAGCGACCCAAACATTGCGTATCTTCTGATGTCGATCGGGACGATCGGGATCATGGCTGAACTCTACAGCCCTGGAGCGATCCTGCCTGGAATCATTGGCGCCATCAGCTTGATTCTGGCCTTCTATTCGCTCCAGTCGCTTCCAGTGAACTATGCCGGTGCCTTGCTAGTCATCCTCGGCGTGATCTTCCTCCTGCTCGAGATCTCGGTCACCAGCTATGGACTGCTGGCACTGGGTGGCGTGGCTGCGATGACCTTGGGCGGCCTCCTACTTATCAAGAGCGATGCCCCGTACCTGCAAGTATCCTTGTCATTCCTATTGCCAACAGTCCTGACTCTCGGTGGACTCATCGGCGCGGTGGCATGGACGGCCCTCAAGAGTGGGCGCGGCAGACCAGTCACCGGCACCGAGGGAATGATTGGTTCCATCGGGATCGCCAGGACCGACTTGAACCCGCGCGGCCAGATCACGGTCCAGGGAGAAATCTGGGAGGCGATCAGTCAACGTCCAATTCGACAAGGGGAGACCGCGGAGGTGGTGTCGGTCAAGGGGTTAACAGTGACTGTGGCCCCACCTCAGCAATAACCGACCCAACGACAAGGAGCTACTATGTCACTGCTGATGCCGGTCGTGCTACTTGGCCTGCTGCTCTACGCGAGTTTTAAGCGCGTCATGGAATATGAACGGCTTGTGGTGTTCGTACTCGGCAAGTTTCACACGGTCAAAGGCCCGGGAATCAGATTGGTGATTCCAGGGCTACAGCAGATGGTCCGGGTCAACCTCCAAACCGTCACCATGGAAGTCCCTTCGCAAGATGTCATCACGCGCGACAATATCTCGGTAAAGGTCAACGCCGTCATTTTTCTCAGAGTCGTGGATCCACAACGGGCCGTCCTCGCCGTTCAAGACTACCTCTACTCCACCTCCCAGGTCGCTCAAACGACCTTGCGTAGTGTTCTTGGGCAGAGCCAGTTTGATGACCTGCTCTCGAAACGTGACGACATCAACGCCGAACTGCAGCGCATCATTGATCAGCAGACCGAACCCTGGGGCGTGAAAGTCGCGGCCGTTGAGGTTAAGAATGTCGATATCCCGCAGGACATGCAACGGGCCATCGCCCGACAGGCCGAAGCCGAACGGGAACGCCGTGCGAAAATCATCCATGCGGAGGGAGAGTTTCAAGCCGCGCAGAAACTTGCAGAAGCGGCCGAAGTCATCGGACAGAATCCCGCCGCCCTTCAACTGCGTTATCTCCAAACGCTCGTGGAAATCGCGGCCGAGAAGAATTCCACGACCATCTTTCCGATTCCGATTGATACCCTCGCTCATTTCATAAAGGGGCTCTCATCGAAGTAGTGTGGCATTCCGGCAGAGAACTGATGCGAATTGCACATAGATGCCGCATTCTTGCGACAGTTGGCTCTGATCTTTCTCATTAACCCACGTTAATCTTTTCGATTTATCGTGGTGATCTCCAGGCGTACTTCTCATCTTCCAGCCAGCATCTCTTTTGCTTCTTTCAACCACTACATACGAACGGATGTGGGTGAATCCTCTCGGTTGAACTGGGCTCTAACGAGAAGATGGCGATCTTCAACCTCATATGAAGGGTGGCACATGAAGCAAGCATTACGAGTTGAGGAAGAGATAGAAGTGAAGCAGGGGTTTGCCGCCGATGTGGATGCCGATGACGCCAGAGCAAGCGGAGTGCTGGGTCGAATCGGTCGCGCCGCGGGCGAGGGATCCGGCCCAAAGGGAAAATCCCGCCTAGCCATGCGGACCAGTCAGGCGGCCAGCCCATTTCTCCTAGAGTCGTTATACTTTCGCTCGTTCGGCGAGCGGGGACTCTTGTCGCGCGAAGAAGAAGTCGTGATCGCCAAGCGGGTGGATCAGGGGACCAGACGCATTCGAACCGCTTTGCGGCAAGCCATTCGAACGTTGCTCAAGGCTCGACGGATTCCTGTTTATGCGGACAGCGCAAAGGTGCTCCAATCGGTTCGACGATTAAGTGGCCTCTCTGCGACCGCGCTGGACAGTGCGGAGAGGGCGTTGAATACCGTTCTCTATCCATCCGATCCTTCTCTTCATCCCGCAGCGACCGTTGCGAGACCGTTGAAGGCCGTACTTGACGAAATTCGCGCTGCACGAGTGATGTTAGAACAGGGGAAAGATGAACTTGTGCGGTACAATCTTCGCCTGGTCGTCGACGTGGCCAAACACTACACGGGTCGAGGGTTGAGTTTGCTGGATCTCGTGCAAGAGGGCAACATCGGCTTGATGAAAGCGGCAGAGCGATACCAATACCGAAAAGGATTCAAGTTCAGCACATACGCGACCTGGTGGATCCGTCAAGGCATCACTCGGTCGCTGGCAGATCAATCTCGAACGATCCGCGTTCCGGTTCATCAAACCGAAGCCTCGCACCGTATTCTTCGCGTGATGCGGAAACTGTGCCAACAATTGGGGCGGCCGGCACGCCTGGACGAGGTGGCTCGTGTGCTTCGCATGCGCCCCGAACGACTTCGAGAGACCGTGCAGGCCTTCCAAGAGCCGGTGGCATTGGAAACGCCGATCGGTGATGGCGATACTCAGTTCGGCGATGTGATTCCGGATCACCAGGCGGTCCCACCAGATGCCAATGTCCACCGCAGTGAGCTGACCGAACAACTGGACCGTATCTTGAGCACGCTCACCCCTCGTGAACAGACGGTGATCAGGCTACGATTCGGTATAGGATATGACGAAGGGAGTACCCTTGAGCAAGTTGGCCAAAGCCTGTCCGTAACACGAGAGCGCATCCGTCAGATTGAAGCGAAAGCCTTGAAGAAACTGAAGACCCCTGCAGTGAAGGAACTGTTCGCAGCGATCAGGTAGATGCAGACATTGCACAGAGTCAAGAGCGGTTCGGCCCGCGATATAGTTCATCTGCCTTCCCTCCGCATGGTGAGTTATGCCAGAATAACTCACCGTGCGGAGTCCTGATACTCGCATCCTGACCGGCACAAGCGGACAGTAACATCTGAAGAGGGATACCTGTCTTTCACGAATGAACCGGCCTTCAGGATCTGCCATCCTATGCCCCACCCCACTCCCGAGACGCCCCCCCAGGTGAGCGGTCGTCAGGCGCAGGGATGTGCCGTTCGTGTCTTCCCAACACCGGTCCCATATCTCGCAGGCTGGGACATGCAATGCCGCTTGCATGAGGAACGTCTCCTCGGGCTCCAGCCGGACACCGTTCTCATCCTTGAACATCAGCCGGTCTATACACTGGGAAGAAGGACCCAAGTTGGCGACTGGGGTGGAGATGAAGAAGCCCTGCGTCAGACCGGCGCTGAGCTGCACCGGGTGAATCGTGGTGGGTCTGTCACGTTTCATGGCCCAGGGCAAGTTGTGGTGTATCCCATTCTCAAAATTGATCGCTACGCAGCAGGACCGAGACAGCTCGTCCGGCTGTTCGAAGACGTCATTATCCGATTGCTCGGGTACTGGAACATCATCGGCAGCCGTCTTGAGGGCAAACCAGGTGTTTGGGTGATGACTCCGCAGCCCCAGAAAATCGCGTTCATCGGAGTACGGATTCAGCGGGGGGTCACCTTGCATGGCCTGGCTATCAACGTCGATCTCGACCTGACTCCATTTCACCGAATCCATCCCTGTGGACTGACCGACTGCCTGGTCACATCGATGGCGGCTCTGCGCCACACTCCGATCTCAATTGATGCTATAAAGCAGAGACTGGCTCAAACTTTCGTGGAAGTGTTTTCTTTGCCTGAGATCAGTACGGAAGGATGAACCAGTCCACGAGCAGGGACGGATCGCCCTGAAAGGAGGAGTATGCAAGAACTTGATACACCCACCTTCCGTTTAGCCGTGGCCCAGTTTGATCAAGCGGCGGAGGCGATGGAACTGGATACGAACCTCCGTGAACGGCTGAAACTCCCCCAACGCTCCCTCGTGGTCAGTCTCCCGGTGCGGATGGATGATGGACGTGTCGAAGTCTTCACTGGCTATCGTGTTCAACATGATTCCTCGCGTGGGCCTTCGAAGGGGGGTATCCGCTACCATCCCGATGTGAATCTCGGTGAAGTGGCCGCACTGGCTATGTGGATGACATGGAAATGCGCGCTCGCCGGGTTACCATACGGAGGTGCAAAGGGTGGGGTGAGTGTCGCTCCCAAAAGCTTGTCTGCCGGTGAATTGCAACGGCTGACCAGAAGATACGCCGCCGAAATCTTCCCGCTTATCGGACCGGATAAGGACGTTCCTGCCCCCGACGTAGGCACAGATGCCCAGATCATGGCCTGGATCATGGATACCTATAGCCAGCAGGTCGGGTATGCGGTTCCAGGAGTCGTGACCGGGAAACCCCTTTCCATCGGCGGCAGCCTCGGCCGTGAAGAAGCGACCGGCCGTGGAGTGGTCTATGTCACCCTGGAGGCCTTACGTCATCTCAACCTACCGGTTGAAACAGCCACCGTAGCAGTGCAAGGGTTTGGAAATGTGGGTTCTCACACCGCTCGCATCATGCAGCAACAGGGCGCGCGCGTGATCGCAGTCAGCGATGTCTCCGGTGGACTCTACAATCCGAAGGGATTGGATCTCGTCAAACTGATGAGCCGGGATCTCAATCAGCCTCTACATCAGACCAAGCTGGGCGACGCCATTACGAACGAGGAATTACTTCAACTCGAGTGTACGGTTCTGGTTCCTGCCGCCCTATCGGAACAAATCACGGGCAAGAATGCCGATCGGCTGAAATGCCGGATCCTCTCCGAAGGCGCAAACGGTCCGACAACGCTGGAGGCCGACCGTATCCTGGCCGACAAGGGCATCTTCGTGATCCCGGACATTCTCGCCAATTCTGGCGGCGTCATCGTCTCCTACTTCGAATGGGTGCAGGATCTCCAGCGCTTTTTCTGGAGTGCGGCCGATATCCAGAGTCGCTTGCAAGACATCATTACCTCTGCCTTTCACCGCACCCTTCGGTTCTCCACCGAACGTCGCGTGTCCATGAGGATGGCAGCGCTCATGAGCGGGATCGACCAGGTCGCCCAGGCGCATCTCCAACGAGGACTCTACCCGTGAGCCAGTCGTTGCTGACGGGCACGTTTTTTCACCACCTCACGTGAGACTTGCTCCTCAGCCTGTCCGTACGTTAGGGTGCCGACGACCGGCCAATCAATCGACAAAGGAACTACTCGTGGATCGCAATGCCATTATCACCGCGTGGGAACTCCATTGCGCCGACGGCTGGCCGCAGTTTTCAGGCCCACATCAAGGACCCTTAATGACCATCGACACCGTTATCGGTGGTTGTGTGGTCTACTACCTCGACGGCTCCGATAGCCTTGATGATCAGCGACGTGCCATTCTGCGACACTGCTTGGATGACCTCGATGACTTGACGGATGAGCTCGACGCTGAGTGCCAGCCATACTTTCTTCGACTTCGACACCTTGGAAGCCTGTTGTTAGACACAGGACCCGCATCATGACCCACAAAAGCCGTCGAATTGCGCACTCTCCAGGGTGGCTTTCTTGCAGGTACAGTGGATGATTCGCTACAATCCATCGGAGATGTGTTTCCAGTCGAACTCCTGACAACAAGTTCGAGAGCCCACCTGGCTCCACAAGAGAGAGTAACGACATCATGCAAAGGACTTCTTATCCCTTCGCGCTCATCGTATTCTTCAGCTGTCTCTCCCTCGCCCCCAATACCGGGGCAGAACCCTATGAATTAAGTGAGCACGACGTCACGGAGCCGAAGGCTATTTCCAGCAACACCATCTCCCTCTATGGCGTCAAACTCGGCGATCCAGAGACCACCGCGGTCGAGACGCTTGAGACGCTGGTCAATCGGAAAGCCCTGGGAATTAAGGTTGAGCAGGAGGCCACGTTCGTCTTCCTGCTTGATCAACGCAAACCAACTGGACCCATGGCCGGTGTACGGATCCAGGACGGCAAGGTCGATCTGTTGTTCATCAATAATCGCTTTGCCCACCGAACAAGGGGAATCTTCCGTAATGTCCTCAACAGCGAAAGCCCCGATGACATCAGGAAGTTACTGGGCAAAGAAGAATATGGTGACGAAAACGTAATGGGGGCCGTCATGGCCTACGACAAGCAAGGGTTCCAGGTGAATTACCTGGGCAAGGACATCAATATCGAGTTCGCCGCCCCACGCTAGCGCTCGTCTAGCACAAACCATTAGTTCCGATTCAAGCTACCCGCTCAATCATCCACGTGCGGCCTCTATCCTTGAAGCTGCGGAGGCAGCTTGAAACTGCATGTCTTCTGGAGTGTATCGGGACGCTAGAGATGCGTAGACTTGTAGAAATGCGCAACAGTCGTTGCTAGCGGATCGGGTCGGTCATCTTAAACCCGTAATCGATCAGGCTTTTCGCGGTATTCCACCGGCGGTTGGAGTTCAGGATCACAAGCAGCAGGTCGCTCCCATTTTGTGAAACTTTGGCAATGAGGCACCGGCCCGCCTTGGACGTAAAACCGGTCTTCACGCCTTCCACGCCGGGAATCCGACCGAGCAACCGATTCGTATTGTGCAGAACATAGGCGCGATAGCCGCTGACCGGGGTAATGATTTCACGCTCGGCTTTCACCAGATTTCGGAACGTGGCATTTTGCATGGCCACTTCACTGAGCTTGGCAAGATCCTCTGCTGTTGAGTAATGATCAGGGCTGTCAAACCCGCATCCGTTACTAAAGTGCGTATCTGATAACCCAAGGGCAACCGCCTTGGCATTCATGAGTTTGACAAACTGCTCTTCGTCGCCACCGACATGCTCAGCAGCCGCTAGACAGGCATCATTTGCTGAGACCATCATCATGGCCTTCAGCAGGTCGCCCAAGCGGAACACTTCGCCCACTTTAATCCGCAAATGGGTCTTTGGTGCCCTAGCAGCATTTTTGCTCACGGTAGCCAACTCATCGAGCCTGGCTTTCTCGAGAATCACCAACGCCGACATGATCTTGGTCAAACTGGCAGGCGAGAGCCGCTTCGCGGTGTCGTGCTCGAAGAGTACGCGTCCCGATCGTAGTTCTTTGAGGAGAATGCTATGGGCCGGGATGCGCTTCCAGTGCAGGGCGTGAGGCGCGTAGTGGATCGATCGAACCGTATCTTGGACGCCATGCTGAGCTCTCGCCGATGCGAGCAGAGGAGCACCGATATTCCACAGGAAGGCGCATCCGAGGAGAAGAATGATACGAGAGAGCTTACGTCTGCCGTTCCACAGACCAGGAGGAGGCTGGATATGATCCTCGGGCGCCAAATACCACCCCCTCGTTAAAACATGAAGGATTCCCGAACCTTATCACCTTTTCTCCCGCTATCAATGACTTTGTGAAAAAATCGAAGAAGGTCGGCCAGATCAATCCAGAATCCGCAATTGAGGCATCGAGCGTAGATCCGACGATTAAGGAGAGTGTAGTGACGTTCGACCATCATGAACCCTCGGCATTTGAGGCACTGCATACATGTCCTACTCTCTACGCTATCGAATACGATTCATAATTAATGCAACACAGCCGGCGAGTAAGCCTCCGCCGATGAGTGTTGTGCCAAAATAAACGAACACATTCGTCCCCCCGGAAGGCTGAGTCCCTTCCCATAAGTCGCGAACCCCGCCTTGGACCATCAGGACTGAGAGTGTCAGCAAAGCCCCAATCATGAACCACCATGTAAAGGATCGAAGCGCCATTCTTCTGCTCGTAAGTCGTGTTCTCTTCAGCCTTTTTCAACTCTAGCGAAGGGCCCTGAAGCTGTCAAGAAATAGCCTGGGATCGCTCGCGGTTCACCCCTTCGCATCAGACCGGGCGAGAGACTTGAGTCCACGGTGAAGAAAGATGGACACGCTGCCGCTGCCGTTGTCGGCAATGGCAAGCCCCGGTTCTTCTCCTCCTGTCGTGGTGACGCGGAATGAGGAGAGCGCGAATGGACCGGACTTCGTCCGATAGTTTCTTGGGGGATAGTGAAACGTGCCATCGCCCTTCCCAAAGAGAATCGACAGGTCGTTCGATTGGAGATTCACGATCGCCACATCAACCAGCTGATCCCCGTTAAAGTCTCGGGCCAGGCCAAAATTTGGACCGGCATCCGCACCGGCATCTTTCCCTGGTCGAAACGTCGCATTGCCGTTTCCCAAAAAGGTCGTAAAACTGTCCTTTTCCCCATTGATAACCAGCAGATCGCTATTGTGGTCGTTATTGAAATCTCCGAAACTCACCCCCAGAGGTCGCCGGCCGGTGGAATAGTCTTTGGGATCGCGAAAGGTCCCGTCCCCGTTCCCGAGCCAGACGGACACCGCGTTGGACATCGGCCCTCCGTTAGTGACAACAAGATCGAACCTGCCATCGCCGTTGAGATCGGACAGCGCCACGGATGTCGGTGTGTCGCCATGCTCATATTGCACACCATGTCTCAACTCACCTCTCCCATTTCCAAGAAACACCTTCACCTTGTCGTTCCGAAGAGCCACCGCCAGATCAACGTGATGATCGCCGTTCACATCTTCGGCAGCCAGGGACACGGGACTTCGATGGACCGGATATCGGGCCCCTTCTTCAAATTTTCCGTTTCCGCGACCAAGCAGCAGGGCAACCTCATCGCCGCCTGAGCACGCGAGGACCACATCCGCATGCCCATCTTCGTTAAAATCGTTCATGGCGAGGGATCGAGGTTCCTGGCAGACATGCAACTGCGTTTGCTCTTTGAACGACCCATCGCCGTTGCCGAGTAAGATGGAAACGGTATTGCTCGAGATATTGGTCGTGATCAGATCCGTCAGCGAGTCGTGATTAAAATCACCGGTCGTAATAGTTGTTGGATTCTTGCCGACAGGATAACTGGCAAAATAGTAAAACGGATCAGGTGGCAGATAGGGCTCTGCTTTCGAACAGGCCCACACACCGGTCCCGAGGAGAAGACAGAGTCCCACGACACTCCGGATAGGTTTACTCAAATCACATCTCATCTTCGGACCACTAGCTTTGCTTACATCGTCTCAGAATGGTCGAAAATCCCAGGGGATGAGCCACGATCCGTTTCAGGCCTTCAACTGGAGTACGGTCTTCCACACTCAGGAATAATGCTCCACCCTCTCCCGATCTCCAAACCCTGAGCCAGGATGCCCTTATGACACGAACGAGCCCCTCACGGGGAGCGCCTTCGGTGTAGGCCTCTCCTCACTTGAAGAGCCCTGGCTACTTACTCAGACTGTTCGCAATCGAATCCGCTCCTCGCGAAGCCGCTCGCAGGAATCATGGGCAGCTGAACGATGCCCTTGCCTTACCTCCTGGACTTGGACCATTCAAGCAAGGCTGGTACAACCCTGGAAGACCTAGTTAGCAGTCCGGTCGCCCTCCAGAGCCCCCTACCGGTAGCCTCAGTATACAGATGCCCCATCCAGGCCCGCAATCTTCTATGGCCCGCTGTGGGCCTTTGAATTTCGACATCCGTTTACGTTATGATGAACAGATATTTTTGGAGGACCATATGAGCAAGACAGTGAATGTCGAGATCACGATGTATGGAATAGCCGAAGTTCTCACCTGGTGCCATGATCGTAACAAGGGGCGCGTTTCCGGGGTTGATACGGCTGGTTTTAAGAAGATGCAAGAGTTATTGGCGCAGAAGCCTCAATCCGGCGATTATTTCACGCTTGATCAGTTTTGGAAAAAGAAGGTCAGCTTACCCTTAACAGAAGACGAAGTCGCCACTATTGATCGGTGTCTCTACGACATCCCGAACTTTGACAATGAGCCGCTTCCTCAAATCCGTCATAAGTTTTGGCCCCAGGGAATTGCGGCGCACTAATTAGATAGAGCTCATCCACTGAAATCAGGCGTCACTCCAGTGGCGCCTGGCCATTCATTCTCGGAATCATGTGGAATCCGTGATGGATAGGGTGATTGTCCTCCCTCATCCGCGTTTTTTGCCGTTCTCGCCTGCGTGAGTGGAACCGACCTATACCGATGGAACTCTCGACAGTGCGAATAAGCCCTTCGGCTACCCTCGCACTTTCCACGGCCGAACAAAGTGGGGACCGATATCGCTAGCC
>Ga0224505_10001031_pt1 | contig 18380 bp, 13 predicted proteins | sample SF_Jan12_sed_USG_FD_169102 | JGI IMG/M metagenome (GOLD analysis project Ga0224505, IMG submission 169102) | Sediment microbial communities from San Francisco Bay, California, United States - SF_Jan12_sed_USGS_4_1 | ecosystem: Environmental > Aquatic > Marine > Sediment | place: USA: California... | reverse complement strand
TTGGTGGGGCGGTGGCAGGCGAGGCAGCGGAAAGCATCGTGATACTGGATGGCGCAGTGGAGCTCGTGTTCGAAGCGAAATCGCCGTATCAGCGAAACCTTGCCGCACAGGGAGGGGTCGAACTCGTACCGGCAAAATCCGGTGCGGTGCTGCAGGCAGCCGAGATTCAGCAATTGCGAGAACTTGTTTCCGAGGTCAATGTGAAGTATGCGCCGGTGTTCGATGAATCGGGCGCAGCAAGACCCTGGGACATCGAATTCGGATTCGTCGACGGCGAATTGACGCTGTTCCAGATACGGCCGCTGGTCGAAAAAGCCAGCAGCAACTCGGATGCGCTGTTGCGCCGCTTGCGGCCGGATCTTCCCGATCCTACCAGCGGCTCCGCGACAGTAAGGCTCGACCTATCGCCAGGAGTAACAGTGCAGTGACCAATAAAAAATACCTGTGTCGCACCGCTTCACTGCTTCTGCTTTCTCTACCAGGGTGGGTCAGTTCCTATCCTCTCGACGGTCTCGAGGAATCCGGCATTCGGCGCCTGCAGGGCTACCTGCTTGCGCAGCAAACACCGGGGGCGGCGAAGCTCTGGCCCGGACAGCTGCTGGATAGCGAACAGATTTCACTGCGATTGAAGAATTACAACGGGCCCGATTTCGACGAGCTTGCCGAGGACCCCGATCTCGCGAGTTTTCTCGCAAAGACCCTGCGCCAGCGCGATCCGAGCTACAGCATGGTGCTGATCGACATGACGAACGAGGATGCTATCCGCTGGGCCGGATTGCGCCCGGACGTCAAGCAGAATGCGGGAAGCGTCGGCAAACTGATTTGCATGGCGGCGTTGTTTCACGCTCTGGCCGCAGCGTTTCCGGACGTCGGTGACAGGGCGCGAGTATTGCGCGAATCGGTTTCGCCTGCGGGCAGCTGGGTAAACAACGAAATCCACAAGGTGCCGAAGTGGAGCGATGAGCTACAGCGAAACCTGTTCTCGGTAATCGTTCCCTCCGACGAATTTCGTCTTGGCGAATGGCTGGATCACGCGATCTCGGCATCGGCAAATGGTGCCGGGTCTATTATCTGGCGGGAAGCGATGTTGATTCGTCATTTTGGCGCCGAGTACCCGAAGAGTTTCGAAGAAAGCGAGAGGTTTTTCGCCGAAACACCCAAAGGGAAACTGGCGGAGCTCGCCCAGGCGGTCGTCACCGAACCGCTGGAACAAGCCGGAATCGATACCGCCAACCTGCAACAGGGTTCATTCTGGACCGGTAACTCGAAACGCAAGGTACCGGGCCGCATCTCTTTCGCGACCCCGAGGGAGCTCGCACGCCTGCTGTTCCGCATCGAGCAAGGGCGGCTCGTCGACGAGTGGTCCAGCCTGCAGATGAAGAAATACATGTACCTGACGAAGCGCCGCTATCGTTACAGCTACGCGCCTGAGCTCGGGGACTCGGCGGTGTTCTTCAAGAGCGGATCGCTGTACTCGTGCAGACCGGAAGAGGGTTTTCGATGTGACAAGTACATGGGTAACGATCGAAACCTCATGAACTCGGTTGCCACGGTCGAGGGAATCGGCGAGGGGCAACCGCATTACACGGCGGTACTGATGTCCAACGTGTTGAGATTCAATTCCGCATGGGATCATTCACGTATCGGGGCGGCGGTGCATGAAACTATTCGAACCAGCGTACCGCAGACACTCCGCGAAAACGCCTCCGAGAAAGAGATGCTGGATTCGGGCAGGAGCGATTGACGTACCGCGGATTCGCGAGCTCCCGGGCCGGATCTCGCCAGATTGACAGGGTGCCCGATGAGCGGGCACTGTGTACTGCCATTAAGTGCAGCTTCCGTCGCCGCGCCGTATTAAGGGAGAAAAATAATGATAGCCAGAATTGCCAGCCTGTTTTGCGGTTTGACTTGCAGCTTGATAGTCGCGGGCTGCACCCGATCCGATGTGCCCGATCCGGCCGACCTCGTGCTGAGCAATGCCTACGTTTACACCGTCGACGATTCACGCAGCGTGGCAGAGGCCGTGGCCATCCGCGGCGACACTATAGTATTCGTCGGCAGCGCAGCCGATGCAGCCGCGTATATAGGTGATGACACCGATGTCCGCGATATGGCCGGCGCAATGGTAATGCCCGGTCTGCACGACATGCATATTCATGCGCTCGGGATCGTCGAGCCGGACATGTGCGACCTCGATTCCGAGGCGCTTTCGCTGGAGCAGATGGTGCCTGTACTGCAAGGCTGTCTTGAGAAATACGACATTGCCGCCGGAGACTGGTTGATCGTCCTGCAATGGGCTTTCTCCCGCGGCAACCAGACCAGCGAAAACCTGCCCAACATCCGTGCCGCGCTGGATGCGGTTTCCACCGAACACCCGATCTTTCTCTGGGGCGATGACGGTCACCACGGCGCGGCGAACAGCGTCGCGTTCGCCAACGCAAGAAACGGTCAGGGCGATGTCGTCGGCATCAGTGCGGCGACACTCGAAACCGACTTTGCCGAGTTCAAGCCCATGATCGCCGTCGATGCGCGCGGTGAACCCACCGGCGGGGTCAATGAAGACGCCCGCATGCTGATCCGGCCGAATTTCTTCGAGGACATGCTGGGTATGGGTGGTGCTGCGGAAAACACCATGCCGCGCGTTGCAGCTAAACTTGCAGCCAACGGCATTACGTCGATACAGGACGCTATCGTCAGCCCGGAATCACTCGCTGCCTATGAATGGCTGCAGGAAAGCGGTCAAATGACGTTTCGTTTGAAAGCGGCCATGATCGAACCGGAAAGCGAAAGCATCGACGCCATCGACGCACATCTCGCGTTCCTGAAGGAATTGCGAGCGAAACACGAAGGATCGGAACTGATTCGGGTCAATGCCGTGAAGCTGTTTGCAGACGGCGTGCTCGAGGGCAATCCGCTGAGCAGCCCGCCGACGCTACCGGTTGCCGCGATGCTGGAGAATTTCAAGCAACCGATATTCGGTGGCAACATCGACGACGGCACGTTCGGAATCAAGGGATACGTCGATCAGGGCAGGGATGTCTGCAAGTCCGTACAGGCGGACCCGAAATCATTCTCGACAGCGGATCGCGTTGGCGAATTCGAGTCCGAATACGGCTTCTATCCGCAGCAATGCATACCGACCAGTGGCATTCTGGAGCACGACGAGGCATTCATACGCGCCTATATTCGAAAGGCGACCGAGGCAGGATTCCATGTGCACGTGCATGCACTTTCGGATAAGGCAGTTCGCATAGCTGTCGACGAGTTCGGCAAGGTAAAAGACATTGCCGACAAGCAGAATCTGACACAAAGTCTTGCCCACGTGCAGATAGCGCACCCGGACGATCAAAAACGGATCGGCGAGTTGGGAGTTTCTGTCGTATTTACCTTTGTATGGACTACGCCCAGCATTCAGTACGAAATGATGGTTGCGCCGTTTATCGACGAACTCTCCGGCACTGAGGATCTATACAACCTCGATAATTACTACATGAAAAACGTCTATCCGGCGAAAAGCATCCAGCAATTCGGCGGGGTGCTCGTCAATGGCAGTGACGCACCGGTTGGCAGCCGCGACCCGATGCCGTTCGCGAGCCTGCAGCAGTCGATCTATCGCAGTAACGGCGAGAACGTCATGAATGCGGAGGAACGCATCGACATCCATTCGGCCATCGCGGCATTTACCCGCAACGGGGCCAAACTGTTCGGTCATGCCGACAGGCTCGGCACCATCGAGACGGGAAAGGTCGCGGACATCATCGCCATCAACCAGAACCTTGTCGAACTGGCTGACAGCGGTGAGGTGAGTCGAATCGGGGAGACGGAAGTGCTGCTGACGGTATTCAATGGCAAAGTGGTGTACCCGCAAGCGGCGGACGACTGAAGGCGGTTTAAGTCGGCAGTCGCGAGGTCAGCTCTGGCGATCGAAGGATGCCGTCTTCAGCAGGGCGAACACAGGCATTCCTGCACGCAGATTGAGTTCCGCAACGGCATGCCGGGTCAGTTGAGCTCGAACTGTAGTCCCGCCGCCGATATCGACCAAGGCTGTGGCGAAGGGGCTGTCGGGACGCGATTCGATACCACTCAGCGTACCGCGCAGCACGTTACGAAAACTCAGATTGCGCGGAGCTTCCGTCGCGATCGCCACGTCGCTGGCGCGCACATTCAACCTGACATCGGTCCCGTTCGGCAGATGCGTAAGCATCGGAACGACGAAAGTCTGACCGGCATGATCCAGTCGAGTCAATTGAACGTCTGTCAATTGCTCGATTACTTTGGCCTCCAGTACAGTGAACAGTTCAGTAGACAGTCGTGTCGCGTGTTCGTCGAGATGATTCAATACGTCGGCCGCACCGCCGACCGCAGCAATGTGGCCATCTTGCAGTGCGATCACGCGATCGCAAAGCCTGGCAACCTCGTCAACCGAGTGACTGACGTAGATGACGGGAATGCCGAAACGCTGCGGCAGCGACTCCAGGTATGGGAGGATCTCGCTCTTACGCCCGCGATCCAGCGCAGCAAGCGGTTCATCGAGCAACAGGATGCGTGGTTGCGTAAGCAAGGTGCGCGCGATGGCAATACGCTGCCGTTCGCCACCGGAAAGTCCTGTAACTCTCCGTGACAGCAGACCTTGCAGATCAAAAGCAGACAGGACTTCCTGTTGGCCGATACTTGACTGCTTCAATTTATGGCGTTGCGCGGCGAATGCGAGGTTACCCGCGACGTCGAGATGGTCGAACAAGCGCGTATCCTGGAAAACGAAGCCGACCGGACGTCGATGCGACGGCAGAAACTGTCGTCTCGAAGAGTCCTGCCACGCGTCACCGTCAAAGCTGATCTTGCCCCGTGCCGTTTTCTCGAATCCGGCAATGATTCGGAGCAGTGTGCTTTTGCCGCCGCCGCTTGCGCCGAACAGCCCTGTGATCCCTTGCAGCAAAACACGGTGATCGACGTCGAGTTTGAAGCCAGGGTAGGTTATCCGTACCTGCAGCAACAGCTCGACCGGCGGATTAGCGTGCGATGACACGGTGCCCCCGGACAAATGCATAAACAACGAACAGGACCGCGAAAGAGAAGATCAGAAGGCTCGCGGAAAGAAGATGGGCATCGGCATAGTTGAGTGTTTCGACGTGCTCGTAAATAGCTATTGAAATCACTTTTGTCTTGCCCGGAATGTTTCCCCCGACCATCAGCACGATGCCGAACTCACCGATCGTATGAGCGAACGTCAATACTGCAGCGGCAATGAAGCTGCGTTTCGACATCGGAATGACGACAGAAAAGAAAGTGTCCAGCGGGCTGGCGCGAAGGCTTGCGGCGGCTTCCAGGGGCGATCGTCCGAGGGATTCGAAGGCGCTCTGCAATGGCTGCACGGTGAACGGCAGCGAGTAGATTATTGACGCGACAACCAGGCCGCTGAAGGAAAATGTCAGCGCGTCACCTGTGACTTTCATCCAGAAAGAACCGATGGGTGACGCGGGACCGAGCGCAATCAGGAAATAGAAACCAATGACGGTCGGCGGAAGCACCAGCGGCAGAGCCGTGACGGCTTCGATCGCGGGCTTTAATCGCGAGCGCGTGCCTGACAGCCACCAGGCCAGCGGCGTGCCGAGCAGCAGCAGGATGACCGTCGTAACGCCGGCAAGTGTCAGTGATAGCCAGAGTGGGCCGAGATCAGGCATCGCTCATTCCAATCCGTAACCGAACGACGCGATCGTCAGGCGTGCTTCATCGGACTTGAGGTAGGCTAGAAAAGCGACTGCTGCGGCGTTGTCATAGCCGTGTTCGAGCAGTGCCGCATCCTGGCGAATTGCCGCATGCAGTTCGGCCGGTACGTCCCAGCGGCTGCCGGGCTGTTTGTTGCGTTTGCTCTTGACCGAAGCGAGTGCGACGAAACCGAGTTCTGCGTTACCGGTGGCCACCAGCGCGAAAGCCTGGCCCACGTTTTCACCCATGACGAGTTTGCCCTGTAGTGCGTCCCAAAGGCCGAGGCTTTTCAAAGTTTCCATCGCCGCGTCGCCGTACGGCGCGAGTTCGGGATTCGCGATTGCCAGGGTACGAAAATTCCCTCGTTTCAATACTTCGATGCCATTGCCGATAATCAATTCATCGTCGGGACTCCAAAGAGCCAGTTTGCCTACGGCATAAGTGAACACAGTTCCGGCTACTGCGATTTCGGCTTCCTCGAGACGCCGTGGATTCTCTCTATCGGCAGCAAGAAGCGCATCGTAGGGAGCGCCGTTGACGATTTGTGCATACAGCTTGCCGGTCGAGCCCGTCGAAATCCGGATCTCATGTTCACTCAAAGCCTCGAAGTCACGCACGAGGGACTCGGCCACTTCGGCAAAATTCGTGGCGACTGCAATGAGGGCTGAATCGGCCGCGGAAATCGCCGGAAACAGAACAGCAACGAAGACCAGGTTTTGCAGCGCGAATCGGCGGATAAAGTCAGGCACCATGGTCGCGCATTGTACGGGACTTGTCCGGGTGCCCCTAAGCGGAGTCCTGCCGCGCCGCAATCAGTTTCAGTCGCCGGACCCATCCGGCATCGATCAGGGGCAGCGCATCCAACGCCTTTTGCGCAAAAGCCCGGTCGCGATTATCGTCGAAAACCGTTTGCCACAGGGCCTGGACGCTGATGCCGTGATCCGGGCGCTGCAGCAGCTCGATCGAATCGCCTTTCTGCAATGTCCCTTGCTGCTCCACCCGAAGATAGAACCCGAGCCGGCCGCTGGCCAGGAAACGCTTCGGAAACGCATCATCGCCCACGCGAATGCCGAGCTTGAAGCAGGGAAGGCGGGGCTGGGCCACCGTGGCGACAACGTCGCCCAGCCGGTACTGATTGCCAATAACGACCGTTTCTTCCGTCATGCCGGTGACGGTCAGATTCTCGCCAAACTGTGCCGGTTCGAGGCTGGACTTGCCAAGTTCCCCGGCCCAGTAACGGTAATGCTCGTGAGGGTAGACGTAGAGGGCCTTGTCGCGCCCACCGTGAACCGACAGGTCGGCCTGCCGGTCCCCGGCGAGATTCAAAAGGCCTGCGTGCACTTTGCCACTGACCGGCGTCTTGAAAATCCCGGTGGTTACTTCCTTGCGCCCATGGCGCACGGTTCGCGGCTCGCCAACGCAGACTTCGACGATTTTCACGCGCCGCAGCTCACGGTCCGGGGCAGGGCCGGACGGGTCCTTGCGTATGCGGAATATCGGCAAGATTGCCGGCGTCGGCCACCGGTTTGCTCCAGTCGTCTCCCCAGATGCATGCCCAGTAATAACTGCGGCGGAAATACGGCTCGAACGCGGCTTGGCGCCGTTGCAGCAAGGGCACCATGTAGAGCCGCTGCAATGCCTCGATCTCGCGTGCCATCCGCAAAGGCCCCGCATCGACCGGGTCGAGGCCCATGTCGGCGGCGAGACGCGCAACAAATTCCTTGGCCCCGCGATCGTCCGCTGCGATCGGCACCGTGGCCGGTCCGCCGACGGCATGCGGATCGTCGATAAGGAAGCTGCCCTGGGTGGCAAAAGCCTTGACCACGCGCGCGCCCGGATTCCAGCCCTGTATCATCTCCGCGCTCGACGTTTCAAGCAGTGGCACGTGGTAACCGTCGTCACCCTGCACCGAGGGCATCGAGATATCGATGACGATCTTGTCCTTCAATGAACCCAGGTTCTGCGCGACCGTTTCCATTGCAGGCCACGGCACGGCAAGAATGATGACGTTCGCAGAAATCGCCGCCTGCTCTGGGCTTGTCGCCGTCGCAGCACCTCCGGTCGCCCGGATCAGCTGTTGCGACTTGTCGCTTTTAGGATCTCGTGTGCCGTAAACGACCGGGTAGCCGAGCGCGCCGAGGCGGGGCCCGAACGAGTCCCCCATGTCACCGGTGCCTATCACCGCAATCGTTGGACGGCCCGTATCGTCGGCTGACGCAATATGCATTTGCGTTACTGAAAGAATTACGCCCAGTAAAACGCTTACACTGAACCAATTGATCTTCATGATAATTCCTGAAACTTGTCGGGATTGTAGGAGCATGCCTAGCTTACTTGAATCAGCGGAATCGGCCACGGCCTCGATGCGGCTTGGATGGAAACTGAGCAAGCGATCGGCGTTGATCGACCGCGAGTATCATTAACTGGGAATAGTCAATGGGGAAAGTTTTCAATCTGCGCAAGCGAACCGACGAAAATAACCGAAACCACTGGGTGCCCCGCCGGGCAGGTAGCGATGCGCCTGCCGGAACCTATCTGGGCGTCGGCGACGGCTGCTATGCGTCGCTCAAACTGCGGAAAGGTCAGCACACGGTCCGCATTCAAAGCGGGAAATCAAGTTTCCCATTTTTCGCAAATTGGAGCGGGTGATGGGAATCGAACCCACGTCTTCAGCTTGGGAAGCTGAGGCCCTGCCATTAGACGACACCCGCCAACGCTACATCCCTCGACGATTCTACAATCGCAGGGTGTGACGAGTCACGGTCTAATGGCAGAGGACAGGTGCCAGTGGTCATGACCTGCCTTGATTTTTAGGCCGCAGCGTTTATTTGTATGCAATGAGTCTGGCCATCTCCACTCAATAAACATCGATCGTATTATTCGGCAAGAAGCAAGGACCAGACAGGCAGACTGAAAAAGAGAGACATTCGACTCATCGGTACCTTGAAGAGGAATGATTTGCTTCGATCAGTCTAAGAGCTTCTCTCACTCCAGTCTCCACGCTGATACCCCCATTTAAGCAGCAACATGTCGTAAGTTCGAATACAAGAGCGCTTGTCCGAACCGTTAGCTCGAAACAAATTCACCGGCTTTACTGCTTCAGCGGCGCCGAAACTGCCGCAACCTGGTAGTCCTCGGTCATCGGCGGCAAGCCGACGATTTCCCTGTCGCGGTTGGTAATCGCAAGCATCGCGGCGTCGATTTCGGCGAAGCGCGGATCGTCAACCAGTAATTCAAGTGCTGGCACCACTTCCTCGGGAATGCCATTTGTCGCCCAGCCGCTGTCTACCGCTTTTCCTAAATAAGCGAACGCCGCGTCGTGATCTCCAAGCAATGCGAACTGTACCGCTCGGTTGAACGAGAACACGAAATTGTCGACGCTTTGCTCCAGTAATTTTGTGGTGTGCTGTTCAACGAATGCCATGGCTTCATCGAAGCGCGCCTGATTGCCGCCGCGCATATACGCCAGTGCCACTTCCGTCATTAAGGAATAGCCGACATCGTCTCCGGAATTTTCGGCCGCAAATGCCGCAATGCTCGGCCAGCGTTCTTCGAGATAGTTAACTACTTCCTCGCTGCGACCTGCCCTGTTCAAGAGGTTAAACAGGGTTTCCGGGAAACCGCTTGACGCCTGGTCGTGCGCCATTTTGAAAGCTTCTTCAGAACGCCCAACCTCGTATAAGGCGTACGGCCGGATATATTGTGACCCTTCGTCAACGGCCCGCTCGAACTGCATCGTGCCCATCAAACCAAAGCTCAGGTAAACTTTCGCCAGCCCGCTCATGTCGCCATACTCGCGGCGACGCTCCATTTCCTGCAGGCCTTCGCCGCGACGTCCGGAATACATGTAGTTGACCGCGCGCGCCAATAACAGGTCCGGGTTGTCAGGATTGAACGTCTCCATGCGCTTAATCAGCGCCTCGGCTTTTTCCCGTTCACCGAAACTGTTGAAAGTGGTGATGACATTGCTGAATGCCGGCCGGTACAAAGGGTCTTTCTCGGCAATATCTGCAAGAATCTGCAGAGATCCTCGGTAGTCGCCGACACCTTGCAGCGCGATCTGCAGCCAGTTGCTGGCGTCGATCAGATTAGGATTGATGGACAATGCCTTCATCAGGTGGTCGATTGCCTGCTCGCTGCCCGCCGGAGTATTGGTGTAATACAAGCCCAGCGCTGCCCAGCCCTCGGCGAGATTCTCGTCCAGGCTGAGCGACTGGTCGACGAATCGCTTGGCGCGCCTTTGCGCTTCGTCGTGGGGTATCGAGCCGTACTGCTGTTCGGAGAGCAACATCGTTGCGATGCCTCTCTGGGCGAATGCCGGCGCATACTCGGGGTCCAGCTGAATGGCCTTATCCAGCTCGTCAACCGCAATTTCGATTTCCGTGCCAACGCGCGTATACATGCGTTGTTTGGCGCGCAAATACAGCTCGTACACTTCCGGGGCTGTGCGTTGGGCCTCGGCAACCACAGCTTCGTCATTCAGCAGCCGGCTCTTCAGCTGATTCAGGATTTCATTGGCAATCTCGTCCTGGATCGCGAAGACATCGGTTAACTCGCGATCGTAAGTCTCGGACCAGATGTGAAATCCGTTATCGACCTGAATGAGCTGGGCCGTTATGCGAACCTGATCCCCGGCTTTACGAACGGATCCTTCGAGAATGTGATTGACACCGAGCGCATCGCCGATTCGACGCAAGTCCTGGTTCTGGCCTTTGAATGCGAAGGACGAGGTACGACCGGCAACCTTGAGCTTCTTGACAGACGCGAGTGAGTTCAGGATTTCCTCGGTAATGCCGTCTGAAAAGAATTCCTGTTCCGTGTCCGAGCTCATGTTGACGAAGGGCAGTACCGCGATGGATTTCTCACTGTCACTGAGGGCAGCAACAGCTTCTGCTGCGGAATCCGGCGCCCGGTTCATCTGCCTTTCGATGAGCAACAGACCGACGGCGGCGACGAGGAACGCAATGATGACGAAATTGAGTTTGCGCCCGGTGCTGTGGGTAATCGAACCGCTGCGATCGACCTCCGATTCCTTCTTTAAGCCCTCCGGCGTCATCTCGAATGCCCAGGCAAACACCAGTGCCGGTACCAGGCCGATGGCCAGGATGACGAAAATCAGCTTCGGCGCCCACGCGGGCAGTTCCAGAATCGGCGTAATCACATCGACGATTTGCAGCAACACCCAGGATGCCACTGCATAAGCGATGCCGACGCGGATGACGTTACGGCGATTCAGTTCCGAGAAGAGTTTCAATGGATTGCGCAGTCCTTGTCTTGGCAGCGCAGATCATAGCAAGTCTGATGGCCCAAAGAAGCGATCACGTGACCCTTACTGCCAGATTCGAACCCGCTGCTCGGGTGCCAGGAAGTGCGCGTCCCCTTCCTTGACGCGGTAGGTTATGTAGAAATCTTCGACATTGGGCACGACGCCATTAATGCGGAATTCATCGGGCGAGTGCGGATCGGTCTTGACCAGCAGCTCGATCATCTGCTGACGCCATTTGATTCTGCTCGACTGGGCGAAGCCAAGAAAGAATCTCTCCTCTCCGGTGAACCCGTTAATTACCGGCGATTCCTCGCCATTGAGTGACATCCGGTAGGCTTTCAAAGCGATCGCCGTGCCGCCGAGGTCGCCGATATTTTCGCCGAGAGTGAATTCGCCGTTGACGAACAAACCCGGTGCGGCCTCGAATCCGTTGAACTGCTCGACCAGGCCGCGAGTGCGCTCCTCGAATCTCGCCCGGTCGTCGTCGGTCCACCAGCTCTTAAGGTTGCCGTCGCCATCGTATTTACTGCCCTGGTCGTCAAACCCATGACCGATTTCGTGTCCGATCGTCGTACCAATGGCACCGTAGTTGTATGCGTCCTCTGCATCCAGCTGGAAGTTAGGCGCCTGCAGGTATGCCGCAGGAAAAACTATTTCATTCAACCCGGGGTTGTAATAAGCGTTGACCGTTTGCGGCGGCAGAAACCACTCATTGCGATTGATCGGCTTGCCGAGCTTGTCGACCTGAAGATAGTGATTAAAGCGCCTCGCATTTCGAATATTTCCGATAAGGTCCTTGTCCGAGATCTCAAGTGCCGAGTAGTCCTTCCATTCATCGGGATAGCCAATCTTCGGAGTGAATTTCGCCAGCTTTTGCAGCGCCTTTTCTTTCGTGTCTTCACTCATCCATTCCAGGTTACGAATCGAGTCGGCATACGCCTTCATGAGGTTGTCCACCATGCCGACCATTCTCTCCTTGGCCTCCGGCGGAAAGTATTCCTGTACGTAGAGTTGCCCCAATAATTCGCCGATATTGCCGTTCATCGACAGGATTGCGCGCTGCCATCGCGGAGGCTGTTCTTCACGCCCGTAAAGAGCCTTGCTGAAGAATTCGAACTGGGCATCGACAAAGTCTTTCGGCAGGAAGCTGGCAAACGCAAACAGGGTGTTAAGGCGCAGGTACTCCTTCCACGTGTTGAGGTCCGTAGCCAGGAAGATCCTGTTGGCAGCCTCGAGGTACGAAGGCTGGCTGACGATCACATATTCCGGCCGGCCGGTGCCGATGCCCGCGAAATAGGCATCGGGATTGAAATTGGAAATCAGTTTGCCCAGGTCCGCGTCGCTGGTCTTGTTGTAAACGGCGTCTGCATCGCGGCTTTTCACTTTGTCCCACTGGTGTTCGGCCAGCGCTGTCTCCAGTGCCATGATCCTGCCGGCCGCAGCGGTCGCATCCGCGTATCCGGACATCGACAGAAGTTTTTCGACGACAGCAACGTAACCGTCACGCAGTTCAAGACCGCGCTCGGACTGATCGAAATAATAGTCACGGTCCGGCAGGCCGAGCCCTGATTGCACGATGAAAAGCACGTACTTCGTGGAATCTTTGTCATCCTGGTTTACGTAGAGGTTGAACGGGCCGTCGATGCCGACTTCGTTCGTTTCGCCCAGCCAGCGTGCGACGTCCGCATGGTCTTTGAGCGCATCGATTTCAGCAAGGCTTTTCGCCAGCGGTTGCATGCCGAGTTTCTCGATGCGCGCTTCGTCGAGCCACGCCGTGTAATAGCCTCCGATCTTGGCAATGGTCTTGTTGTCGTTCGTGTCCGCCGCGACTTCTTCGACAATCGATCGAAGTTTCGTCAGGCTGTCGTCACGCAGAGTCATGTAGCTGCCCCAGCCGAACTGATCGGCCGGTATTTCCGTTTCGCGCAGCCAGACGCCGTTGGCATAAGCGTAGAAGTCGTCCTGTGGCCTGATGGTCTTGTCCATCCCGCTCAACTCCACGCCGGACGAAAGTGCCCTGGGCTTCGCGGCCAATTCATTCGGGGCCTTGCTGCAAGCCGTCAATGCGGCAATCACTACCAAGATGGGAACGAATTTCATTATTTTTGGTCCTGTTGTAATTGCCCGCGTTAGTCGAGCTCGACTCGCATAATAATCGTGTGACACGTGAGTGCGCCAATCGTTCGGGCCGGAGATATGGATTTGCATTTACCGATACCAACGTCCTTGGAACTGCGCGTGGCCGGCTGCGTACTGCTGCTGGCCATGTTGTCGGCCTGCGGTGGCAGTGGAGGCGAGTCAGCACCGCCTCTTGCGCCGCCGGTTTCCGATCCCTGCGACTCAAGCAGTATTCTTGAAAACGGTGCCTGCCGGACCTTCGCCACCCGATCCGACGAGCGAGCGCCAACGCCGTTCGTGGAAAATGGCCAGGCGGTTAGCCTCGAAGTCGTGCTTTTCATGCCGCTCCAGGGAAGTCGTTTTCCGTTGCTCGTGATTCATCATGGCTCGACCGGCAATGGCTCGGACCCTTCGCTGTTCGGGCAGACGTTTACCAGTAAAGCGATCGCCAATTTCTTCGTGGAGCGGGGCTGGATGGTGGCCTTCCCGCAGCGCCGTGGTCGCGGCAAGTCCGATGGACTGTATGACGAAGGCTTCAATCCCAGCCGAACGGCCTATTCCTGCGAGCAGAACCTCGCATTGGGCGGAGCCGAACATGCGCTCGAGGACCTGGATGTGCTGACGGACTGGCTGCGTATGCGAAACGATGTCGACACGACCCGCATGCTCGTCAGCGGAACCTCACGAGGCGGCATTTTGTCGATTGCGCACATTGCCAGGCGACCTGATGCGTATCTCGGGGCGATCAATTTTGTCGGCGGATGGCTCGGCGAAGGCTGCGGCGATTATGCATCGGTAAACCGAACCCTGTTTGTCGGCGGCGCATCTTTTCCGGGTACATCATTGTGGCTTTACGGGGCCAATGATTCGTTTTACAGCCTCGCGTACAGTCGCAGCAATTTCGATGCGTTCAGCACGGCGGGCGGCCTTGGCGCTTTACATGAATTCATTCGCGCGCCGGGATTCAACGGGCATTTCCTCATCAACGACCCGCCCCTCTGGGGCAGTACGGTGGATGCGTGGCTCGACCAGTTGTAAGCGCATCAGCCTGATGCCTGTCAGCCGGCACATGCTGCAACTTCCAGCCTCAATGGCTTGCTGTTCGTAAATTTCTCCGCTTTCAAGTATTTTCTCGCATTGGCCATCCTGATCGGAGCACGAGGAATTGACAGCGGATCAATTCATTCTCTTTACATTGCTGTTTCTTGTCTTCGCGTTTCTGATCTGGGGGCGGTGGCGCTATGACCTCGTGGCGTTCGTGGCTTTGCTCGCATCGCTGCTTGCCGGGGTCGTGTCGGTGGGCGAGGCGTTCTCCGGGTTCGGGCATCCGGCTGTAATAATCATTGCGCTGGTACTGATAGTCAGCCGTGGCCTGTCGAACAGCGGCGCAATCGAGTTGCTGGCCCGGTTTGTCGTCTCGGGTACCCGAAAGCTTGCGGCACATATCGGCATCATGGCGTCACTTGCCGCCGTACTGTCTGCCGTGATGAACAATGTCGCGGCGCTTGCCTTATTGATGCCCCTCGACACGCAGGCGGCATCCAAAGCGAACAGGAGCCCGGCGCTGTCGCTGATGCCGCTATCTTTTGCTTCGATTCTCGGTGGCATGATTACGCTGATCGGAACTCCGCCAAATATTGTGATTGCCGAGTTTCGCAGCGATGTATTGGGCGCGCCGTACCGGATGTTCGATTTCGCTCCCGTTGGCATCGCAGTTGCAGCCGTGGGAGTTGCCTACGTCGCATTTATCGGGTGGCGCCTGTTGCCGTCCGATCGTGCCGAGCCGAAGCAGGGCAGGGACTCGTACGATCTCGCTGACTACATTGCCGAGCTGAAAGTGGCTGTGAGCTCGCCGGTCATCGGCAGGCGCGTGCGGGAGCTTGACGACCTGGCGGCAAACAGCGACGTGGAAATCCTCGGTCTCGTTCGCAAGGGAAAGCGCATGCCCGGATTCGCCCGAGTCGTCGAGATAGAGGCGGGCGATACGCTGGTGGTCGAGGCGCATCCGGAGAAAATAGAAGGCGCACTTGGCAGCATGGGCCTCGAGTTCATCGGTACCGGTGAGGGACTGCTGAAAGACGATCACCTCGAATTGCAGGAAGCCGTCGTCCCGGAAACATCGTATCTCGCCGGTCGATCCGCAAAGGCTGTTCGGTTGTTGTATCGATACCGCGTGGCGCTGGTCGGTGTATCGCGAGGGGGCAAGCGATTCCGTGACGATGTGCGGAAGCTGCAGATACATCCGGGCGACGTGTTGCTCCTGCTCGGTGCCGATGAACGGCTTGGCGATGTAATCAATCGTCTCGGGCTATTGCCGCTGGCAGACCGCGGTCACCTGGTGGTCAGGAGGGACAAGGCCTGGTGGGCCGTTGGAATCTTCGCTGCAGCGGTTGTGGCGGCCAGTATCGGCATCGTTTACCTGCCAATAGCGCTCGGTTGCGTCGTGGCCAGCTACGTGCTGCTGAATATCGTTCCGGTCCGCAACGTATACAATTCGGTGGAATGGCCGGTCATTGTATTGCTCGGATGCATGATACCAATCGGTGCGGCGCTGCAGTCTACCGGGGGCACGGCGCTCATAGCAGATGGTCTTGTCGGTCTTTCGCAGGGCTATTCGCCCGTTGTCGTGCTGACATTGCTGATTATCATCACGATGACGCTGTCAGATGTAATGAACAACGTGGCAACCGCGGTTATCGCGGCGCCGGTCGCGATCGACATTGCATCACGGCTGGGAGCCAATCCCGATGCATTCCTCATGGGCGTTGCGGTGGCCGCGTCCTGTGCATTTCTTACTCCGATTGGCCACAAGAACAACACCCTCATCATGGGCCCCGGTGGCTATCGCTTCGGCGACTACTGGCGGATGGGACTGCCGCTCGAAATCCTGGTCATCGTCGTTGCCGTACCGATGATCCTCTGGGTATGGCCGCTGTGATACTGCACGTTCGGCTCACGGTGAAAACACTCTTTTATTGCGCCACCGCTGACAGGTTAAGCAACGCGGGGACATCGCTCGGTTTGTAAAGACCGATCTGTGCAAGATTCAGCGGTTCCGACGGCTGCGCCGTGACCAACAGCGTAGGCTTGCCGGATAGATATTCCGTGTACGGCCCGATGATGTACTCATCGAAGACAATACCGTTGTTTTCACCGAAGAAATGCAGTGCATCCAGCTGAGCACGCAATGTCTCCTCTTGTGACAGGCCGAGTTGCTCACAATATTCGTTTACGCGTTCGTTCAGCGAATGATCCGTCAGGACGAATTCCATGCGGCTCATTTTCGGTCGAAATCCCGCTCCCTTGGACATTTCCGATCGCATGTCGCCGGCGAAGGCCAGGTCGGCATCAATCGTCCACATCTGTTCGACACTCGCAGTCATGTTCATCGTGAACGCGGAAGCGGATTGACGCAGATAGACGGCAAACGACAGATTCTGCTCATCGTATCCGAGGTCGGAGAGCGCCGCCGGGGAAAACCCGTACTTGCCGACGCATTGAGCGGCCGGTTCGTTTGCGTCTGCCGCACCCAGTACACCAAGGCCAAGATCGTAAACTTTCTGGTAGTAGTCCGCTTTTACCGGAACTTTCATTCCTTCGACGATGATGCCGAAATATTCGGGAATTTCGCCGCCCGAGGATCTCATGCCGCCGGCCATGTCGCCGAGTTCCATCAGCGTGAGGAAACTCGGTGTGTCGATGCCAAGGCGTTCCACATAGAGTTCGTCGCTAAAGCCATTAATGCGGGCACGAAGGCCGTTGATCGTCAGCTTTCCCGAGATCGTCGAGCTGACCCCTTTATAGCTGACCTCCGCGTACGGAGACATCATCATGACAGCGGAATCCATGCCGCTTCCGACTTTGTGATGAAGGTAAAGTTTGGCGCCGCCGTAGGCGATGCCGCCCAGCAGAACTGCCCAGATAATCAGGTTTCTCATGTCGAATGGAACCGGTCAGCGAATTACCGGGCAATTGTTACGCCTGATTGGCCTGCGGAAAACCTCAGGCGTCACAATTTCGCCGATCAGCGGGCCCCGCTTCGTGCGGGAACGCCCTTGCCAGGCGGGTTACGGGAAGGACGCGCTGCAGGATTTGTTTCCGGCAGCCACTCTTGCACCGCCTGGCAATACTGACTGGTTGATACGCTGATCTCGAAAATCGGCGCGAACTGCTTTAGCTTTTCAAATGCCGAAGCAGTTAGTTGCGAGCAATACTTCGCGTCTATCGAAATGCTCCGGGCAAATTTTGCCAGCAGCGCAGCTATCGCTGCGTCGAGTTCCTCGCCCCGGTGGCTTGCGAAGAGGTCACACAGCTCGTTCGCGAAAATCGCTATATCACGAACTTTCTCAAGGTCCGTGGTCGGGCTCAGTACTGGTCCAGGCGGCAGGCCGCGAATGGAATCGATGATCGTTCGCGGCAGATTCCAGATCTTTGCGACCGAAGCGCCGAGCTCGGAGTAACTCACGCCAAGCACGCCACGTGACGCTGCTGACCGATCAAGATTCTTGCTCTGCCGCAGTTCGGTAATGTCGGCAAAGTCGTCGGCGAAATAATAGATCGTCAGGTTCTCGCCAAGGTTCTGGCACATGCCGCATATAAAGGCTTCCTCCGCACCCGGTATTCGCTCGCGCTGTGCCAGGTGGCGAGCAATTAGCCCGCACAGGAATGACTTGGTCATCGAGTCCTTTAGTATCGCCGAATTTCCTTTCAGGTGGCCAAAGAAGGTCAGGCTGTTGGCCGTCATGCGAACCTGCTCCACCCCGAGAAATACGATTGCCTGCGATACGTTGGTGACTTCGACGGCGCGTGTTCCGTAAAAGGCGGAGTTGACGAGCTTCAGCAACTTACTGGTGAGCGCAAAGTCCCGCAGGATGACATTGGCAAGTTTTTCGGCCGAAGCATATGAATCGTCACCGGTCAGGCGATTGATATCGGACAGGGTGCGGGAAATCGTTGGAAAATCGTCCTTGCGCTGCATTCGTCGCAGAAGAAATTCGATCGTGCTGTGTGTGGATTCTTCATTGGCGGACTTCTCCGAGAGGCCGGACTCGCGAAGGAAAAGCTCGAAAGCTTCGTACATCACCGAGCAATTCGCGTAGCGTCCCTCGAGGTTTTTCTCCAGCGCGCCGGCAAGGAAACGGGCGAATGCTGCGCCGTGTGTCATTTCGTTTAACACCGCGAAGTCGACGTCGCTCTCGATAATTCGATGTTGAATTTCGTGGATGTTGTTACCCTGCATCGCCCGCTGGCCGGTTACCACCTCGAAGAAAGTACTGCCCAATGCGAAAAC
>Ga0224505_10001029_pt1 | contig 18387 bp, 17 predicted proteins | sample SF_Jan12_sed_USG_FD_169102 | JGI IMG/M metagenome (GOLD analysis project Ga0224505, IMG submission 169102) | Sediment microbial communities from San Francisco Bay, California, United States - SF_Jan12_sed_USGS_4_1 | ecosystem: Environmental > Aquatic > Marine > Sediment | place: USA: California... | reverse complement strand
GATCTCTTCGAATTCTCCGGAACGTGCTGTCAGAAAGATAACGGGAATAGTACGGGAGGTCTCGTTTGACTTCAGCCGCCGGCAGACCTCAAATCCGTCGAACTCCGGCATCATAACATCGAGGATTACGAGGTCGGGGCCGGACGCTGCCTGCTCGATCGCTGATCGCCCGTCGCAGGCGGTGATGACGTTGTATCCTTCTTTCTTGAGGTTGTACGAAATCAGGTCGACGATATCCGGTTCGTCGTCGACGACCAGGATCGTTTTTCTCATGGCTGGAGAAGAATCTCCTTGCCGAGGCGGGCAGATTTGTATGCAGCTTCCATGATCATCATCCTCTGTCTCGCTTCGGCTACCGTGGAGATCACCGGATGGACGCCGCGCACCGCTGCAAGAAAGTGCCGTATCTCGTTCTCATATGATCTGCGGAAGAGCCGTTCGGGCGGATCGGTCTTCGTCGGTGCGACATTCACGAGGCTTCCATGCAGAGATTTGACGATGCTGAGCGGACTCAGGGTTGCCGTACCTTCGGTTCCGAAAATATGGCACGAGTACACGTCTTCCTTCATGCACATCGACCAGCTGACATCGACACTGATAACGGAACCGGTTTCGGTCGTGATTGAGAGCAGTGAGGTATCTTCGACTTCTTTGGTGGAATGGTGGAAATGACTCGCTTTGATCCTGACCGCCTTCGGGAATCCCATCATCCAGAAACCGAGGTCCACGATGGCGATCCCGAGGTCAAGCAGCACACCTCCCCCTGATTTGTCCTTCTGCGTCAACCATCGGGCATCCGTGTTTCGCTTTCTGAGCCATCCGATCCGTGCGTAGAAGATCTCCCCGAGTTCCTTCCCCTCGATGAAACTCTTGAGAATCATGGCGTCCGGCCGGAAGCGCTGGTTCATGCCGACCATCAGGTGCCGTTTGCTCGCTCGTGCTGCCTCTTCGATTTCGACGGCATCCCTGTATGTGGGAGCAATCGGTTTCTCCACGAGGACATGCTTCCCGGCGGCAAGGCTCTTCAGCACCCCCTCTTTGTGCTGGTCAGTCGGGGTGCAGAGTATCACTGCGTCAATATCATCCCCGGCAAGGAGATCGTCGATCTCTGCATGAAAACGGCCGATCCCGTACTTCTCGGATACCAGGCGGGCGCGGTCTTTTGCCTTGTCGCAGACTGCGACCACTGTTGCATCGGCCATTTTCGACAGGATCGGCAGGTGAATCACCTGAGCAACCCATCCGAGACCGACCATTCCGATTCTGACTGTCGCCATGGGAGTGCTTTCTAGAGAGTGATCGCCTGGGTTTTCCTGCCGCTCCCTTTTCTTTTTGCCGGCAGCCTGGAAGCGATAAAGCGGCAGATTCCGTCGATATCCAGCCCCAGGTCCCGGTAGAGTTCATCCGGTGTGCCATGATCAACGAAACGATCGGGGAGACCAAGGTTTGCGACTGAAGGACCATCGGGGCGATCCGCATAGTATTCCCGAACGGCACTGCCGAAGCCGCCAATGACCGAGTTATCTTCGATCGTGATCACCTGGCGGAAACGAGCCGCCACGCTGTCAAGGAGCCCGCCATCGATTGGTTTGACAAATCTCATATTGATGACTTCTGCGCTGACTCCCTCCGCCTCGAGTCGTTCAGCCGCGGCGGCAGCTTTTTGAACCATGATCCCGACCGCAAGGACAGCAACGTCAGAACCTTTCCTGACAACAACGCCCTTTCCGATCGGCAGTTTCCGGAAGTCATCCCGCAATTCCATTCCTGTGGCGTTCCCCCGGGGGTAACGGAGGGCGACGGGGCCACCGGAATGGGCAAGCGCTGTTGCGAGCATGTCACGGAGTTCACCCTCGTCTGCAGGAGACATGATGACCATGTCCGGTATCAGGCGGAGGTAGCTAAGGTCGAACGCCCCATGGTGCGTCGGTCCATCGGCACCGACAAGGCCTGCGCGGTCGAGTACAAAGGTAACGTGAAGATGCTGGAGAGCGACATCGTGGATAATCTGATCGAATGCGCGTTGGAGAAATGTCGAATAGATCGCAACCACAGGTTTGCACCCCTGCGTGGCAAGGCCTGCCGCAAAGGTCACACCGTGCTGTTCCGCAATGCCGACATCATAGAAACGGTCCGGCATCTGCTTCTGCAGCTGATCAAGCCCGGTTCCGTCAGGCATTGCGGCCGTAATTCCCACCACGGTATCGTCCTTTCCGGCGAGATCCACCAGCGCCTTCCCGAATACCGCTGTGTATGACGGGGGGCCTTTCGCTTTCTTAACCGCCTCGCCGGTAATTTTGTCGAACGGTGTCACGCCGTGCAATCTCTGCACGTGCCGCTCTGCAGGTTCGTATCCCTTCCCCTTCTGTGTAATCACATGAACCAGGATTGGTCCGGGATATTCCTTCACATCCTTGAGAAGGTGAACCAGCTTGGTGACATTGTGGCCGTTGATCGGTCCGAAGTACCGGAACCCAAGCGCTTCAAAGAGCATTCCGGGTGTGATGATGACCTTTATTCCTTCTTCCACGCGGGCAGCGACACCTCGTATCCTGTCCCCTAGGGTATCGAGTTTTTCCGTGAGCTGATACACATGGGACTTGAACCGGTTGTAGGACGGATTCGAGATCAGTGTCGTGAAATAGTTTGAGATTGCCCAGACGTTCGGCGCGATCGACATGTTGTTGTCGTTCAGGATGACGATCATGTTTTTCTTCAGGAGGCCGGCGTTGTTCATTCCTTCGTAGGCCATTCCTCCGGTCATCGCACCGTCTCCGACCAGAGCGACTACCTTGTAGTCCTCCCCCTTAAGCTCGCGCGCCGCAACCATCCCAAGTGCCGCTGAGATCGCCGTACTGGCATGCCCTGCCCCGAAGGTGTCGTACTCGCTTTCCGATCTCTTGAGGAACCCGCTCAGTCCCCCATACTGCCGGATTGATGAAAGCCTCTCTTTTCTGCCCGTGAGGATCTTGTGAGGATACGCCTGGTGGCCGACATCCCACACAAGCTTGTCGGCCGGAGTATTGAAAACGTAATGACAGGCAACGGCAAGCTCAACCGATCCGAGCCCTGCGCCGAGGTGTCCCCCGGTCTGAGACACAACTTCGATAAGGAACTCCCGCACATCGTTGCAGAGGGACTTCAGTTCCGGAACGGATAATTTCCGGATATCGGGAGGTGTATTGATCGTATCGAGAACTGGAAATCGTTTCTTGTCCATAGGCCTTTCGTGATGGGACCTCAATCGGTCAGATTACTCTTCCTGCCACTCGGCGCCGGATCCGTTCTTTCGAAGGATTTCCAACTTCTTTTCCGCCTCGTTCAGCTTTTCCATGCACTTTCGTGAAAGAGCGATACCCTCTTCATACATTTTGATGGATTCGTCGAGTGGCACGGACCCCTGTTCGAGTTTCTCGACAATATCCTCCAGACGCCTTAGATTGTCTTCGAACGTCGGAGACTGGACTGCTCTGCCGGCTTTCCGCGGGGTCACAATTTCTCCGTGACGGTAGAACGAACGCGACCGGTATGAAAACGGACGTCCAAGGTATCGCCGGGCGATAGGAGTCTGCCGTCGCTGATGATCCTCTCTCCTTTCCGGGCGATCGCATAGCCCCGTTTCAGGACGAGGTCCGGATTGAGGGAGCGGCTCCGTTTGCTCAGTGAGTCACACCGAGAACGGGTGAGTGATATCCGGTGATCCATCGTCAAATCAAGCGTTTTCCTCACTTCATCGACGCGCTGGTTGAATTGTTTCATCAGGTCAAGGGGGGAAGAAAAGGCATAGCTGCGAGTGAGACTTCGGATGGAATCCCGGTACCGGTCGAGCATCTTCTCTGTCATTTCATGTAAAAGGTACCATTTTCTTTGAAGATTTTCAAGGATCGCCTTTCGGTCCTGGACAACCATCTGGGCCGCAGCGGTCGGGGTTGCGGCCCTTGCATCGGCGACGAAATCGGCAATCGAAAAGTCCACCTCATGCCCGACCGCAGAGATGACGGGGATCGATGAGGCCGCAATCGCACGGGCAACACCTTCCTCGTTGAAAGGCCAGAGATCTTCGAGGGATCCGCCCCCCCTTCCAATGATCATGACATCGACATTCTGCAGGCGGTTGAAATCACGTATTGCCTCGGAAATCTCGGCGGCGGCTGAAGGTCCCTGCACCGCAACCGGACTCAGGATCAGTCGGACTCCGGGGAACCGGCGATTGATAATCGATACCATGTCCTGCAACGCCGCACCAGTCGGGGAAGTGACAATCCCGATGGATTCCGGAAAGAGCGGAAGCGGTTTCTTTCTCTCCGGTTCAAAAAGGCCCTCTTCCGCGAGTTTGGCCTTTACCTTCTCGAACAACCGGGCCAGTTCACCGACACCGACAGGCCTGATGGAAGAAATCTCCACCTGATACTGTCCCCGCGGCTCATACAGAGTGATTCTTCCCGTCACGAGAACCTGGTTCCCCTCCTCCGGCTGGAAGCGGACTGTCCTCGCTCTGCTCCTCCAGAGGACGGCGCTGATCTGTGAACGGTCATCCTTCAGAGTGAAATAGAGATGCCCTGATGAATGTTTGTGAAGGTTGGAGATTTCGCCGGTGATCGCAACGGAACGGAATTCTGTTTCAAGGTTCGCCTTGATCTGACGGGTGATTTCTGATACAGTCCATGACTCTTGTTCATTTGCCACACAGAACTCCGGTGTTCATCGCGAGTAAGGAAAGACCTTTGGGTAATATAGGAAAATCCAAGGTATAGTGAACATTTGTTGCAACAGAGGTGTTCATCAAGTTCCTTTTTGCGTTCGATGGTCGAACTCGGTATATTCACATCTTTCGTATACTCACAGGGAAAATCATGAAGCTGGATCTCCTTGCCATTGGTGCCCATCCTGATGACATCGAACTGACCTGTTCCGGAGCATTGCTGAAGCATATTGCCCGGGGGAAGAGTATCGGTATTGCCGATCTCACCCAGGGAGAGCTTGGAACCAGGGGGAATCGGGTTCTCCGGCTGGAGGAGGCTGCCGCTGCCGCCAAGGTCCTCGGTGTCTCAATGCGGGAAAATCTCCGGATACCTGATGGCAATATCGCCGTCACCCGTGAGAACATCCTCAAGGTGATCACGCTGATCCGCGCATGCCGTCCGGAGATCCTCCTGTTTCCCTACTGGAAAGACAGGCACCCGGACCATGAACATGCACACGTGCTGGTCAGGGAAGCTCTGTTCTATGCCGGGTTGGAGAAAATCGAGACACTCGTGGAAGGTGTTCCCCAGGAACCGTTCAGACCGTTACGACACTATCATTTCATGCAGTGGGAAGAGTTCCAGCCGTCATTCGTCATCGATGTCACGAAGGAGTGGCCGCGGAGGATGGAGGCTGTCAAGGCTTTCCGATCTCAGTTTCATGATCCGGAGAGCGGTGAATCGGAAACAATTCTCAGCAGTCCGGATTTCATGGATTTCATCGAAACACGGGGAAAGTACTACGGCGACCAGATCGGGACCGGGTACGGGGAACCGTTCTTCTCCCCGAAGGCGGTGCAGATAGAGGATTTGAGTGCGATCATTTAGTTGAAGAGTCCAAGGCTATGTCCAACATTCACCCGCTCTTAGTCCATTTCCCTGTAGCCCTGCTTACAGTCTCTTTCCTCTTCGATGTGGCCGGTGTCCTCCTGAACAGGGTTGAACTGAACAGGACCGGGTGGTGGATGCTGGTCACCGGTTTCGCGGGAGTGCTTTTCGCAGTTGCATCAGGCCTCTTCGAGGAATCGGGACTCGCACTCGAGGGGGTACCGTTATCCGTTCTGGAAACACATAAACAGACAGCGTTCGCGATGGTCGTATGCTATGCCGTGGTTTTGCTCTGGAGGGTTGCCGGAAAGAGCCTTCTCCCTGTACGAAAAAGGGGGATCTTCTGGCTGTTGTACGGATGTGGGGTTATGCTGCTCTGGGTTGTTGCCTGGTACGGCGGGGAGCTCGTGCATACCCATGGCGTCCCCTTCGCCTTCCCCTAGCCGGCCTGTCCGATCAGATGTTTTTCAGCTTCGCCTCACCTGACCGCCTCACGATCGTGACGAGAAATCCGACAATCATGATAATAACTCCGTTCCAGACCAGGTTGATATACGGTTTCACGCTCGCTTCGACCACAAGAATATCTTCCGATGGTGAGGCGGCTTGTGCGTCCGAACCGATCGGCTCGGCTACAAGGTCGACCGTTGAACGCCTTGCGTCCTCGCGATCAGGACTCATGCCCACCATCCTGAATGCATAGCGATTCCCGTACGTAGCCGGTTCTTCCACGACCTCTCCTCCACGGAAAATCCGAGAAGAAACCACCCTCTCAGATGCACCGCTGTCGTCAGTTATCTCCAGGATGGCACCGATCCGCACTTCACGCCCCTCCAGCATCGCGGCCTTCTCCATGTCCGGAAACTCGAAATCAACGAAGCGAACGCCGACACCCTCCAGGATTTTGGACTCACCTTTGGCAAGTCGGAACGGCTCTTCGGAGCTCTTGGCGCCCGGCTCGAGCGAGAGAGGCGCAACGTAGAAGTCTTTGGTGACGAGATTCATGATGTCGGGGTTTCTCATAAGCCCCTGCGTGAAAGAGCTCCGGTACATGATCGGTGAAACAACGCCGGTATGTCCGTCCTTCTGGACCTGAACGTGAAACGCGAATTTATCTCCTTCGATCGGCGAAAACCCTGTATAGGTAAGCTGGTATCCCAGCACATCGATCGACTGGCCGCGGTGAAGAGAAACGGTTTCCTTGTCGTCATACACGGATGATGTAACAAAACCGATGAACATGACAGCCAGTCCCACATGGGTGATCGCCCCTCCTGCGTATTTCGGGTTGCCTTTGACGATTCTTCTCCCCACTTCCAGATTCGCAAACAACGAAAAGAGCGCCCCAAAGATGAACAGACCGACCTGAATATCTTCCAGTCCAATGAAAAGGACCGACAGAGTGCCGACAAGCGCGAGCGCCGCCGGGATCAGGATAGCCTTGAGAACCTCGCCCTTTTCGGACCGTGTCCACCAGAGAAGCTGGCCGATTCCGGAGAGAAGGCCTATGGCGATGCCGAGAGGGAGTGTTGTGGTGCTGTAATACGAAATATCGACGGCAGTAATTTTTCCCTGCAGGATACCGGTAATGATCGGAGAGGATGTTCCCACCGTGATGAAGATCGCAGCACTCGCGAGAGCCGCAGATCCGAGAAACAGCGCAAACTCGCGGGATACGACCTCGTGTCTGACCGCTCTGGCAGGCATCTCTTTCATGCGCGCAATCAGCAAGCCGAAGCCGAAAGCTGTAAAAGCGGTCAGTATTCCTATCAGAAGCCAGTACGCCCACATCCCCGGGTCAACAAAGGAATGAACCGAGGTCTCCCCAAGAACACCGCTGCGTGTGAGAAAGGTGGAATAAAGGACAAAGATGAAGCAGAGCATCGAAAGCGCGAGGTTCGTCTTCAGATAGGCACCGCTCTTCCGCTGGGAGAGCATCGTATGGATCGCCGCCACCGAAAAGAGCCACGGAACGAGAGATGAATTCTCGACCGGATCCCATCCCCAGTAACCGCCCCAGCCAAGCGTCTCGTATGCCCAGAAACCACCCATCATGATTCCGACACCGAGGACCATGGCACCATAGACCAGCCATGGTGTTGCGGGCCGGATCCAGTTTGTATAGTCTCGTTTCATCAGGGCCGCAACTGCAAACGCATAGGGAACCGCCATCGCTGTGAAGCCGCTGAACAGAACCTGGGGATGGATCACCATCCAGTAGTTCTGAAGAAGAGGATTCAGTCCCCGCCCGTTCCCCGGCAACGTTCCTGGGTTCACTTCACCGGGCCATGATTCCCATATGAATGCAAACGGGCTCTTCACGAGCATCATGAGAAGAAGTGATGACTGGATCAGTCCGAACGCAAACATCACTTCCGGCTCATAATTCATCTTTCGGGTGTAGCGGATGAGGAAAACTGCTGTCAGCGCGGTAAAGAGCGTCCAGAGGAGGAAACTCCCCTCCTGTCCCGCATAGAACGTCGAAATGAGAAGGGATGTCGGCAGTTCGACCGAACTGTAACTCCACACGTACGAGTACCGGAAGTCATGTGTCAGAATGTTCGTGAGGTGCACGGCTGATGCAAGCATCACCGCTACGATGGAGATGTGATAGAGAATTCTTCCGGTGCCTGCAACGCGAACCTCACCACTCCGGTGTGCCCGGTAGTAGTAGTACACCGCTGCAACGCACGCCAGAAATGACAACTTGATCAGCAGGCTTCCAATCACAACAGTATCCTCACATTCCTCTTAGTTGACGTATGATGAGAATTAGACACTCTTGTTGACTTCCTCGGCATCGGCTTCATATTTGGAAGGGCACTTGGTCAGGACCTCCGTCGCATGGAAATACCCTTCCGTTTCCATGTAGTTTCCCTTGGCAACGACCGATGTGGCAAGCTCAAAGTTGTTCGGCGCAGCGCCGTCCAGGATGACCTTGCACTCACCTCCGTTGTCATCGATCAGGAAAAATGTGAACTGGGTTGTCGTCGGATCGAAGAATGCTTCCTTCTCCTTGTTCCAGACCCCCTTGAGCTGAACCTTCTTGTTCAACCTCATCGCCCCGCTTACATCGGTATACTCGAGATTCGTCTCAAAGAACGAATAGGACCCGAAGATCAGAAACACCACGATGATAATCGATCCCAGGATTGCTTTCATGTTCATAGCTTTTCTCCGTCAGCGTTGTGAATCGTTTTGCTTTTCCAGTGTCTCGACACGTCTCTGAAGACGTGCCATGTAGATGTAGATCCCGCCCCAGACGACGAGACTGATGATAAGGACAATATATAACGGGTTACTGCTCAGGAAATCAAACACGGGTCTCTCCCTTCAGTCCAGATAGCGAGTTCATGACGATCCGCTGGATGCGGACTTCAAGATTCCACATCCAGGAAGCAAGGCCGGTGAAACCGGCGAACGATGAGATCAGCAGGACGAGCATCGTCGCGTTCATTTCAGTTTTTCCCTGTACATTCAGCACCGGCTGCGGGTGAAGACTGGCCAGAATTCTGGGCATGACAAACATAAAGAAGGGCATCACAACTGCCGCGATGATGGCGTAGGCCGCTGACAGTGTCGCCCTTTTCTCCTCCACATCGATGGCGGAACGCAGAGCGAAATATGCTCCATAGATCAAAAGGAGAACGAAAATGGAGGTCTGCCTCGGATCCCAGTTCCAGTACGTCCCCCAGCTGAATTTTGCCCAGATCGCTCCCGTAACAGTCGCCAGGATACAGAACAGAAAGCCGACACCGGCTGCCGACGCCGACTTGATGTCATCCTCGGGATCGCGCTTGCGAAGATACCGGATGCCGTAAACCATGCTGGCAATGAAACCCACCGTGCTCAGCCATGCGGTCGGCACATGAAAAAACAGAATCCTGGCTTTGTCCTCCAGGCCCGGGATGATGGGCAAATGATACCAGGCGCTGGGATTCGCGCTCATAGGGAGGACGAACGCCAGGAGAGTCACAATTGCCAGCCAGATTCCAAGAAATAGACGTATCAACTAATCTCTCCAGATATACTCAAACAAGAGGTTTGAGGCTGTTATAATCACAATAATATAGGCAATAAGGAATTGAAATTCACCAACCGATTCCGATATATCCCCGCCCTCCATCGACAGCCGGGTCATGTTGATAACAACGACAAGGAGCGGAAGGAGGATCGGCAGGGCAAGAACCGGGAAGAGCGGTCCCTTTGTATTTGCCTTCGCGATGATAGCAGCAATAATCGTTGAACTTGCGGCAAGGCCTCCACTCCCGAGGATCAGCGTAAGCGAGAAGAGACCCGGACTGGTCACGGTGAATCCGGTCATCAGAAAGCTGTACAGTGCAACCGCGAGGATATTCATGCCGATCACAAGAAGGACATTGAACAAGAGCTTGCCGAACAGAACGACCGAGGGAGGCACCAGTAACTGGAGGGTCATTGCCGTTCCCCTCTCCTCCTCGGACACGAAGGTGCGGGAGAGTCCGGACATCGACGAAAAGAAGATAACAACCCAGAGCATCCCGGCAAGGACGTCAGAACGAGAGGTTCCTCCGCCGATTGCGAAAACGATGATGGAGATAGTGGATACGATGAACATGATGAGAGCGCTCATCGCGTACCGTGTCCGGAGCTCAGACTGAAGGTCCTTTCGAAGGACGGCAAGAACAGGATTTAGAAACGTACCGATCATTGCATCAGCCTTCCCGATCCAGGTTGATGGAGTGGTCGTACCGGCTGACGTCGGTCTGTTCGTTCGTGGCAACGATGAGGATTCCCTTCGCTACCTGCCGGGCCATCAGGTCACGGACAAACCCCTTTCCCTCTTCGTCCAGATTCGATGTCGGTTCATCGAGGAGGAGAATCGGAGGTTCATGGATCAGCGAGAAGGCGTATTTCAATCGCTGCTTCATGCCGGAAGAAAAAACTCTTGACGGAACATCCTTGAATCGGCCCAATCCGACCCTGTCGAGGATTCTGTCAACCGCATCGGGAGCAACCTGCCGCGATCGTGCCGACATGGCGAAAAACAGGTTTTCACGAGGGGAGAATTCATCGTACAGATTGAGGTAGGGAGACACGAAGCCGATTGCCCGGTACACAGTTTGCGGGATATCTGCATCCATTATGGAAACTGTTCCGGAGGACGGTGTCAGGATTCCGGCAATAACCTTGAGGAGAGTTGATTTGCCGGCGCCGTTACTCCCGGTAATGAGGAGTGTCTGTCCAGCGCTCAATTGAAAGGTGATATCCCGAAAAATACTCCTCCTGTTGAAGACCTTGGAAAGCCCGGTCCCCGACAGCCGAATGTCAAGCAACGGCTCTTGTATCATCTCCATATCAAAGGATAAGAATATTCATGATCAAGTTCATCGGTCAACGCCTGAACGGATCGAAGAGAAAGGAAATCACCTTCGCCGTTCCGTTGACAATCACCAGGTCACGAACATCAGCCGAGCGGAAGGATCCAACACCGATCGCCGTGACGCCTCTCCATGCGGCAATTGACCTGACAGGGCCGAATGAGCGCTTTCGTTCCCCCGGGATCATCAGAATCGAGCGCGCAAGCCCGTCGACAGCACAGAAATCGACATCGCCATCCATATCCAGATCCGCGATTGTCAAATGCCCTTCCTCAAGCAGACTGATGTTCGGAACCCGCAGAACCGAATCAACCGCCGATCCACCGATTACAGGATACAGGACAACCAGAGCATTTTCAGGAGGGCCGACCGCAAGAATGATGTCGGGCTGACTATCTCCGTCGATATCCGAAACCCGCAGCATCAGGTGCACGTGATCACTGTCGGGAAGCGAAAACAGTCTCTCCGCCGGATGAAACGTCGTGCGGTCAATTCCCCGTGCAATGAACAGGCCGGTTGTTCGTGTCGCGTGATCAGGGGTCGAAAACACCAGGTCAGGAATCCGGTCGCCGGTCAAATCGGCCGCCGTGATCGCACTGATCTGACGTCCGATCGATGGTCGGATCGTGGTTTCTATGAACTGGTCGTCTGATAGTTGTTCGAAGAGCGAAACGGTCTGCCCGCCGGTGCTCCTCCCACCGTTTCTCGTAAGGAAAGAGAGCGTGCGGGGCTGACCGACAACATCAGCAGCGATGACAAAAGGATGGCGGTCAGTCGGAATGGTGAACTGGCGCATCGCTTTCCCCGGCGAGAATGGACGCAGGACTGTCACTTCATCAGACGAAGAGTGTGAAATAAGGAATATCGGAGGGCCGGGAACCTGCCTGTTCACCATTCGGATCGCGTCCGGCTGGTTCGCAAGCGAAACAACCCTCTGGCCGTCGAACCTTCCCCTACCGGCATTCATGAAGAAGGAGCAGACTCTGGAACCCGGGCTTACAATGGCAACATCGGCGAGGTTATCGCGGTTGAAATCTCCGATCGTGAGCGCACCGGGGGACGCCGGCGTGACATAGCGATCGGGCCACGGGAAGGACAATCGACCGCCAAGCCCGTTGGCAATAACGATCAGTTTTGAGGGATTGTTTGTAGCGAGAAGCAGATCGGGTCGTCCGTTCCTGTCAAAGTCCGCAAGATCCCAGTCGACCAGGTCTCCCTCAACACCATATGGGATCCGCTGAAATCCGGAACCTGCGGAATCTGCAACGAACACCACACACTCGTCACGTGCCGCGGCGATAAGGTCCTGGTTGCCGTCGTTGTTCACATCCGCAAAACGTGTACCAAGGGTGCCCATGACCGACCGCAGTTTCGCTACGGGCCTGATTTCGCCCAGCGCATTGACGGAAAAGAGGTGAATCTCTTCACGCTCGGGAATTGTTACGGCCAGGTGACTCTCTCCCCGGTTCGGATCTTCTGTAAATGCGATCCGGTCCGGCTCTCCGGGCAGCTGGTGAGCGATCTGTTCGGAAAAGATCCCCCTCCCTATCCCGATATACAACACAACCCTGTTTGACACCCAGTCAACCACAAAGAGATCGATGATCCCGTCGCCGTTCAGATCTGTTGTTGCGATATCTGATACGGAGATATCGGGAACGATCGTCTTCCAGAGTGCCGGTATGGTTCCTTCACCTCCGAGATGCACGCCGATTCCGGTCGTCTGCTTGCCGAACAAGAGGAGATCTACTTCACCGTCGCTGTTCAGATCCGCTGTGACGAATCGTTCGTACGGTACCGGAAAAAGATCGATCGGCCGCTTTCCCTCCGCATCGGGCGGTGAAGCGACGGCGAACCTCCCCTGAAAAGAGTCGATGAGGAATGCCTGGTCGTCTGTCCCTTGCCCCCACTGCATGTCGTAAACGCCGAACGGTGTCGCGAGGGTCGTTTCAAGAACGAACCGGCCTGAGGGGTCGATCCGGAAGAAGCGAATTGATCTCGATGCAGGATCTGCCGCCGCTATTCCGATGGTCCGGGTACCCGGGAGGAAAACAGCTTCGACCGAGGATGGTTTGAAACCGGCATTATGGTCGAGTTCCGCCCCGAACAGCGGGAGGGACGGCTGCGGCAGTGCAACAGCCGGAAGGAACAGCAGGGTAAGAATCAGAAGCGGAGCAATCTGGCTGATTGGGTCGTTGCCTGTCTCAGTTGCCATATATCGGTTGAATCAAACGAGCAGTCATCCCTCGTTTCAGGATCCCCTCAGCGTCAGCCGCTGCTGACGGCGTATGAGCGCCTCGTCAAACCGTCTTTGTTCGTCCGGACTCTCCGGACGTACCCCCGGAACGGGGACGGGACTCCCCTCCGAGTCAACTGCGACGAATGTCAGGTATGCATTGTTTGCACGTTCCGCCTTGTCCCGCCCGATGTTCTGCGATGTCACCAGAACACCGACCTCCATGGAGGTCCGGAATGCACGGTTGACCGAGGCCTGAAGCGTGACGACATCCCCCAGCCTGATCGGCAGGTGGAAATTGAGTTTATCGACTGATGCCGTGACGCAGACGCAGCCGCTGTGTCGCTGGGCTGCAATGGCAGCCGCAATGTCGATCCAGTGCATCAGCCGGCCGCCGAGGAGATTGCCGAGCTGGTTGGTATCGTTCGGAAGAACAAGCTCGGTCATGAACACCCGCGAAAGGGCAACCGGTTTCGTCAGAGTTTTTTTTCTAGCCATCACGTTTCAGAGTCGGTCTTCAATTCGTTCGAGGAGTGTCTCCGCCCTCCAGCGCAGATCCTCGTCCTGCTCTGTTTCGAGGAATTTCAGGAGGGTGCGTCGTGCTTCGAGCAGCATGTTCCGTTCGAGCAGAACTTCGGCCTTGCCTATATAGGAAAGGCGGCCGTACTCGGTATCATGATATTTCTCGATCACGCTGTCATAATACAGGGTCGCGGCCCGGTAGTATTCCATGGTAGCGTAGAGTCTGGCCGTATCGTAGTCTTTCCGCGCAAGCCTGTCTGTCAGCTCCGTGATACGTTCTTCGGCAACCGGAGCATGTTCGCTCTCCGGATAATATTCGACGAGGCGCTGGAATTCATCCATCGCCTTGACGGTGTATTGCTGGTCGAGCGCTGATTTCGGTGCCAGTTCATAGTAGCACATGGCAAGTTTGTACTGGGCTTCCGGGACAAAAGGACTGGCTGGCATATTCCGGCGCAGCTGCTGATATTCAAAGGCTGCCAGCAGGAACTCATGGCGCTCATACCTGACTTCACCCAGGTAGAACTGGGCATCATCGGCTACTGTGCTCCCCTGGAATTGGAGGGTGATTGTGCTGAACTGATCGATCGCCTCGACATAGTCCTCATCCTCAAACAACTCCATAGCCTTCTGAAACCGTTCCTCCGCGGTCAGCACTGTGACTTCTTCCGTCGTCCCGCACGCAAGAAGCTGCGCAAGAAGACAGATCGCGACCGACCGGGTCATCAATTGAACCATTCCAGATCCCCTTCCTTCATGTAAAACGTTCCTGCAATCCTCTCGTAAAGCCTGCCGAAATCCTCCGGCGAGACCTCAAACGAGGGCTGGTCTCCTGCCGCAACTGGTCTGGGGTGAAACCAGTGGAGGTTCGCATCCGCGCCATTCTTGGCGATAACGACTTCCAGCGCAAAACTCCGCTGGGTCCAGAAATCAAATGGTTGTCGAAATACGAAGTTACCCAGTGAATAAACGATAAGACTGCCTCCCCGCTGTTCTATTCGCTGCGGGACATGAGGGTGATGGCCGAGAAACAGATCCACACCTGCATCGACTGACGCCCGGGCAAATTCCTCCGTCGAGGGACTCGGACCTGCGGCATATTCAGCACCTCCATGGAAACTCAGGATGACGATATCGACCACCGGTCTCACTGAACGCAGGGCCGGAAACAATCTCCCGCTGTCCGCCTCGGCGACGTAGCGCGTCCAGATTCGATCTTCAATGTTCATAATACCGGTGCAGGCGAAGAATGCGAAGGTAACACCGTTCACACTGAAGAGTGTCGGGCTGTACAGATCCTCCTCCGATTCGGCGGTTCCCGCAAAGATGATCTGCTCCTCGTTCAGATACTTCATCGTTTCACGCAGCGCACTCACTCCGTAGTCGAACGCATGATTGTTGGCGGTCGATACCGCTGCTATTCCGCCGAGGCGCAGGGAGATTGCCCCGGACGGCGGGCCGGTGAAAATCAGGTTATTCAGGGGATGTTGTGTCTCCCCCTGCTGATCCGACAGCTGACACTCGAGGTTGCCAATCACCAGATCATACGAGTGCAGTTCATCAGCCACATACTCGAACGGAAAACCGGTATTCCCGGCCAGAATCTCCTGTCCCACATTCCGTCCCAGGTTAATATCACCGACTGCCAGGAGGCGCACCCGGCTGGAAGGGACCGGGCTCTCTTGAATCATTACGTCTGGAGCGACTCCCGGATCCAGGGCCGCGACCATCAGCGAAACGAACACTGAGAGGCCAGAGAGTGTGACCGCAGTACCCAACTCAGCTCCTCACATGGAAGAGAAGAAAGACTGCGACCCCGATGGCACCGATCAGTATCAAGGGACCACCGATATTCGAGAAAAAACCTTCCGTCGGCAACGAGCCCTGAGTGGCGGGGATATTGGGGTTTTCCAATTCTGTGACATATCCAAGTTCAATGGTGTCGGTCCGTTCCTCGAGCAGCTCTTCATTCAGCAGAATTTCCCCCGAGGCTCGGCGAACGACCATACTTGAAACGGTCACAGACACCTGGCGGTCCACAATTGTCGCACCGAGCAGACCCTCTGCCCTTGGATCGGTGTAGCTCACAACGATCTCCTCGACGCCACATAGCGCTGTCACCGTACCTTCGGAGGAGAGGCGAACTCCCCGGCCGGTCCCGGCAATTCCCTTGAGGAGAGATGCCTCGACATACCAGCTGGTCTCCCTCGGCCGGACGGTAACCGAGATCGTATCCAGCACAGGAGTTCCGGCCGAATATCCGATCCTCTGGCCGATCGCTTCTGTGAGATCCCGGATGATTGCGAGATTCGTCTTCGGCCCTGTACCAGCCTCCTGGGCGAAACCTTGAAGCGGCGCCAGGAGAAGGATAGCGAACCAGAGTGGTTTGAAAGGACTGGCTGAAAACGGTCCGGGAGAGGTTGACCTGGGAATGTCCATGTTCATTTTACCAAAAATACGAAAAACAGGCTTGATGTTCAATACGCGTTTCCGTTCTACCACGCCTTGCCGGGCGAGGCCGGGATGGTATGGAAACATCACACCGCCGATATCGCCTCCTCCTCCCTGCCCAGTATGACCTGGAGTTCTCGAAAGAGGAAGTGCGGGTTCTCACCGATCAGAAGGCGGGAAGAGTAGCGGGCGTGCCGTAATCGTCGGCCCGAGGCACAACAAGAAGTTCTTCTCTGAACCCCCTTGACTTACGGAACAGGGTTCAGAACAGGGGGCGCTGATGCGGCATTCCGTCTGGTCACCTTCTGTTTGTGCGGTCTCATGGAGATCACCCGGCGCCGGGTCGGTCCGGGCGAGTGCAATCACAAAATCAGTCATGGATGCCGTGAAGGCGTGGAAGTGAAGAATACGCTAATCGGAAAGGTCGATCATCCGGATGTCTTTGATGTACGGCACCGTTTTGTCAGTCTTAAGTGCCTTCAACCGAACGATCTTGTTCTCGAGTCGATGGAGGTTGTCCTTGATGATCGTAAGGTACGGAGTGAGCTTGTCACTCTTGTGAGATTCAGACAGTTCCTTCAGACTCTTCTGGAGATCATCGAGAGGTACCCTGATCTCCTGCGTGATATTCAACACTATTTCCTGGATGACCTCAAGTCGTTTCTGCGTCACCTCGAGTGCTGTCAACTGCTCAACCAGTTTCTGACGCTCAATGACGTTCAGGATTGTCTTGGGCAGCGCAGGAGTCATGATCTCTTCTTTGACAAGGTAGTCCTCCACCCCGAGCTTCAGCACTTCAACAGCGAGGTCGAAATCCTTGTTGACGGTCAGGAAGATGATGGGGGTTCTGACACTCCGCGAATGAAGGATCCGCGTGACTTCAAGGCCGTTCTGCTGTGGGAGAAAATAGTCCATCAGGATGATATCATATTCCTCCCCGTTGGCAAAACCACGAAGGACCTCTTTGCCGTTTTCCTTCCAGACAATGTCAAATATCTCCGGCTTATGCTGTTGGAGGTGTATTTCAACAAGGCGGGCAAATTCCTCGTTATCCTCCACCAGCATCACGCGAATGGTCCGGGGCGGCGTCTCGCCGATCATCTGATGAAGTTCGGTCATTACTGCTGTGATATCGGTATTGTGAACGTAAAGGTCGATCCTTCTCCGGGAACAGACGAGACGGTTACCGTTCCTCCGTGATTCTCCACAATCTTCTTCACAATGGTCAGGCCGGTACCTGTTCCGCGATACTCTTCAGTCCTGTGGAGACGCTGAAAGATCATGAATATTTTAGCGAAATAGGCTTCCTCAATACCGATTCCGTTGTCAGAAACCGAGACATGGTGCATGGTCTCGTCCGTCGAACAGCGGAGAACCACGCGGGGAGCCGGTTTGTCGTTGAATTTGATTGCGTTGGAGATCAGATTTCTGACCACCATGCCAAGCTGTGTGGGGTTGTACAGAACATTCGGGAGGGTTCCCTCGACTTCCACCGTAGCATTTGCTTCCTGGAGCGTGAACTGGATGTCCTGCAGAACGTCCTGAAACATTGCGTCCAGCGGCACCTGGGCGACCGCCTCTGTCACTCTGCCAAGGCGTGAGAGGGTCAGGAGATCATCGATCAGATTCTTCAGTCGCGTACTGGAGTTGACGAGAGAAGAAAGGTAGATTTTCCCCGAATCACCGATCTCTTCCTGGTACTCCTTTAGGAGGATCTTGCTGTACCCTTCGATACTGATCAAGGGTTCCTTCAGGTCGTGAGAAACAACGTACGTGAAGTCGTCGAGTTCCTTGTTCCTGTGTTCGATCTCGCGTGACTTGGTGACGATATCTTCATACAGCGATGCCTTTTCAAGGGCAATTTCGGTCAAGTTAGCGATACTTTCCAAGAGACGCAAGTGAGCATCGTCATCCAGCTCCGGACCGCGGCCCGAGACCACGAGAAGGCCGGCGATCGTTTGACCCGAACGGACCGGCGCGATAATCATCGAATCGGACACTGTACTGCCGCGCAGAAACATCGACTTTCCTTCGGAGATCGCCGCATCGAGAACGTTGCGGTCGGCAAGGGACTCTTCCGGCGCCGGAGAATCGGACGTCGATCCCTCTTCCAGGGACCTGTCGAACATTGTTTCGAGCGTTTCCCGCTGAGCATTGTAGCGATAGTATGAGAAGCGATCGGCTGGAATCGCACGGCGGACTTCTTCGTATACCGTTGAAACGATCGCCTTCAGGTCGAGTGATCCGG
>Ga0224505_10001028_pt1 | contig 18420 bp, 13 predicted proteins | sample SF_Jan12_sed_USG_FD_169102 | JGI IMG/M metagenome (GOLD analysis project Ga0224505, IMG submission 169102) | Sediment microbial communities from San Francisco Bay, California, United States - SF_Jan12_sed_USGS_4_1 | ecosystem: Environmental > Aquatic > Marine > Sediment | place: USA: California... | reverse complement strand
GTCGGAGAGCGATCCTTTCGATGACCATCCAGGACGCCGTGGGCCACATACGTCGGGTCTACGTGCGGCCACCACAGCCTGAGGCGATGACCGAATGGCAGCGCAGCGAGTGGCGTTCGGCCCCCGACCCCGGTCGAGCGATCGAAGAGCATGCGGCCTTCCGCGAGACCCTCGGCGCACTCGGCGCCGACATCCTCGTCGGACAGACCGCGGTCCCTGGCGACCTCGATGCGATCTACGCCTACGACCCGACGCTGCCGACGGATCGCGGTGTGATTGTCCTGCGCCCCGGGAAGGTTCAGCGGCGCGGGGAGCCGGCCGCGCTCGAGCGTGATCTCGTGGCGGCGGGCCTCCCGGTGCTCGGCACCCTCACGGCACCCGCCACGGCCGAAGGCGGCGACATGTTCTGGCTGGACGACACCACCTTGCTGATCGGCCGCGGTCATCGCACGAACGACGGCGGCATCGATCAGATCCGCTCCCTCCTCGCCCCCGACGTCACGGTGACATCGTTCGACCTGCCGTACTTCCGAGGCCCGGGTGCCTGCCTGCACCTGATGTCGTTCATCTCGCCCCTCGCCCGCGATCTCGTCGTGGCCTACCCGCCGATGATGCCGGTGCGGCTCATGGAGATCCTGGAGGAACGGGGCATCGGGTTGGTCGAGGTCCCCGACGAGGAGTTCGATTCTCAGGGGGCCAACGTGCTCGCCCTCGCTCCCCGTGTCGCCCTGGCCCTCGAGGGGAATCCCGAGACCCGCCGACGCATGGAGGATGCGGGGGTCGACGTCCGCATGTACGCGGGCGAGGAGATCTCCCGCAAGGGAGACGGCGGGCCCACCTGCCTCAGCAGACCCCTCGACCGCGCTTGAGCATCGACCCCCTCGCCGTCGATGGATATGCTCCCCCGCGATGTCTCAATACGAGGTCTGGTTCGTCGTGCACATCTTCGGGGTGGCGGCGTTCCTGCTCGCGCACGGTGTGTCGATGTTCGCCCTCTACCGCGTGAGGGCCCTCGACCTCGACCGCGCGCGCATCGTGGACACGATCACGTTCTCCGGCGCGACGACCAAGCCGATGTACATCTCGCTGATCGTGCTCACCGTCGCGGGATTCATCGCGGGTTACCAGGGGAGATGGCTCGACGACTGGTGGATCTGGATCTCCGTCGCGATCCTCGTCTCGACCACGGTCGCGATGACCCTCATCGCGAAGCCCTACTTCAAACGCATCTCGGCGTCGTGCGCGATCCGTCCTTCTGGAGTCCCCCGCACGAGCGACGAAGAGCTCCGTGAGCTCGTCGGTTCGTCGAAGGTGCACCTGATCACTACGATCGGCGTCGCCGGCCTCGCGGTCATCATCTGGCTCATGATCACCAAGCCCGGTCAGACGTTCTGATCTCTCGCCTACGCCGGCGGCAGCGAGCGGGCCGCGGGCCCGTTCACGACCTCGCCAGACGGGCCGAACCTCGATCCGTGACACGGACATTCGAAGACGTGATCCGCGGTGTTCCACGCCACGGTGCACCCGAGATGGGTACACCGCGCCGACATCAAGTGCAGCTCGCCGACCTCATCCATGAACGCCGCGAGTCGCTCCCCCGCCTGCACCAGGATGCCACCTTCACCAGGCTCGAGCTCCGATGCCACCTGCGCGATCGTTCGTGCGACCAGCACATCGCGGTCGGTGAGATCGACGACCTTCTCCGGCACGGGATTCAGGAAGAAGCGCTTCGCCCCGGTCATGCCCTTGTTCCCGATCACGATCAGATCGGCTTCCACGTCCCGGGCAGCCGCCATGATCTCGGGAGCAGGATCGCCCTGGCGTAGCACGATCTCGCACTCGGCGTCGGCTCCGTAGACCGCCACCGTGTCGTCGGTGATGAGCCTGCCGGTCGCCGGGTGTCCCACGAACACCAGCGTCACGGGCGCCTCGATCGATGCGGCGAGGTCGAACCCCTTGCGGGCCGCCCGGTCGGCCGTTGGCGACCCGTCCGTCGCGATCAACACGCGCCGATAGAGCCGTTCGCCGTCACCACGTTCCGCGTCCATGGCGATCAGCAGGTCGCGGGGCGCACGGTGAGAGAGGCGGTCGGCCGTCGGGCCGAGCTCCGTCGCACTGCGACCACCGCTCACCACCATGAGACCGACGTCGCGTTCCTCGGCGAGCTCGATCAGCGCGTCGGCCGGCGACCGTCCACCCCGCAGCTCGCCGCTCACCTTCTTGACACCCGCATCCTTCGCGACGGCCATCGCGACGTCGAGCACCTCTTGGGCACCCTCCGGCCGCTCCCACACGTGTGCCACGATCAGTTCGGCCTTGCCGGCCTTGGCGAGCGTGGTCGCGACGTGACTCGTCGCGGCGGCCCGAGCCGTGCCGTCGGTGCCGTACAGGATGCGCTTGTATGCCACTGGCCAGACCTCCCGGGTCCCGAACGCTACCGCGCCTCGGCGGTCGTCGGCACGCGGTCCCGCTGCCCCCGGGTCTCACGGCCGGGAACGATCGACCGCGTGCGCTCTATCGTTGACATGAGGAGGTGCTTCGATGAGAACGCAGCTGGCACCGACGATCTGGGCCAGGGTGCGCCGAGCTGAGCGTCACGACCGAGAGCACCGACCGGACCCTCTGAGCAGACGTCGCAGAAGGTACCTGCCTCACCGCGTGCATCTGCGACGTGGGCTGCGCCTGAAGGGCAGGATCACGATGCCGCCCGTCTTCCGTCAGCGGCGACGTGGTGCCTGAGGGCGCGACACCTGGACGGCGAACCGACCGGGAGCGCGGCCTCGTATCCTGCGGGCATGTATCGGGTCTGGGTGTTCGTGCACCTGGTCGGGGTCGCCGGCTTCCTCGTGACCCACGGTGTCTCGATGTGGGCGCTGTTCGCTGTGAGGGCCACCGATGGAGATCGCGAACGGATCCTCGAGTGGTGCGAGACCTCGAAGCGCACCACGACGCCGATGTACGTGTTCCTCGGCCTTGTGCTGCTCGGTGGAGTCGCCGCCGGCATCGACGCAGCGCTGTTCGCAGACTGGTGGCTCCTCGGTTCACTGATCCTGCTGGTCGGGCTGACCGCCATGATGTCGGTGGTCGCGTCTCCGTACATGAAGCGTCTGCGTGAGGGCAGCACGCGCTGGGCTGACGGGAGCTTCACCATGACCGACGACGAATTGCGGGCGACGTTGGACGGACCGGCCACGATGATCATCGCCGCGTCGGGCTCGATCGGTCTGTTGGTCATCCTCTACCTGATGGTGTTCAAACCTGGCGCCTGATGGATCGCGTCGTCAATTTCGCCGCCGGCCCCGCGACCCTGCCCGTGTCGGTGCTGCAACAGATCCAGCGCGAACTCGTGTCGCTGCCCGGACTCGGCGTGTCTCCGCTCGAGATCTCGCACAGAAGCACCTGGTTCGACGAGGTGATCGATGAGGCCGAGGCAAACCTTCGAGTGCTGCTCGGCGTTCCCGACATGCATCGGATCGTGTTCTGCCAAGGGGGGGCCACGCAGCAATTCTCGATGGTGCCGATGAACCTGCTGCGGGGTGCCGGCCGCTCCGCGGACTACGCCGTCACCGGCGCTTGGGGTGCGAAGGCCGTGCACGAAGCCGAGAAGGTGGGGTCCGTGCACATCGCATGGAGCGGTGCCGGGGAGGGGTTCATCCGGGTGCCCAATGCACGTGAATGGGAACCCTCCGCGGACGCCGAGTATCTGCACGTCACGACGAACGAGACGATCGATGGCGTGCAATGGACCTCGCCGCCGACCCCTCCGGAGGGCGTGCCGCTCGTCGCCGACATGTCATCGGATTTCCTGTCTCGACCTCTCGACATCGGCCGGTTCGGTCTGCTCTACGCGGGAGCTCAGAAGAACGCAGGACCGGCGGGCGTCACGATCGTGATCGTGCGCGAAGACCTGCTGGAACGAGCCCCCGACGGCCTGCCGACGATGCTCGACTATCGGACGTTCGTCCAGCACGGCTCGCGCTACAACACCCCACCGGTACTCGCCATCTACGCCGCGATGCTGGTGACGAGGTGGCTGCGCGACGAGGTGGGTGGGCTCGACGAGCAGGAGCGCCGCAACCGGGCGAAGGCGGCACTCGTGTACGACGCGATCGATTCGAGCGGCGACTTCTACCGGGGTCACGCTCAGGCGGATTCGCGATCGATGATGAACGTCACGTTCCGGCTGCCCAGCCCCGAGCTCGACGCGGCATTCGTCACGGAGGCGGCAACTCACGGTCTTGCCGAACTCAAGGGGCACCGCAGCATCGGCGGCGTCCGAGCGAGTCTCTACAACGCCATGCCTGTCGAGGGCGTCGAGGCCCTCGTCACGTTCATGCAGAGGTTCGCTGCCTCACACCACTAGTCCGCAGTGGACTAGTGGGTAGAGCACCGTTCTCATGCTCGAACCAGCTCGTCTGCCATCTCGGCGTAGACCTGCGTGTGACGATCGACGTCGTCGACCGTCGTCGCAGGCGACATCAATGCCATGTTGTGGAACGGGGTCATGAGGACGCCGCGGTTCAACAGGTAGAGGTGGATGTACGGGTCGATGTCGTCGTCCTGGCCAGCTGCGGCTTCAGCGCCGTTGCGTGCAACATCCGATCGGAACAGGTATTCGACTCGACAGCCGAGTCGGACGACGTGCCACGGCAACTCCCGCGACTCGATCACATCGCGCACACCCTGCTCGAACCGCTCGCCGAGCGCGATCATCCGCTCGAAGGCCTCGTCCGTCATGACCTGCCCGAGCGTCGCGCGCATGGCGGCGAGCGAGAGCGCGTTCCCTGCGAGGGTGCCGCCGACTCCCCCGACGTCGGCGTTCTTCCAGTCGGTGTGCTCGTACACCATCTGGCTGACGCGCTCGCTCATGCCATACGCACCGCTCGCGATGCCGGCACCCAGTGTCTTCCCGATCGTGACGAAGTCGGGCTCGAGGCCCCATGCCTTCGTGCACCCGCCCGGACCGGCGCTGATCGTGTGGGTCTCATCGATGATCAGCAGCGCGCCGTACCTCGTGCACAGTTCGCGGACCGCCTCGTGGTAGCCAGGATCGGGCAACACGATTCCGATGTTGGTGAGTGCCGGTTCGAACAGGCAAGCCGCGACGTCGCCGTTCGCGAGCGCGGCCTCGAGTGCCTCGAGGTCATTGATCTCCACGACGCGGGTGGTCTCGTCGAGTGGGACCGGCTTGCCGATGTTGCCTTCGCGAGCGATCGTCGCACCGTCGTCACCGATCGTCGCGAACGTCTCGTCGACCGAGCCGTGGTAGCACCAGTTGTGCACGACGATCTTGGACCGCTGCGTGATCTCTCGCGCCCATCGGATCACGAACCGGTTCGCGTCGGTCGCCGTCAGCGTGAACTGCCAGTACGGAACGCCGAACCGCCGGGCCATCTCAGAGCCGACCCACGTGGCGTCCTCGGTCGGCAGCATGAGCGTGATGCCGTTGGCAGCTTGGTCCGCGATGGCGTCGACCGCGACCTTCGGAGCGTGTCCTGCCATGCCGCCCGTGTCGCCGAGACAGAAGTCGACGAACTCGTTGCCGTCGACGTCCCAGAAGCGAGCGCCTTCGGCCCGATCGACGTAGACGGCATGATCACCTGGCCAGCGGGTCATCCAATTCATCGGCACGCCGAACAACAGCGAGCGCTTGGCTTCTTCGGCGAGCTGACCGCTGCGGGCGTGCCGCTCGCGGAACGTCGCCCGCTCGCGCTCGGCGAGCTCTGCGACGCGGGAACGATCGACGGTCTTCAACGGAGACCTCCTTGGCCGTACGGGCGGTACATGCTGGTGGCGGGAGTCTAGCCTGGCCGCGACGGCCCAAGGCTCGTGTCCCGCCGTACCCTTGCCGCCATGGGGTGGCCGGTCGTGTGGGCGTCGGGTGGTCCTCGTGAGCGAGGTCGCGCATACGGCGAGGCCGCTCGCGACCGGGTGCATCGTTCGATCGAGCTCTACTCGGCCGTCTTCCGCCATTACGCAGAACTCGAATGGTCCGAGGTTCGCGACCGGGCCGGCTCATTCGCGGAGTGGTTCGACGATACCGACGTGCAGCTGTTGCCCGAACTCGAAGGCATCGCCGAAGGAGCGTCCGTCGAGGCCGAAGACGTGCTCGCCCTCAACGTTCGCACGGAAGTCATGTTCGGGCTCGACACCAGGCGAGCGAGGGCAGCCGCCAAGGAATGCACCGCGATCGGAGCGGCATCACCGGCCACCGCCGAGGGCCGGGTTCTGGTGGCGCAGACGTGGGACTGGAAGCCCGCCGCCCGTGACACGTGCGTCCTGCTTGCGATGCGGCCGACCGGGCGTCCGGCATTCGCGACCTTCGTGGAAGCAGGTTTGCTCGCGAAGTGCGGCATGAACGAAGCCGGCATCGGGATCGCGACGAACGCGCTGACCTCGAGCCGCGACCGCGGCGAGCCGGGCGTCCCGTTCCATGCGATCCTGCGACGGCTCCTTACGAGCTCGAGCCACGCCGAGGCGGTTTCGGAAGTGACGACGCGCATCCGAGGGTCGTCGGCGAACTACGTCGTGGGCTCCCGCGACGGACAGATCTCCGACCTCGAGGTGGGCCCAGGGGGGGCCGACACCGCCTGGCGCGTGGACGACGCCGTCGTGTGCCACGCGAATCACTTCGTGCGCCCCGACCGCCCGTTCAAGGACCTCGCCTTGCTCGACGGACCGGAGTCGCCCGATCGACTCGCCTCGGTGCGCGACGACCTCAGCGAACGACCGATCGATGTCGCGTCGATCGAGCGCGCCCTGCGGTCCCATGCAGGAATCGAACGCGGCCCTGGGTCGGTCTGCGCCCACGGCGACCCGTCGATGCCTGCCGAAGCCGACTACGTGACCATCGCGGGCATCGTCTTGGACCTCACGGCCGCAGAGCTGCATCTCACCCGTGGGAATCCGTGCGAAACGCCCTTCGAAACGCATGTCCTCCAGGATCTGCTCGCGTCCCGTTGACGCCTGCCACGAAACCGTCAAGGTTGGCCGACGTGCAGCCGATGGGGTAGCACGATGGACCCAGAGCGCGACCCTCCGCATCGGCGTTCGACCGACGGGCTCAGCCGCCGCCTGAGCGACTTCCCGAACGAGCCTTCGCCCAACGGCAAACCACGCCGCCGTGACTACGACGGATGGCTCGATCGATGGGTGGCGACGGTCTCCGATCTCACCCGCCTGAAGAACACGCACCCGATGATGGATGCCGTGATCGACGAGCAGATCGGCCGCCAGATCCGCATCGGTGACCGGTGGCTCACCGACTGGGCATCGTGCAACTACCTCGGCTTCGACCTCGACCAGGAGATCATCGACGCGGTGCCCGAGTACCTGGCTCGGTGGGGGACGCACCCGTCGTGGTCGCGCCTGCTCGGGAACCCGGTCTTGTACCCGGAGATCGAGGCGCAGGTGAGCGAGCTGGTGGGCAGCGAGGATTCGCTGCTGTTGGCGACGATCACCCACATCCACATGTCCGTGATCCCCGTGCTCGTCGGCGACGGCACGATCTTCCTCGACGGCAGGGCCCACAAGACGATCTACGACGGGGCCATGGTGGCCGCCGGCCACGGCGCCAACGTCGTTCGGTTCCGCCACAACGATCACGAGCACCTCGAGGAGGTCTTGCGGGCGAGCGACCCCGCCAGCCCCCGGCTGATCGCCATGGACGGGGTGAACTCGATGACGGGCAACGCGCCGGACATGCCGGCGTTCTCGCGGATCGCGGGTGACCACGGGGCGTTGCTCTACGTCGACGACGCCCACGGATTCGGCGTGATCGGCGAACGCGCATCCGACGAACTCAGCGGCTACGGCACGAAGGGCAACGGCATCATGCGCCACTTCGACGTGCCCTACGACAACACGGTGTACGTCGCGGGCTTCTCGAAGTCGTATTCGTCGCTCCTCGCGTTCATCGCCTTGCCCACGCGCTTGAAGGACGCTCTGAAGGTGCTGGCGCCTCCCTATCTCTACTCCGGGCCCTCGCCGATCTCATCGCTCGCGACGACGATCGCCGGACTGCAAGTGAACCGCACGCGTGGAGATCGTGCCCGCGCCGATCTGTGGCGCATGACCCACCGGTTGCTGGACGCGCTGCACGAGATGGGCATCAGGACGCCGAACACGTCGGGGTTCCCCATCGTCGAGGTACCACTCGCCAACCACGAGGAGATCGACGACGTGGGCCGGTACCTGTTCGAACACGGACAGTACGCGACGATGGCCGCCTATCCCCTGGTGCCCACCGATGAGGTCGGCTTCCGCATCCAGGTGACCGCCGCCAACACCGACGAGGAGATCGGGAGCCTCATCGAGGTGCTGGGCGCGCTCCACGACCACTTCCTGCTCGAACAGAGCGTCGATGCCGCGGCCTCGGCCGGCCTCGCCTGATCCGGAGGTCTCGACGATGACGCTCGAGGCGGCCCGAGCAGGAAGACTCGCGGGTCGCACCGCGCTGGTGACCGGCGGGTCGTCGGGGATCGGTCTCGCCGTGACGTCACGCTTCGTCGCCGAGGGTGCCGACGTCACCGCGCTCGCCCGCTCGTACCGACCCGAGGTCGACGACGTGGGCGCACGCTTCGTCGGTGCCGACACGTCGGAACCCGAACAGATGCACGAGGCCCTCGCGGCGACGAACGCACGGGTCGGACCGCTGGACGTGCTCGTGCTGAACGCCGGCATCGCGAGCCTCGACGCCGAGACCATGGAACAGACCGATCTCGCCGAGGTGGCACACCTCGTGCAGGTGAACACGATGGGGGTGCTGCACGGGCTCATCTCGGCGCCCCCTTACCTGCGCGACGGGGCAAGCGTCATCGTCACGGCCTCGGCGGCGACATCGTGGGCGTTCCCCGGGTACATGGGATACAGCCTGTCGAAGGCGCCGCTCAACGAGATGGTCCGCCATGCGGCGATGAAGCTCGGCTCGCGAGGGATCCGTGTCAACAGCGTGAGCCCAGGCACCGTGCTGACCCCGATGCAGCCTCCCGACGATCCTGAGGCTCGGATCGCACACGTCGCGACCTGCCTCGGGAGGCCGGCGTTCCCCGACGAGATCGCCGGGGTCTACGTCTTCCTCGCTTCGGACGACAGCGCCTACGTGACCGCGACCGACATCCGAGCCGACGGTGGCTGGCTCGACGGGCTGACCGAAGCCCACGCCGAGACGCTCCTCGCGGGTCTCGGTCTCCGCGACGGTGTCCGACTGGACAACGCCGCAGGTCAGGCCGGTTGACTACCCGATTCCGGGTATCAGCCGGACCCCGATCGCACCGATAACGCAGAGGTGAAGAACCGGGCGTGGATCGTGTATCCCGTGGCCGCGGTCGCTGCGACGGCTGCCTACTACGTACTGGGTCACAGCAGCGTCCTCATCAATGTCATCGGTTTGTCCTCGCCGGTGTTCATCCTCGTCGCGGTGCACCTGCACAAGCCTGAGCGACGTGCCCCGTGGTTCACGATCGCGGCCGGCCAGTTCCTGTTCATCGTCGGCGACGTCGTTTCGTACAACTACGAGCGTTTCAATCATTCGCTGCCGCAGCTCTTCCCGCTGGACTTCGCCTATAACCCAGCGGGTGACGTGCCCTTCCCGGGGCCAGCCGACCTGCTGTACCTGAGCGTCTACCCGTGCCTGATCGCCGGCGTGATCATGCTGATCCAAGCGCGCAGCCCGGGTCGCGACCAGGCAAGCCTGCTCGACTCGGCGATGGTCGCCATCGGCGTGGGAACCGTGACGTGGGTGATGCTGATCGCGCCGTACCTCGACATCGCGGAGCTCGATCTGAAGATCAAGCTCACTGCCATGGCGTACCCGGTCATGGACCTGCTGCTCGCGGCTGCCGCGATCCGGCTCGCCGTCGGTGCAGGACGCCGCCCGGTCGCGTTCTACCTTCTGACAGCCTCGATCGTTGCCCTGTTCGTGACCGATGCCGCGTACGCCTGGTTCGGCCTCTACACCGAGAGCGGCTACCAACCGGGCTCGAGGCCGGGTGGATCGCGTTCTACGTGCTGCTGGGCACGGCTGCGTTGCACCCTTCGATGCGAGTGCTGACCGAACGCGCCCCCCAGCGCGATGAACACCTTACGTTCGCTCGCCTCGTCTTGCTCACGATCGCAGCCCTCTCACCGCCCGTCGTCAGGCTCGTCCAACTGGCACGCGGGGAAGAGGTCGACATCGGCGTGCTGAGCGCCGCCTCGATCGTGCTCTTCCTGCTCGTCGTGCTCCGCATGGTGGGCTTGATCCGCCAGCAGGAACGATCCGCCGAGCTCGAGCGCGCACTGCGCGAGGCCGGAGCGACCCTGGTAACGGCGACGAGTCGCGAGGGCATCCACGAAGCGGCGATCGACGCCGCTCGAGCCCTGGCGGGCCACGACGCGGTGATCCGCATGTGCGACGAGCCGGAGAACTCGGAGGATCTCGTCGTCGTCGCCTCCGCAGGCGGGGCAGATGTGCACGGCGTGGAATTCTCGTTCTCGCTGCTGCAGAAGTGGAAGCGGGAGCGATTGCTCGCCAACGACGCCTACCTCATCAAGGCTTACGAGAGCACCCTGCGCGAACCGCTCGCGATGGCCGTCGACGAAGACGGTTCCGTCTTCGTCGCCCCGTTGTTCATCAGGGACGAGCTGCACGGGCTCATGGTGGTTGCCACACCCGAGGAGATGTCGCGTTCGGTCGCGGATTCCCTTAGGGCGCTCTCGTCACAGGTGGCCTTGGCGCTCGAGTCGGCCTCGCTGACCGAGGACCTGCTGATCAAACAGAGCGAGGCACGGTTCGCATCGCTGGTCAGCAACTCATCCGACGTAGTCTGCGTGATCGATCCTGACACGACGGTGACTTACGCGAGTCCGTCGACGGCCCGGGTGCTGGGGTTCGACCCGACCCAGATCGAGGGAACACGATTCTCGGACCTGATACACCCCGACGACATGACCCGCGTGCTGCAGTTCCTCCTGCCGGTGGTCCACGCCGAAGGACGCACCGGGCTCGTGGAGTTCCGCATCCGGCGTCGCGACGGTGAGTACATCCAGACCGAGACGTTGCGCACGAACCTGCTGCACGACGCCAACGTGAAGGGCATCGTGCTCAACACGCGCGACGTCACCGAGCGCAAGCAGTTCGAGGAGCAGCTCGCCCATCAAGCGTTCCACGACTCGGTGACGAACCTCGCGAATCGTGCGCTCTTCCACGATCGTGTTTCCCACGCGCTCGAGCGGCAGGCCCGCGACCTCGAGCCGATCTCGGTGTTGTTCATGGACCTCGACGACTTCAAGACGATCAACGACTCGCTCGGGCACGCCGCTGGCGATCAACTGCTCAGCGAGGTGGGAGAGCGTCTCAGGGGATGCCTTCGCACCGCGGACACCGCAGCAAGGCTCGGAGGGGACGAATTCGCGATCTTGCTCGAGGACAGCGACGAGGGCATCACCGCCGCCGACGTCGCTGAACGCATCATGCTGCTGATGGAGGACCCGTTCACGCTCGAGGGCAAGGAGGTCTTCGTGCGGGCGTCGGTGGGCATCGCGACCGTCGACGGCGACCGACCGGGCGACGTCGAAGAGCTGCTGCGGAACGCCGATGTCGCCATGTACATGGCGAAGGAACGCGGCAAGGGCCGCTATCAGGTCTTCGAACCCGCGATGCATGACACCGCGCTCAGACGCCTGGAGCTCAAGGCAGACCTGCAGCGTGCGATCGAGCACGGGGAGTTCCTCCTGCACTACCAGCCGGTGATCGAGCTCGAGAGCGGTCGCATCCTCGGTGTCGAGGCGCTGATCAGATGGATCCACCCGGTGCGCGGCCTCGTCCCGCCGCTGGATTTCATCCCGCTCGCGGAGGAAACCGGCCTGATCGTGCCGATCGGTCGATGGGTCCTGCACGAAGCATGCGGGTACGCCTTGGAGCTCCAAGGGCGGTTCCCGAACGATCCGGCGCTGCACATGGCCGTGAACCTCTCGGCGCGTCAGATCGCGCGACCCGAACTCGTCGACGAGGTACGGGACATCCTCATCGACACGGGTCTCCCGCCCGAGTCGTTGATCCTCGAGATCACGGAAAGCGTGATGATGCAGGACATGGACCTGTCGATCGAGCGGTTGGGCGCGCTCAAGCAACTCGGCGTGCAGCTCGCGGTCGATGACTTCGGCACTGGGTACTCGTCGCTCAACTACATCAGGCGATTCCCGGTCGACATCCTGAAGGTCGACAAGTCGTTCGTCGACGGCGTCAGTGAAGGCGGCGAGGCCTCGGCGCTCACGGCCGCGGTGATCGAGCTCGCCGGCATCCTCAACCTGACGCCGGTCGCAGAGGGCATCGAGCGCGCCGATCAGCTCCAGCGGCTCCTGGAACTGCATTGCGACGTCGGCCAGGGCTTCTTCTTCGCGAAGCCGCTCCCGAGCGACGAACTGGCCGCCCTGCTGACCGAGCGGTCCGCCATGCAAGGCGAGGCCGAAGCCCTCGCTCGCGGCAATCAGGTCTAGAATCGCCAGAACCGCCGGCCCGCATCCCGCTCGCGAGCACGTACCCTGAGCCGATGCGGCTTCGACGTCTCCTCGTCGCGACCTTCACGACCTGTGCGGCCTTCGTCGTGGCGGCCCCGGTGGTGCCCGCAGTTGCCGCACCTCCTCGCTGGGTGCAGCGCGTGGACTTCCTCGTCGACGATCTCCCGATCTCCGTGGCGATCTCGCTCGGCGGCAAGCCCCTGTACCGGCACAAGGACTGGGTGGCACGGCCACCGGCCTCGAACGAGAAGCTGTTGTTGTCCATGGCGCTGCTCAAGCGGTTGGGTGGGGAAACGACGATCCCGACACGCCTGTTCGGCACAGAACGCGTCGGAAGCGACGGCGTGTTGACGGGCGATCTGTGGATCGTCGGGCACGGCGACCCCGAGATCGCTGGCCGTGACATGGCCGACCTCGCGCGTGCTCTCGTCGATGCGGGCGTCGTCCGGGTCCGTGGACGAGTGTTCGGCTCGACGGGACCGTTCGCCCGCGATTGGTGGGCCCCGGGCTGGCGCGACTACTTCCCTCGCTACTACATCGCACTGCCGACGGCCCTAACGTACCGGTTCAATCAACGGGCAGGCGGGCGGCACGTGAGCGATCCGGAGCGGCTGGCCGCGAAGGCCTTGACCAAGAAGCTCGAGGCCCGCGGCATCGAAGTGACGGGCAAGGCTGGCTCGGGTCGGCCTCCGGGCCGCCTCGTGAATCTGGCGTCGCTCCGAAGCGATGCGCTTTCCACGATCATGCGTCGCATGAACCTCGTGTCGAGCAACTTCCGCGCCGAGGTGCTCGGGAAGATGCTCGGCGCCCGACGGCTGGGCTCACCGGGCACGATCGCGAAGGGCGCGAGGGTGATCGAGCGCTTCGCCGATGCCCGCGGGGTGCAGCTGGTCGCACACGATGGCTCGGGCCTGTCGTATGCGAACCGCGTCAGCGCCGACGGCATGGTTGACATGCTGAGGGTGGCCGAACGTGCGCCGTGGGGGGAGATGCTGCGTGCGACGCTACCGGCGGGCGGTGAAGGGACGCTGAAGGATCGGCTCGAGACGGTCACCGTACGAGCGAAGACCGGCACTCTGATCGAGGTCTCGGCACTTTCGGGATGGGTGTGGCTCGAACGAGAAGACGCGTGGGCCGCCTTCTCGATCCTGTCGAGCGGCATGAACACGACCCAGGCCAAGTCGATCGAGAACAAGATCGTGCGGGTCGTGGCAGCCAACGCCGCGCCCCGATAGCGACCTCAAAGGGTGCGGGCATACCGCACGACCGGCATGTTCGAACATCGGCTCTGGTGCGTGCGACGGCTCCCGTCCCAAGTCCAGCCGGCCCGCTCGTAGAACCGGCGCGCCCGATCGTTCGTCTCGAGCACCCACAGCGTGGCTCGTACGAACCCGGTTCGCCCCATCTCGTCTGTCGCCCGCGCGAGCAATGCCCGGCCCACGCCTGTCCCTGCCACGCGCTCCTCGAGATAGATCGCAAAGAGCTGAGCGGTGCCCGGCCGGACATCGTCGTCGTCGGTCGCCGCAGCGTGCGCGAAACCGACGACGGCATCCCCGTCGGTCGCGACGAGGACGATCTGCCCCTCGGACGGGATGATCCGGCTCCATCGGTCTTCACGCTCCGACACGTCCAGCGAATCGAGCGTTTCCTGCGGAAGCTGGTCGCGGTAGGCCCAGCGCCACGACGATACGTGCACCGCCGCGATCGTGGGTGCGTCCTCGGGGTTCGCGGCTCGCAGCGTGATGACGGTGTCGGCGGGTCCCACGAGCTCACGCCTCCGGCGAGCGGGGATGCAGCAGACCGTAAGTGTAGCCGTCGACCAACGCCTCCCACGAAGCCTCGATGATGTTCTCGCTGACCCCGACGGTGGTCCACTCTCGCTCGCCGTTCGATAGATCGATCAGCACGCGAACGACCGCACCCGTCCCGTGCGTCCCGCTGAGCACGCGCACCCGGAAGTCCTCGAGCTCCATCTGATCGAGGGCCGGATAGTCGTTCGCGAGCGCTTTGCGCAGGGCGGTGTCGAGCGCGCCGACCGGACCCTGGCCCTCGGCGGACTCGATGTGTCGAGACCCGTTCGTCCGCACCTTGACGGTCGCCTCGGCCAGCGGCGGCTCGTCGTCGCCGACACGCTCCTCGACGTGCACGCGATAGCTGTCGATCTCGAAGAACGGCTGACTCCACCCCGCCGCCCGCCGCATCAACAGTTCGAGCGACGCCTCGGCCACGTCGAACGCATACCCTCGAGACTCGCGTTCCTTGATCTGTTCCACCACAGCTGGGATCGCTGCCTCATCCAGCCCCAGCCCGAGCTCGGCGGCCTTCATGCGGATCGTGGCCCCACCTCCGTAGTCGGACGCGACCACGCCACGGCGGTTGCCCACCGACTCGGGTGGGACGTGCTCATATGCGCGTGAGACCCGGGCGACCCCGCTGGTGTGCAAGCCCGCTTTGTGCGTGAACGCGTAACGGCCCGCGTACGGCTGGCGAGAATCGGGTGCGACGTTGGCGATCTCGGCGACGAAGCGGGCGAGCTCGGTGAGGTGCTCCACGGCGCCGTCGGGAAGCGTATCGGTCGCGCCCATCTTCAGCACGAGGTCGGCGGTCAACGGGATCAGATCGGCGTTGCCGGTGCGCTCCCCGTATCCGTTGATCGTGCCCTGCACCTGATGCACGCCGGCGTCGACCGCCACGAGCGAATTCCCGACGGCACATCCGGCGTCGTTGTGTACGTGGATGCCGAGCGGCACGCTCGCTCGCGCCTTGACGTCGCGCACCACCGCGCCGACGTCGAAGGGCAACATGCCGCCGTTCGTATCGCACAGCACGAGACGCTCGGCGCCGGCTTGCTCGGCCGCATCGAGCACGGCCATCGCGAACGACGCATCGCTGCGGTAACCGTCGAAGAAGTGCTCGGCATCGAAGAACACGCGACGGCCCTGGGCCCGGAGGAACTCGACCGAGTCACGAACCATCGCGACACCCTCGGGAAGATCGGTCCGAAGGGCCTCGAGGACGTGCAGATCCCACGCTTTCCCGACGAGACAGACCACCTCGGTGCCTGCGTCGAGCAGATCACGCAGCGCCTGAGACCCATCGGCGCGCTCCCCCGCACGACGGGTCATGCCGAACGCCGTGAGGGTGCTCGTGTGGAGCGACTCCTTCGCCGCGAGCTTGAAGAACTCGGTGTCGCGTGGGTTCGCGCCCGGCCAGCCGCCTTCAACGTAGGGGAACCCGACTTGGTCGAGCTTGTGCAGGATGCGCAGCCGGTCCTCGACCGTGTACGAGAGATCGGCCTGCTGCGCTCCGTCGCGCAGCGTCGTGTCGTACAGCTCGACGGTCGGGCCGGGCGCGGGCGATGCGGCCGTCGTCTCGCTCACGCTGCGGCCCCTTCGACGACGAGGTCGCCGACGTCGGTGGTCGTGAAGCCCATCTCACCGGCGCGCATCGATTTCATCTGCTGGGTCGCCGCACGGATCCCCCGGTCCACCCGGTCGGCGGCGGCGGTCTCGCCGAGCTGGCGCAGGAGCATCTCGAGCGCCCCGATCGCAGCCAGAGGATTGATCGTGCCCTTGCCGGTTTCGCTCGGCGCCGTTCCTCCGATCGGTTCGAACATCGACACGCCTTCGGGGTTGATGTTGCCGCCCGCGGCGACGCCCATGCCGCCCTGGATCATCGCACCGAGGTCGGTGATGATGTCTCCGAACATATTGTCGGTGACGACGACGTCGAAGCGGCTGGGGGAGTCCAGGAAGTAGATGCACGCCGCGTCGACGTGCACGTAGTCGGTCTCGACGTCGGGGAACTCCGCCGCTACCTCGTCGACGACACGCTGGTACAGGTCGCCGGCGAACGTGAGCACGTTCGTCTTGTGGACGAGCGTGAGCTTCCGCCGTCGATGCGGCTGCATCGCGAGCTCGAATGCGTACCGCACGATGCGCTCGACACCGTGCCTGGTGTTGATCGATTCCTGCACCGCAACCTCATGCGCCGTGTGCTTGCGATGGAAGCCGCCCGCACCGGAGTAGAGGCCTTCGCTGTTCTCGCGCACGACGACCATGTTCACGTCGTCCTCGGTGTGGCTCGGCACGAGCGTCTGCACGCCCGGATAGCGCACCACGGGACGCAGGTTCACGTACTGGTCGAGCTCGAACCGAGCCTTGAGCAACAGGTCACGCTCCAGCACCCCCGGCTTCACACGGGGGTCGCCGACGGCCCCCAGGAAGATCGCGTCGAGCACACGGAGCTCTTCGAGCTCCTCGTCGGGCAAGGTGTCGCCCGTGCGCAGGTATCGATCGGCCCCGAGATCGAACTCGACGAGCTCGAACGTTGTGTCGTCGCGCACGGCGTCGAGCACCTTCAGGCCCTCGCCGATCACCTCGGGACCGGTCCCGTCTCCGCGGATCACGCCGACGCGATATCCCCCCGTCACGGGGTCTCCTCGTTCGAGGCCGTCTGCGTCGTGATCTGCACCGCACGGTTCACCGCAGCGAGGTAGGCGCGCGCGCTCGCCTCGACCACGTCGGTCGCCACTCCCCGCCCGGTGACCCTCCGCCCGTCGATGTCGAGTTGCACGACGACGTCACCAAGCGCGTCGGTGCCCTCGGTCACGCTCGACACATGGAAGTTGACGAGTCGAGCCTCGACGCCGGCAGCACGTTGGATCGCCCCCATCGCTGCGTCGATCAGTCCGTCTCCGACGGAGGACTCTTCGATCGTCTCCTCACCCTTCTTCAGGTGGACCGTGGCGCGCGGCTGAAGATGAGTGCCGCCTCCCACGACCACCGACTCGAGAAGGAAGACGTCATCCTCGACCGTGCCGAGCTCCTCGGCGACGATCGCGCTGAGATCCTGGTCGGTCAACTGCAACTTGCGATCCGCGAGATCCTTGAACCGCCCGAAGGAGCGCTCCATCGCGCCCTGATCCAGCTCGATGCCCAGCTTCGCCAGGGCGTCGACGAACGCATGGCGCCCTGAGTGCTTGCCGAGTACCAATTGGTTGCCCTCGAGGCCGATCTCGACCGGGTCCATGATCTCGTAAGTGGCGCGATTGCTGAGCACTCCGTGCTGATGGATGCCGCTCTCGTGTGCGAAGGCGCTCGAGCCCACGACTGCCTTGTTCGGTTGCACGCTGTAGCCGGTGGTCATCGCGACGAGGCGTGAGGTGCGCACGATCTCCTTCACGTTGAGACCATGCGAGCGTCCCAGAGCCTGCCCGCGTGTCCGCACGATCATCGCGATCTCCTCGAGCGAGCAGTTCCCTGCACGCTCCCCGATGCCGTTGACTGCCACCTCGACCTGGCCGGCGCCGTTCTCGATGCCGGCGAGCGAGTTCGCGACCGCGAGCCCGAGATCGTTGTGGCAGTGCGTCGAGATCACGACCTCGTCGGGCGTGCGGTCGCGAACGATGCGGATCAGCTCACCGAACTCGGTTGGCGTCGCGTAGCCCACCGTGTCGGGCACATTGATCGTCGTGGCGCCACACTCGACCGCGAGCTCGAAGCAGTCGAGCAGGAACTCCAACGGGGTGCGCGTCGCGTCCTGCGCCGAGAACTCCACGTCGTCGGTGTAGCTCCTGGCGAGCGAGACGTTCTCGCGGATCGCATCGAACACCTGCTGGTGGCTCATCTTCAGCATCGACTCGCGCTGCACGTCGCTCGTGGAGATGAACGTGTGGATTCGCCATCGGTCGGCACCCTTGAGCGCCTCGGCCGCTCGCTCGACGTCGCCGGTCGCGGTGCGGGCGAGCGCCGCGATCACCGGCCCCTTCACGGTCGAGGCGATCTCCGCGACCGCATCGAACTCGCCGGGCGACGAGACCGGGAACCCGGCCTCGAGGATGTCGACGTTCAGCCGGGCGAGTTGCTCGGCGATCTCGACCTTCTCGGCCTTCGTGAGCGCGATGCCGGGAGCCTGCTCCCC
>Ga0224505_10001027_pt1 | contig 18422 bp, 19 predicted proteins | sample SF_Jan12_sed_USG_FD_169102 | JGI IMG/M metagenome (GOLD analysis project Ga0224505, IMG submission 169102) | Sediment microbial communities from San Francisco Bay, California, United States - SF_Jan12_sed_USGS_4_1 | ecosystem: Environmental > Aquatic > Marine > Sediment | place: USA: California... | reverse complement strand
TCCGCACCGAGATAGAGCCTGGACAGACCCACCAGCACGACCACGATCCAAGCGGCGGTCATGACCCGCGTCCTGAGCCGGCCTGCCGGTGCGAGGACGAACGGCATCGCGAACAGGGTGATGGCGAGGGCCGTCATCGGCCACGACGGGAACCGGAAGTCGGTGGCGTCGATCAACGGCTTCACGTCTCCCGGCGGTCGCTGGATGTCGAGGAAGCTCAACACGAACCAGTCGCTGACGACGAACGCGGCCAGTGCCAACACGAGATGTCGGAACCGCTTGGTCGCGACCAGCGTGAGCGCGATGAGGACCCGCAGCAGTTGCACCGCGCCGAACGTCGTGAGCGCCGCGACCGCCTTGGCCATACCGGTGAGTCCCGGAGTTCGGAGGTCTTCGAAAGCCCGCAGGACGGCATCACCCAGCTCGTGCAGCTCACCGTTGTCTCGGACCCAGAGCTCGATCGCGATGCCGAGCACCACCACGCCTCCGAGTGCCCACCACCAGCGCGTCGAGGTCTCGGCGCGGGGCAGCGGGGGAGGTTGCCCCGACGGTCGACGCTGGAGACGCGCGCCTCTGGCGTCCATCGAGGCCGGCGAGTCGGTCGTGTCCGCGCGTGACGTATCCACGGCGCGGAGCCTAGTCGAGCCGTCCAGCCCCTCGCCGGCGTGCGGAGGCTATCCTCCTCGGGCATGAGCGACGACGACGCCGCGCCGCACGGCGCTTCGACCGATACGGCCGCGCCGACGAGTGTCGCGCACGATGGTCAGGCGCGGCGGATCATCTCCGCGGTGATCTCCGTCGCTGTCGTCGGTGGCATCTTCGCGTTCGCGATCCCCAAGGTGGCCGACTATGCCGAGGTCTGGAAGGCGTTCGAATCGCTGACCAGCCTCGAACTGCTCTCACTCATCGCGGCGATGATCTTCAACCTGTTCACGTACTGGTGGGCGAACATGGCGGCGCTGCCGGGCCTGAAGCTGACCCGCGCGGCGGTGCTCACGCAGACCACCACCTCGGTCGCCAACACCCTGCCCGGCGGCGGTGCGATCGCGGTCGGGCTGACCTACACGATCCTGAAGTCCTGGGGATTCACGGGGACGAACGTCGCCCTCTACGTCGGCGTCACGGGGATCTGGAACATCTTCATCAAGTTGGCGCTCCCGGTGCTCTCGATCGTGTTCCTCGTGATCGAGGGCCAGAGCGGCTCGGCGTACGCGGTCGCCGCCGTCGTCGGCGTGGCGGTGCTCGCCATCGCGGTAAGCCTGCTCGCGGCGCTCTTCGCGAGCGAGCGGTTCGCGAGGCGGATCGGTGACGGTATCGGCCGGGTGATCTCGTTCTTCCTGCGTCTGTTCCGGAAGCCCCCGAGGACCGACACCGGCGACCGAGCGGTGCGATTCCGAACCGACACGATCGGGCTGGTCGAGCGCCGGTGGCTCCGGCTTACCCTGACTACCATCCTCAGCCAGGTCGCGCTCGCGTTCGTGCTCGTGCTTTCTCTGCGCAACATGGGCGTGTCCGAACAAGAGGTCAGTACGGCCCAGATCTTCGCGGTGTACTCGTTCAGCCGTCTCCTGTCGGCGGTGCCGGTCACCCCGGGAGGGGTGGGCGTGATCGACCTCGGCTACATCGGCGGGCTCGCAGCGATGGCGCCCTCCGACGAGAAGGCAGCCGTCGTCGGTGCCGTGCTGATGTTCCGCGTGTTGACCTACGGCATCCAGATCCCCCTCGGCGCCTTCACCTACCTGATCTGGAAATGGAACAAGGCCTGGCGCCGCGAGCAGCCTCTTGACGACCAGGCATCGGTCGTCGAGCCGGCGACTCCTTGAGGCGCCGTCGGGAGCCGGCCTCCTACGAGAGCCGTGGGTCGAGCGGGTCGCCGGGCGGCTTCCTCGGTGGAGAGATCACGCCTCGGGCGCTGAGCAGGTTGGTGACCTCGGTCACCAGGGCGGCCGATCCGAGAGCGATCCCGGTTCCCAGCAGCACGCCGGTGACGACATCCGAGAGCCAGTGCGCGGACAGGTAGACGCGGGAAAGCGCCATCACGAACGAGAAGCCCACAGCCAGCAGCTCCCACTTCCGTCGCCGGGGTCCCGGCGGGAAGAACACGAGCACGAGGGCCACCGCGAGCGTGGCGCCTGCCACTGCGTGACCCGACGGGAACGAGAACCCGACGGTGCCGACCAACGGGCCCGGGGGCCGGCCGCGATGGAAGAAGGTCTTCAGCGAGGTGAGCAAGGCCTCCGAAGCCACCCAGGCGAGCACGAATGCGGAAAGGGCCACGAACCGCCTGCGCATCACGAGCCAGACCGACACGGCGATCCGCAACGGGATCGTGACGAGCCCGCCGCCGATCACGCTCAGGAACGTGAACAACCCGGTCGCGAGGCCGATCCTGATGTCGTCGACCCAACGCTCCACGGCCAGGTCGATGTCGCCGATCGCGGCGATCGTGGTGACCGGCGCCTCGTGCTCGGGGTGGCGCCCCACCGCGATCAGCATGAATGCGAGGCAGGCGAGGAGCCCCAAGGAGATCCGGAACGCCCTTCGGTGATCGGTCAGCATCGCCGCCGGAGCCTACCCGGCGCACGGGGGAGCTTCGGCCCCGCACAGCGTCAGGTCGAGGTCTCGGCGCACCTCCGCGACCACCATCTCCCGCGGCAATGTCGAGACGATGCGGTCGGCCTCGATGACGAGTGCGGGGTCCGAACCCCGAGCGAAGCCGTAGCGGGAGATGATGCAGCCCCCGTCGAACACCAGTGTCCGCGAGCCGACGAACGGGTTGAGGCTGATGGGCTCCTGATAGACGCGCATGCCCACCTCGTCCGGTGCTGGAGGCACCTCGACCGCAGACGCCACGTCGCAGCTCGAGATGAGCCGGATCTCCACGGCATGGACCCCCGCCCGGTCATGATCGAGCCACAGCGTGGTGCCGGCGTCACGTACGTCCGAGCCGGTGAACTGCCAGCCTATCGGTAGCTCCGCGATACACGGCAGCTCGGTGGCCGAGGGCACAGACTGCGCCTCGAGCACGAGGATCGAGGCCTCGGGTTGCGAGCAGACGGGCCGCCCCTCGGTGTCCGCCGAGCACGCGCCAGCTCCCAACGCCAATGCGGCCACGAGCGCGATCGTCGGACGGCTCATGCGAACACGGCCCAGTTCGACACGATCAACGACAGGACGATCAGTCCCGCGAGGAGCACGCCGAGCGTGAGCAGGAGGCGCCGGACGCTCCAACGTTGGATCGTCAGCGGCTCACGGGCCGGTGCGAGAGCTTGGAACTCAGCCATGAGGTCCCTGCCGTCTTCCTTCAGCATCGTTCGCAGCTGCGTGGGACTCGCAACGCCCCGGGTCGCCGCGAAGGCTTCGGCGATCTCATCGGGCGTGAAACGCTCGACGGCGCGTTCGTAGACCCGCCGCGCATCGGAACGCAGGCCGAGCACCATCATCATGTTCGCGAGGTCGACCGCCTGGCGCCACGGCGACGGGCGTACCTGCACGAAGAACACGTCGATCAACTTGAGGCGCCCATCGAGCACCATCAGGTTGGCGGGTTTCACGTCACGATGTGCGAGTCCTTCGTCCCACATGGTTCGCACGAGGTCCAAGCCTTGATCGATGATGTCGTCGTCGATCTCGGCCTCGCCGATCTCGACGGCACCGTCGAAGAACTCCATCACGATCAGGTACTCGCGTTCCGGCGTGATCTCGACGACACCGTACGGTTGTGGCACCGGGAGATCGAGATCTTCCAGGAGGCGAAGCGCGTAGTCCTCATACTCCACGAACCGCCGTACCGACTGGAACGGCGCCTCGTCCTCGAGCTTGCCGTACAGGATCGTTCGCCCGAGTTTGTACCACCGGTCGGCTCGAACGTGGCTCTTGGCGTAGAGCTTCGCGAACAGCACGCGGTCGGTGCCGGCTCCCTCCTCCCGCACCCGCAGGCGCAAGGGTGTCGACCCGCCCGACCCCTCGAGCCCGACCGGCTGCACATCGAGCACTCGGAAGCCGAGCTGATCCTTCACCGCCGCGGCGATGGCCGTTCCTCGTCGGCCTCCGACGTCGAGGTGCGCGGCCTTCCCCCGCCGATAGGTCACCGGAAAGACATCGTTGGGAGTGAACCACCGGAAGGCGGTCAGTCCGAGCGCCACTCCCAGCACCGCGCCGAACGCAGCGTCGGTCGGGTGATCGACCGCCAAGTAGACGCGGGCCACCATCAGGGCGAGCAGCGTGCCGGCGATCGTCCACTTCGCCGCATCCCGCGCGCGTCCGTGCGGGATCAGGCAGTAAGTGGCGCCGACCATGGTGATCGCCAGGGCGGACAGAGGGCGCGACGGCATCGAGAACCCCTGCCAGGACCCGAGCGTCACGACGTCGAGTGGCCGGGGCCGATGGATCACCTGAGTGAGACCGAAGCTCACGATGCCTTCCACGATCAGGACCGCGAGGAAGACCACCAGATGGCGCCAGCGGCGCACCGCGATGAGGGTTGCGAGCGTGCCCCATCGGAGCATGCGGATCGCCCATCGCGACGTGAGCAGGACGATCGCCTCCATGACGGCGGTGATCGGCTCGCTGCGCCACGAGGCTGCCCAGCGCAGCACCGCGGTGTCGACCCGCTCGAAGATGCGTTCCGATGGCTCGAAGAGCACCACGCCGATCACGGTGGCCACGAGGCAAGCGGCCATGAACAGCCAGAGTCTTCCGCTGCGCCCGAGTTCCCGAGGCAGCGGAGGAGGCTCGCCCGACGGGCGACGACGCACATCGGGTCCCAGCAGATGACGCCGGCGATCGTGCGAGTCCTCGGTCGTCCCGTGGGCGGCGTCCACGTCCCTCCAGTCCTCCGTCGACGCGATGCTACCCGGCCCCCCGCGAGAAGCCGTTGTCGGTCAGCCAGGCGGCCGCTGCCTCCTCGGGCGAAGTACCCAGTCGCACGAGAACGTTCAGCGTCCGCAGTTCGTCGGTGGTGAGCGCGACCGACACGGTGTCGATCACGTCGACCAACTCGGGCCCGAAGCGCAGCACGGCCTCGCGCGCGACGACGGGCGTGATGTTCTCCGCCGGTTGGAGTCCGCGGTCGTCCCGTAGCAGCACGAGCCCGCGCTCGGTGAGGCTGCCGTCGCTGGTGAACAGCATGCCGACGTCGACCGTTCCCCGCAGCACCGCTTCGGCCGTGATCGGTCCGCCGGCGTCCAGTGGCAGGAACCGAGCGAACCTCAGGCCGTACGTCTGTTCGAGGCCCGGCAGGCACAGTGCTCGCTCGGGGCACTCGGGCGGACCGCCCAGCGACATCTCCGAGGCGACCGCGCGCAGATCGCTGATCGTGCGCAGCGCGAGGTCAGACGCCGTCTCCGAGGTGACCACCAATCCGTTCCGGCTCTGAGCGGGTGCGGCATCGAGCGTTTCGATGCCTCGGGCTCCGAGGAGCACGCGCAGGCGCGCGTGTGTCGTGTCTCGGTCGGTGCTCGGTTCACCGCCCAGGAACCCGACGGCGCTGCCCGCGTATTCGGGCACGACCTCGATCAGTCCCCGTTCGAGGGCGGGAAGCACGACCTCCCGTGTGCCGGCGCGCCGGACATGCGATACGTCGAACCCTGCCAAGCGAAGTGCTCCCGCGTAGAGGTCGGCAACGACTTCGCTCTCGTCGAAATCGAACGATGCGATCGTGATCGCGTCGTCGTTCGCTGCCTCGGTCGATGACCCCGTGGGGCCGCATGCCGCGACAAAGAGTGCGAACGTCGCAACCGCGGCGACACCTCGAGCACGCATCCCGACAACGTACTCCAGCGCGGCCGCCGCTCGAGTGGAGCCTCCTCGTCGAGCGAGGTGCTCGGCTAGGCTCTCGCGCGATGCAGATCATCCACGGGGTCGATGCTCTCCCGCTGTCGGAGGAACCGTCTGTCGTGACCGTCGGCTTCTTCGACGGGGTACATCTCGGTCATCGCTCGGTGTTCGAGACCACGGTTGAGCGGGCACACGACCGGGGCATACGGTCGGTGGGGGTCACCTTCGACCGCCATCCCCGGGAGATCCTCACCCCGGGCAGCGAACCTCGACTGCTCACCACGGTCGATCGCAAGGCCGCACTCATCGAGGCATGCGGCCTCGACGTGCTCCTCGTGCTCGGATTCACGTCGGAGTTCTCGCGGATCCCCGCTGAAGACTTCGTCCGCGACATGCTGGTCGGTGGGGTGCACGCCCGCCATGCAGCGATGGGGGAGAACTTCACGTTCGGTCACAAGGCGGTGGGCACCGTCACCACCCTGTCCGCGATGGGGGCACCGCTTGGGCTCACCGCCGAGGGCGTGCCGCTGCTCGAGCTCGACGGCCGCATCGTTTCCTCGTCGTCGGTCCGTGACGCGTTGGCGGCGGGAGATCTCGCGTGGCCGGCGAGGGCCCTCGGGCGCCGGTTCGTGCTCGACGGCGAGGTCGTCTCGGGTCACGGTCGGGGCAAGGGTCTCGGATATCCCACCGCGAATCTCCGGACATGGCCTCGGTTGCTGCTTCCGGGGCAAGGCATCTATGCGGGCGTGGCGGAGTTGCGAGGCCGTCGATATCGAGCGGCGATCGACGTCGGCACCAATCCCACGTTCGGCGTGGAGCCACTCCACGTCGAGGCATTCCTGCTGGACTACGAGGGTGAGGACATCGGCGGTGAGCCGCTCGCGATCGAATTCTGGGAACGGCTCCGAGACGAGGAACGCTACGATTCTGTCGACGAGCTCGTGGCGGCGATCGCCTCAGATGTCGATCGCACCCGCTCCATCGTGTCCGACGCCTCGGTGGACTGACGGGTCATCCGGCCGATGGCTGGCTCGGCTCATCGGCACGGAGGTCCTCGGACAGCAGGCGACAGGCAAGGCGCATCGTGAACGCGAGCGGAACGGAGATGCCGACACGCTGCACGATCCCGTTGCCGGGGCGGACCACGTCTCGGGCGAAGAACGACATCAACCCGCTCGAGGCAACTGCTGCGCCGATCGCCGGCAACGCGAGATCCTTCAACCCCGGGTCGCGCCACAGCCGCAGGGCCACCGAAACGAGCCCGGCGGTCGCGCAGATGTGGCCGACGACCGAGGCGAGATCGTGGCCATCATTGACCGCCGATTGCCGCCCCGGCGTTTCGCCGGGCGCCGGCCAGTTGGACATGCGGTCGCGACGCAACGTGCCGGCCGCGCAGATCGCGACACCGGACGCTCCGAGGAGCGCGGGTCCGATCCCACCGCCGTGCAGCCTCCTCTCGAGGCCGGCTGCGAACCCGATCGTGGACAGGCCGAGCGCCCAGAACCCTGCCGTCATCAGCCGGGGCGATCGGGCGTCGTGCGCGGCGAGCCCGCTGATGTGCTCGTTCGCCATCGAGTAGTCGGGCTGGCGGCTACTGGCGGCCGCCCACGCGGCGGTGAAGGCGGCCGGGCCGACCAGGCCGCATGCGACGAGGAGGCGCTCGCCAAGTCGGGACATCGACGCCATCGTAGCCACACCATCGCTCGTCGGGTTGCGCGGACGATCGTGCGAGGATCTCATCCGTGCAAGCACGAGGGGTCGTCGTGCGCTCGATCGCCCGCTTCGCCGCATTCGGATGGTTCCGGTCGGTCGAGGTGAGCGGGCTCGAGCGTGTGCCGGGTCGAGGACCGCTGCTCATCGTCGCCAACCACGATGGGGGGTTCGTCGACCCGGTGTTGCTCGCGGCCATCTCGCCCCGGTTCCCGCGGTTCCTCGCTATGGCGTCACTGTGGCGCACACCGGCGCGTCCGTTGCTCTCTATCGCGGGCGCGATCCCCGTGCACCGGGCTTCAGAGGGCGACACGTCGGAGAACGTCCGCACCTTCCAGGCCTGTCACGAGGTGCTGGGTTCGGGTGGCACGGTGGCCATCTTCCCCGAGGGACTTGCCAGCGACGAGGTGCGCTTGCTGCCGTTCAAGACGGGGGCCGCCCGTATCGCGCTCGGCGCCCGGGCGCTGGGGGCTGAACGGCTGCAGATCGTGCCGATCGGTCTGATCTACGAGAACAAGGCTCGCGCGCGAGCCCGAGCGTACGTGCGGGTGGGTTTGCCGGTCGATCTCGACGCCGAGATCGACGCGATCGTCCCGGTCGGTAGTCGGCGAACGCAGGACGATCGGGTCGCGGTCGATGCGCTCACCCTGACGATCCGAGAACGACTCGCCGCGGTCGCGCTCGACTTCGAGAGCGCTGCGCAGATGTCCGCGCTGGCGCTGGCTGCCACGATCGCGCTACGGCCGCTCGATGCCGACCCGGGTTGGCGGCCATCGTTCTCGGCTCGGGAGGATCTCAGCACTCGGCTGCGTGATGCCCCGGACGAAGCCATGGAAGCGGTGATCGAAGCCGCCACCTCGTATCGGGGTGCCCTGGAGGCCAACGCGATGACGGATGCGGCGGTGGCAGCCGATCCGCACCGGCACCGGCGAGCACACCTGGGTGGTCTGGCGACGACCGTGATCCTGGCCGGGCCGGCCTTCGTGGGTACGGTCGTCAACCTCGTGCCGGGACTCCTGACCTGGCTCTCTGGCCGGGGTGAGATGGCCCCTGTCACCCGGGCAACGGTGAAGTTCCTGGTCGCGACGATCACGTTTCCCCTCACGTGGCTCGCCTGGCGATACTTGTCGCCGGTTCGCGACGGGCCTCACCCTTGGTGGATCACGGTCGCGATCGGTCCGCTCTTCGGGTTGGCGGCGGCCTGGGTCGGGTCCCGGCTCCACCGAGCACGCCGGGCCCGCGTGAACCTGCGACGCCTGGCCGGCATCGGGGCCTCCCTCGACGATCTGCGGGCGAGGCGGGATCGGGTCGTGGAGGCGGTGGCTGCCGTGACGGCGGGTGATCGGTTCGGTCAGGCCGGCGTGCCCGCTGGTAGGCTTGGCGACTGACCATGACGTTGACCAAGGAATCGAAGTCTCGGATCATCGCCGACTACGCACGTTCCGACGGCGATACCGGCTCGGCCGAGGTGCAGATCGCGGTGCTGACAACCCGCATCGCGGAACTCACCGAGCACCTGAAGACCCACAAGCACGATCACGCCTCTCGCCGGGGCCTGCTCAAGATGGTGGGTCGTCGGCGACGCCTGCTCGACTACCTCCGCAACGAGGACATCGAGCGGTACCGAGACGTGATCGCGCGACTCGGCCTGCGACGCTGACGTCGCGGTGGGAGCGCGCCCCGCGGCGTGCATCCCGCACGAGGGAGTGATGCGAACGGACCGATGACCCGCCGGAGGCGGGATCCAGGTCGGTAATCAGTAGCGAGCTTCCGGGCACACGCCATCCGCACGTCTGCGGCCGGCGCCCGGCGGCCCACCACTGAGGATCGGCCAACCCGCCTCCTTCCGAACGGCGCGCGCCCAGCTGCGTGCGCCACATCAGGCGCATGCCGTGCATGCGCCGCATACCAAGGAGGAAGGCCACATGGCCACCATCACCAAGTCCCATGCCTTCGGCACCAGGGACATCACGCTCGAGTCGGGCCGCATGGCCAAGCTCGCCGACGGCGCCGTCGTCGTCACCTACGGCGAGACCCAGGTGCTAGCCACCTGCGTCAGCAGCAACCCCCGGGAGGGCATCGACTTCTTCCCGCTCACGATCGACGTTGAAGAGCGCATGTACGCGGCGGGGAAGATCCCCGGCAGCTTCTTCCGACGAGAGGGTCGCCCGTCCGAGACAGCGGTCCTCACCTGCCGACTGATCGACCGGCCGCTGCGCCCGACCTTCAAGGACGGGTTCCGCGACGAGGTCCAGGTCGTCATCACCGTGCTGGGTGTCGACGGCGAGAACCCTTACGACATCCCGGCGATGAACGCCGCATCGGTCGCCACGTGTCTCGCAGGGCTGCCCTTCGACGGCCCGGTCGCCTCCGTGCGAATGGGTCTGATCGACGGACAGTGGGTCATCAACCCGACGTTCCAGGAGGTCGAGGAAGCCACGTTCGACGTCGTCGTGGCCGGCCGCAGGAACGACGCCGGCGAGATCGACGTGCTCATGATCGAAGGCGAGGCCCCCGACAACACCTGGGACCTGCTTGCCGGCGGCGCGCCCGCGCCGACGGAGGAGACCGTCGCCGAGGGTCTCGAGGCGGCCAAGCGCGCCATCGACGAGCAGATCGGATTCCAGCTCGAGTTCGTCAACGAGTTCGGCGTCACCGAACAGGAGTGGACCCCGCGTCCCCTCTACGGCGACGACGCCTTCGAGATCGTCTCGTCCTTCGCTGCCGAGCGCCTCGCAGAAGCGATCGTTCCCGACAAGGCCGAGCGCGAGGCCAAGCTCGATGCCCTCAAGGCTGAGGCGAAGGAGCACTTCGCAGCCCAGATGGGTGAGGACGGCGCCGATCGCCTCGGCGAGTTCGGGCCCGCTTGGAAGCAGGTTCAGAAGAAGGTGATGCGGGCCAGGGTCATCAAGGAGGGGATCCGCCTCGACGGTCGCGGGCCCACCGAGATCAGGCCGCTCTCGGCGGAAGTCGACGTGCTGAAGCGCGCGCACGGCTCGGCGCTGTTCAGCCGCGGAGACACGCAGGTGCTCAACATCACCACGTTGGGCATGCTGCGCATGACGCAGATGATCGACACGCTGGACCTCGAAGATACGAAGCGCTACATGCACCACTACAACTTCCCGCCGTTCTCGACAGGTGAGACGGGCCGGGTCGGTTCGCCACGCCGGCGCGAGATCGGCCACGGTGCGCTTGCAGAGCGCGCGCTGATCCCGGTGGTGCCGCACGAGGACGAGTTCCCGTACGCGCTACGGCTCGTGAGCGACGTGCTGAGCTCCAATGGCTCCACGTCGATGGCGAGCGTCTGCGGCTCCACCCTGTCGCTGATGGACGCGGGCGTGCCGATCAAGGCCCCGGTCGCGGGCATCGCGATGGGCATGATCGCCGACGACGGTGCCTTCGTGACCCTCACCGACATCCTCGGTGCCGAGGATGCGCTGGGCGACATGGACTTCAAGGTCGCCGGCACGCGCGAGTTCGTGACCGCGATCCAGCTCGACATGAAGGTGACCGGCCTGCCGGGCTCCGTGCTCGCCGATGCCCTCAAGCAAGCGCGCGAGGCGAGGTTCCAGATCCTCGACGTGATGGAGGCCGCGATCCCGGCACCGCGCGAAGAGGTCAACGTCAAGGCGCCGCGCATCATCTCGATCCAGATCCCGGTCGACAAGATCGGCGAGGTGATCGGCCCGAAGGGCAAGCGCATCAACGAGATCATCGCGTTGACGGGCGCCGACATCGACATCCAGGACGACGGTACGGTGCTGATCGGTTCGACGATCGGCGCCGAGGGCGCCGACGAGGCGTCGCGCATGATCGACGAGATCGCGAATCCTCGCCCCGTGCTCGTGGGCGAGCAGTACGACGGCACGGTGGTGAAGACCACCACGTTCGGCGCCTTCGTGAACCTGGTTCCCGGTCGCGACGGGCTCGTCCACATCTCGAAGCTCGGGCGCGGCAAGCGTCTCAGCAGCGTCGAGGAGGCCGTCAAGGAAGGCGACTCGCTGACCGTGCTGGTCGAAGACATCGACACCCAGGGCAAGATCAGTCTCAAGCCGGTCGGTGAAGAGTGGGCGATCCCCGAGGGGCAGGCCGACGAATCAGGCGGCCGCGATCGAGGAAACCGAGGGGGCGGTCGAGACCGCGGCGATCGAGGCGGGCGCGACCGAGACCGTGGTGGCGACCGAGACCGTGGTGGCGACCGAGACCGTGGCGAGCGTCGGGGTCGCCGGTTCCGCGATGAGCAGGGGGCGGGCCAGAGTGAGTCGACCGCCGCAGCCGACGCCTCGTCCACCAACGACGCCCCCGTCGGCGAGTAGCACGACCCAACGCACGCCGACATGCCGATCGAACGGACCGAGTTCAGCTCGGGTCTGAGGGTCGTCACGGAGCGGATGCCAAGCGTCCGCTCCGTGTCGATCGGCTTCTGGGTGCTGGCCGGCTCTCGTGACGAGCGGCCGCGTATCAGCGGCTCGAGTCATTTCCTCGAGCACTTGCTCTTCAAGGGCACCGAGCGCCGCAGCGCGCAGGACATCGCCGAGAACTTCGACGCGGTCGGCGGGGACGTGAACGCCTTCACGGCGCGCGAGTACACGTGCTATTACGCGCGGGTGCTCGACGGCGACCTCGAGATGGCGGTGGATCACCTCGCAGACATGGTGCAGCATTCCGTGATCGAGAGGAGCGACCTCGACGCCGAGCGCCAGGTCATCCTGGAAGAGATCAACATGCACGAGGACTCACCCGAGGACGTCGTGCACGACCTCTACACGAGGACGCTGTGGCCGGAGCATCCGCTCGGTCGTCCGATCCTGGGCACGGCCGACACGATCTCGGCAGCCGATCGAACCTCGGTCCGCCGGTTCTACGGCCGACATTACGTGCCGGGCAATTTCGTCGTCGCGGCGGCGGGCAACCTGCGCCACGACGACCTCCTTCGGCTGTTGCGGCGCCGCATGGAGACCGGACGGCGTCTGAGTGCACGCGACACGTCGGTCTGGAACCTTCGTGCCCCCGGCCGTCCCCCCAAGCCGTCAGGGGCGAGCCTGGTGAAGCGGCGCAAGACCGAGCAGGCGCACATCTGTCTGGGCACGAACGGGCTGGCGCGTAACGATCCCGATCGGTTCGCGTTCCTCGTGGTGAACACGGCCCTCGGAGGAGGCATGTCGTCGAGGTTGTTCCAGGAAGTGCGGGAGAAGCGAGGCCTCGCCTACACGGTCTACAGCTATCACGCGCAGTACACCGAGGCTGGGTTGTTCGCCGCCTACGCGGGCACCACGCCCGCCCGGGCGACGGAAGTCGTCGGGTTGTTGCGGCGGGAGCTCGAGATGGCGCGGGACGGAGGCTTGACCCTCGAGGAGTTCGAACGAGCCAAGGGCCACGTCAAGGGCTCGATGGTGCTCTCGCTCGAGGATCCCGGCGGACGCATGAGCCGCCTGGGGAAATCGGAGATCGCCCACGGAGAGATCCTCTCGGTCGACCAGGCGCTCCGACGCATCGACGAGGTGACGCTCGACGATGCACATCGCGTCGCCCAACGGGTACTGTCGCAGCCGATGACGCTGACGGTCCTCGGTCCCTTCGCAGGTTCCGCGTTCAAGGACGCCATGGCGTGATCCGCGTCGGGGTCGTGGGTGCCACCGGCCGCATGGGCCGCGAGGTCTGCGGCGCCGTGGAGGCCGACCCCGATCTCACGCTGGTGGCCGGAGTGTCGCGCTCGGCGGCAGGTTCGACGCTGGCCGCGGCGATCGGGCTCGAGGGTGATGCCGCCGAGGTCATCCTGTCGGATCGGCTCGAGTCGCTCACCGACTCCTCGACCGAGGTGCTCGTCGACTTCACGGCACCATCGCACGCCCCCGACCACATCGCCTGGTGCATCGCCAACGGTGTGCACGTCGTCGTCGGCACGACCGGGTTCGAGATCGACGAGGCCTGGCGCGAAGCGCCCATCGGCGTGATCGTCGCTCCGAACTTCGCGATCGGCGCGGCGCTCTTGATGCGTTTCGCGGAACAGGCTGCCCGTCATCTCCCATCGGCGGAGGTGATCGAGCTCCACCACGACCGGAAGCTCGATGCTCCCAGCGGCACCGCGCTCTTCACCGCTGGGCGCATCGCGGCCGCACGTGGAGAGGCGCCCGAACCACCGGCGGGCGACGAAGGACATCCGGGAGCCCGCGGTGCGGACATCGGCGGTGTCCGAGTGCACTCCGTGCGCCTGCCGGGATTGGTCGCCCATCAGGAGGTGCTCTTCGGCGGTCGTGGCCAGACGCTCGCCATCCGTCACGACTCGACCGATCGAACCTCGTTCATGCCCGGCGTGGTGCTCGCCATCAAGGCTGCGCCGAACCGTCCCGGCCTCACCATCGGACTGGACCCGCTGCTGGACCTGTCGTGAACGCCCGCCGTACGCTCGCCGCAGTCGTGGCCCATCCCGACGACGACACCTTCACCGCCGCGGGGTTGGTGGCCAAGCGCGCCGACGACCCCGGATTCCGATTCGTGCTGATCCACGCCACGAGCGGTGAAGCCGGACAGATCGCCGACCCCGATCTCGCGACCCCGGAGACGTTGGCAAGTGTTCGGGAGGAGGAAGACCGCCGCTCGTGGGTCACCCTCGGCCGTGAGCCGGACCGCCACGAGTGGTTGCGATACCCCGACCACGGGCTCGAGTTCGAGCCGTTCGATCGTCTGGTCGAGGCCGTCGCGGCGATCCTTCGCGAGGAACGACCCGATGTCGTCGTGACGTTCGGTCCTGACGGCATCACTGGTCACCCCGACCACATCACGGTCGGGTACGTCACGGACGAAGCCTTCGCTCGCCTGAACACCGAAGGCGTTCCCGGCTTCCGCCGCCTCTTGCACGCAGCCCTGCCCGAGACCGTGATCGAGAGCTGGAACCAGACGCTGGTCGACTCGGGACGCGAGCCCTTCGATCCCACGCAGCTCTATCAGCCCCGAGGGGTCCCCGATGCCGCGATCGGGTTCGAGATCGATACCAGCGACGTCGCCCCGCTCGTCGTGGCGGCCCTGCGTGAACATCGCACTCAGGCAGGTGACATCGATGAGATGACTGACGAAGAACAGCTGCGGCTCGCTTCGAAGGCATGGTTCGTGACCGCATCGCCGGAGCCGTCGCCGAGTGCCGGCGTCCTCGCCGACGTGTTCGACAACCTCGCGTGACGGCGAGACGTGAGCGGAACTCGGTTACGACGCGCGCAGCAGGCCCTGGATCGTGAAGCCGGCGCCGATGCCGAGCAGCACGACCGAGAGCCCGGTGCGAACCCACGTGAGCGCGCGCTCGCCGAGCAAGGCTCGGCTTCCGGTTCCCACGAGCGCCGAGCCGAGGTCCGTGAGCGAAACGCCGAGGGTCATCGCGACTGCGGTGAACAGGGCCGTCTCGCGCCCGCCTTCCGCGTTCGCTCTCGCCATGACGGCCGCCGCCGTGGTCGCGAAGAAGGTCCAGGCGCCAGGATTCAGGATCACGAGCGCAGCCCCACGAGCGGTCGCACCCAGCCGCCCCCCGACCGGCGTCTCGCTCGTGGGGTTCGTTGACGCTCGTCGGAGCGATCGGAGCTCCCTGATCGCCAGGGAGACCAGGAACAGGCCGCCGACGATGCGCAACCCGCGCACGATCCCTGGCGACGGGTCGGCGGTCGAGAACCCCAGTGCGAGCGTCGCGAGCACGATGAACAACGTGCCGTTGGCACCGATCATCACGCGGAACCCCTGCCCGATGCCGTGGCGGGCTGTCTCGTTCACGATCATGAGCTGCACCGGCCCCGGAGCGGCCCCGAGGGCAGCGCCCAGCACGAAGGCCTGCGCCGCCTGATCGCCGAGGACGTTCACTTCTCGGTCGGACAGGCGGGACCGAGCCGCAATTCTTCGATCGTGACCGCACCCTCCTCGTCGCGACTCACCACGATGCCCTCGCATTCCCGCAAGGGTGCGATCTCGTGGCCGGTCAGGCCGAACGCCGCCCGCTCCACCAACGGCGTGTGGCTGATCGCGAGTCCGATCCCGCTCTCGGGAAGCTGGTCGAGCAGGGCGATGACACCGGCGGCCATGCCTTCGGGACTGCCACCACTCGCGTCCTGTCCTCCGAGGCCGGGCACGACCGCATGGTCGGGAAGCTGCTGCATCGCCCCCCGCAGGAACCATGCGGCTGTTTCCGCCGCGCGCTGCGCAGGGGAGACGAAGACGCGGTCATACGTGCGTGTGGTCGCCCGTCCCAGGTCCTCAGCCAGCACCCGACCCTCGGCGGAGAGTCGGTCGGCGTCCGGGTCTCGGATCGCATGTCGTCGCAGCTCCAGCTGTTTCACGTTCGGTCGGGCCTTTCTCGGGTTCGCGTATCATGCCCCGCCGTGACCCCCGTGCGCCGCATCTTCGTCCCGTTCGTCGCGCTCGCCATCGTCATCACCGCCTCGGGGTGTACCGGCGGCGACGACGCCGCGACACCGGCCACCGTCACCCCGAGCGGTGAGGGCGTCGTGAGCGGTGACACGGGTGACACGGCGTTCGCACCCGGGCGCTTCATCTACCAGTTCAACAGCATCACGGCGCAAGCCACCTTCGACGGCAGCGTGGCGACGATGAACGTGCGCAACGCAACGGGAGCGGAGCTTGGCCCCCCCTCGCTGTACGTGCTCGGGGCCGACGATCGGCGCTACGACGGCCAGGTGGATGGCGCCGGCCCCATCGGTGACGGTGAGCAGGCCACGCTCGAGTTCGTGTTTCCCTCCGCAGTCAGCCCTCAGTCGATCGGGCTCGTGGTGTTGACGTTCGGCGGGGACAACGCCGGGGCGATGGCGCCCGTGCCAAAGGGCGCTGATTGAGGCCTGAGCGTCACGCGCCCCCCGTCTGCATCTAGACTCGAAGGGCATTCCCCCCGCCACGGAAGGACCCCAGGTGCGACGAGCGTTGCGACGCGCGAGCGTGCTGGTGCTGGTGCTGGTGATGACGATGGCCCTCGCAGCGCTGCCCGAGCGGGTGATCCCGTTCGGCGAAGCACGAGAGCGAGGAACCGCGCTCACGGTGAAGGCGCGCCTCACGTCGTGGGTGGCCCGCCGCGACGGTTATCACCTGTATCGGAAAGGAGCGACCGTGCGGCTGGTGGTCGGCGTCTGGCCGAACCTGCGCGGCGAACGCGTCCTGGCCCGTTTGGAGTGGCGACGTTCCGGCACGCGGTGGCGCCGACTCGACGTCTCCTCCACGAAGTTGAACCGCGAGAGCCGGGCGCTGTTCCTGGTGCGCGGGTTGCCCGAGGGATTCTCATTCCGTATCAGGGCGAAGGTGCCCCCGACCGGGAAGCACGGGGCGGGCCGGTCACAGTGGCGCTACTTCCGCGTCGGCTGAGTCCAGACTTCGTCCGCCGCCTTCAACCGCGGCTGGTGGGTTCGCTCTCGCCGGCTTCCCATCGGGCGAGTACGAACAGCAGGTCGCTCAGGCGATTCAGGTACCGGCGTACGTCGGGGTTGACGGCACGCTCGGCTCGCTCGAGCGCGACGACCGCACGCTCCGCGCGGCGGATCGTCGCGCGTGCGACATCGAGTGCGGCGCTCGAGGGGCTCGCACCCGGCACGATGAACGCGTCGGGCAGGGGGCGCTCTGCCACCGACGCGTCGATGCGCGACTCGAGTCGAGCAGTCATCTCCGACGTCACGAGCGACACGCCACCGACGAGCTTCGCGCGTTCGTCTGGGTTGGTGGCGAGATCGGCACCCACCACGAAGAGCTCGCGTTGCAGCTCGAGGATCTGTTCGGCCATCGCGTCGTCGGTGGTGAGCGAGCGCGCGAGCCCGAGCGCGGCGACCGCTTCGTCGGTGATGCCGTACGCCTCTGTGACGAGGTCGTCCTTCGGCACGCGGCCGCCGTACAGCAGGCCGGTGGTGCCGTCGTCGCCGGTCTTCGTGTAGATGCGTGGCATGGCCCGCTAGCATAGGGGGCATTCGCCGTCGCCCCAGGCGGCGCCCGGCTGAGGAGAGGTGCTCCCGATGACCGGACTCGCGGGTAGGTTCGGCGCGGTCGTGACCGCGATGGTCACGCCGTTCCGAGACGACGACCATGCCGTCGACCTCGACGGCGCCCAGCAGCTCGCTTCATGGCTCGTGGACAACGGCAGTGACGCCGTGGTCGTGGCCGGCTCGACGGGCGAGTCGCCCACGCTCAGCTCGAGCGAGAAGGCCGAGCTGTTCCGAGCCGTTGGCGATGCGATCCGTGGCCGGGCCAAGTTGATCTGTGGCACCGGCACCTACTCCACCGCTGAGACCCTCGAGCTGTCCGAAGCCGCCGAGGAAGCCGGTGCCGACGGCCTGCTGGTCGTGACCCCCTATTACAATAAGCCCCCGCAGCGGGGGTTGATCGCGCACTTCGAACGCGTGGCCGACGCCACCGAGCTGCCGATCATCGCCTACAACATCCCGGGCCGCACAGCGATCCGCATCGAGCACGACACCCTGTTGGCCCTCGCCGAGCGCCCGAACATCGTCGCGGTGAAGGACTCGACCGGCGACTTCCAGGCCGTGTCGCGCCTGATCGCCGAGGCCCCGGCTGGGTTCGAGGTCTACTCCGGCGACGACTGGGCTGCGTTCGGATACGCGTGCCTGGGTGCCGTGGGCGTGGTGAGCGTTGCGAGCCATCTCGTCGGTCCGCAGATCCACCAGATGCTCGAGCTCGTCGCCACGGGCGACGTGCCAGCCGCGCGCAAGATCCACGAACAGCTCTCGCCGCTGTTCAACGCCTTGTTCATCACGTCGAATCCGATCCCGGTCAAGGCTGCGCTCACCATGCTCGGACGCCCGGCGGGCGTGCCTCGCCTGCCGCTCGTGCCGGCTACAGCCGAAGAACGAGCTCGGGTCCGCTCCGCACTGGAGGACGCCGGTCTCCTCTAGCGTCAGCGACTGCCGCGTCGTCTTCCTCGGAGGTGTCGGGGAGGTCGG
>Ga0224505_10001026_pt1 | contig 18437 bp, 16 predicted proteins | sample SF_Jan12_sed_USG_FD_169102 | JGI IMG/M metagenome (GOLD analysis project Ga0224505, IMG submission 169102) | Sediment microbial communities from San Francisco Bay, California, United States - SF_Jan12_sed_USGS_4_1 | ecosystem: Environmental > Aquatic > Marine > Sediment | place: USA: California... | reverse complement strand
CCGGGCGCTCGCTGCCCGAGTACCGCGAGCTGCGGCAGGGTCCGGGGACCATCCTCGACGCCGTCCGCGACCCGTCGCTCGCCACCGAGATCACCCTGCAGCCCGTGCGCCGCTACGGCACCGACGCCGCCATCCTCTACTCCGACATCGTGGTGCCGATCGCGGCGGTCGGCTTCGGCACCGAGATCCGGGCGGGGGTGGGCCCGGTCACCGAGCGGCCGTTCGCCAGCCGCGCCGACCTGGCGCGTCTGCGCCCCCTCGAGCCGGACACCGACGTGCCCTACGTCGTGCAGACCGTACGGAACCTGGTGGGCGAGCTCGACGACGTCCCGCTCATCGGCTTCGCCGGCGCGCCGTTCACGGTGGCCAGCTACCTCATCGAGGGCAAGCCATCGCGCGACTACGGCAAGACCAAGGCGCTGATGGCCGGCGACCCGGTGCTCTTCGGCGACCTGCTCGACCGGCTCGCCGACATCGCGTTGGCGTTCCTGCGCGCCCAGATCGGTGCCGGCGCCCGGGCCGTGCAGCTCTTCGACAGCTGGGCCGGCGCGCTCACGCCCGAGCAGTACCGCCGCTTCGTGCTGCCCCACAGCGCCAAGATCCTGCACGGCGTGGCCGATCTCGGCGTGCCCCGCATCCACTTCGGCGTCAACACCGGCGAGCTGCTCGGCCTGATGGAAGAGGCCGGCGCCGACGTCGTCGGTGTCGACTGGCGGGTGCCGATCGACGTGGCGAGGACCCGGGTGAGCCCGCGGGCGGCCCTGCAGGGCAACCTCGACCCCGCGCTGTGCCTGGCGCCGTGGCCGGCCGTCGCCGAGGCGGCGATCGACGTGCTCGTCCGCAACGCCGGTCATCCGGGCCACGTGTTCAACCTCGGCCACGGCGTCCTCCCGGAGACCGACCCGGCCATCCTCGAGGCCCTCGTCGAGCTGGTCCACCGGTGGCGGCCGGAGTGACGAGACCTCCCCGCGTCGCGGTCGTCGGCGGGGGCATCGCCGGCTTGGCCGCCGCCTACGAGGCGGGCCGCCAGGGTGCCGAGGCCACGGTGCTGGACGCGGCACCGCACCCCGGAGGCAAGATCCGCACGGCGCCGCTGCGAGGTCACCCCCTCGACGCCGGACCCGACGCGTTCCTGGCCCGCGTCCCCGACGCGACCGAGCTCTGCCGCGAGCTCGGCCTGGGTGACCGGCTCGTCAGCCCGGCGGTACGCCACGCCTACCTGTGGTCGGCGGGCGGGCTCGTTCCGTTTCCGACCGGCCTCGTCCTCGGCGTCCCGACCGACGTCGACGCGCTGGCGCGAACGGGTCTGCTGAGCCCCGCCGGGCTCGCCTCGCTGCGCGCCGACGCCGAGCGCAGCGACGGCCCACCGCTGCTGGGTCCCGGCGAGGACACCTCGATCGGCGAGCTGATCCGCCGCTCGGTCGGGCGCGAGTTGCTCGACACCCTGGTCGACCCGCTGCTCGCCGGCATCCTCGCCGGCGACACCGACGAGCTCAGCGTCGCCGCGGCCGCGCCGCAGCTCGCGATGGCGGCGCGACGCGGCCCGAGCCTCGTCCAGGGGGCGCGGGCGGTGGTCGCGGCCAGCGTCGCCGATCCCGACGCGCCGATCTTCCACGGCGTGGTTCCGGGCATGGGCAGCCTCGTCGACGCGCTCGTCGACGCCATCGGCGGGCCGGGGCGCGTGCGCTGCGGGCAGCGGGTCGACGCCTTGTACGAGGCAGCCGGCGGGGCGATCCGGCTCGTCGGGCCCGGCCTCGAGCTCACCGTGGACGGCGTGGTCGTGGCCGCGCCGGCGCCGGTCGCATCCCGCCTCGTCGCCGGGTGGGCGCCTGGCGCGGCGGCAACGTTGGCCGATCTCGACTACGCCTCGGTCGTCGTCGTGTGCACCGAGTTCGACCCCGCCGACATGACCCGACCGCTCGACGGCAGCGGGTTCCTGGTGCCTCGCCCCTTCGCGACCGACCTGCTGATCACCGCGGTGTCGTGGGCGTCGTCGAAGTTCGCCCACCACGGTGTCGACGGTCGGGTACGGCTGCGCGTCTCGGCCGGGCGCTCGGACGATTCGCGCGCCTTCGATCTCGACGACGGTGCCCTCGTCGAGCGGGTTCGAGCCGACCTCGCCACGACGATGGGCATCGCGGCAGCTCCCACCGCCGTGCGCGTCGACCGCTGGCCACGTTCGCTGCCGCAGTACCGCCCCGGCCATCTCGACCGCATGGCGCGGGCCGAGGCCGAGCTGGCGGGCGGTGGGCCAGCGGTCGTGCTGGCCGGCGCCGCGCTGGCAGGGGTCGGCCTGCCGGTCTGCATCGGCGGCGGGCGCCGGGCGGCGCTCGATCTGCTCGCCCGGTTGGGCTGAGCCCGCTTCGCCACCCGACCGTACGGCGTCAGCTTCACGGCGAGCCGGTCCGACCGCGGCGCCCCGGGACGCGACCGCGGGCATACTGGGCGCCTATGGGTCGGCGGGCCTCCGTGGCAGCAGGTGCGATCGTCGCCGCGATCATCGCGGTCGTCGCCGGAGTCGGTCTGCTGAACGGCGCGGCCGAAGCGCCGGCCGCGATGCCGCTCGCTGCGCCGGCGAGCGCACCGAGTTCGACCCGGCCGCCTGTGGTCTCCACGACCTCGTCGAGCCCGCCCAAGGCCCCGGCGCCAACCACGACCGCGGCGCTGGCGGCGGTCGTCCTCCCGGTGCCCGACCCCCTCCCCACCGACGCCTACGCGCCGACCCCCGAGGTCGTCCTCGGCACGATCCGCATCCCGTCGCTCGGCGTCGAGGCGCCGCTGGGCGAAGGCATGACGCTGACCGCGCTGAACCGTGGACCGAGTCATTGGCCGGGCACGGCGTTGCCCGGCCAGCTCGGCAACATGGTCATCGGCGGCCACCGCACGACGTTCACGAAGCCGTTCGAAGGCCTCGACCGCCTCCAACCAGGCGACTTCGTCGAGTACGAGACCGCGCAGGGCACTTTCCGCTACGCCATCACCGGCGTCGAGATCGTCGAGCCGACCCAGCTGGACATCGCCGACCCGGCGCCGCAGTACCTGGCCACGCTGTTCGCCTGCCACCCACCCGGCTCGGCTGCCTACCGCATCGTCGCCCGGATGACGATGGTCGACGAGAACGGCACGCCCGTCCCACCGCCCGCGGTGACGGTGACGAACCTCGAAGCGCTCACCAGATTCCGCATCTGAACCACGGGGTCTGAACCACGGCGGCCGGGCGGCGCAGATCGCCCGCACGGACCAGCCGCCGTCCGTCGGCGACCGGTGACTGGCCCCGCACCCGCGCGCGGTACAGGATGGCCCGCGCATGGCTCGCCGCTCATCCACCAGGCGCTCCCGGCGCGCCCGCGACGCCGCCGTTGCCCTCGGCGCGGGGCTCTGCGTCTGCGCGGCGCTCCCACCGTGGGGGTGGTGGCCGCTGGTCCTCGTCGGCATCGTCTCGTTCGAACGGCTCGCCCGCGAGCGCTCGCCGCGGGCCCGGTTCACGGCCGCGTGGTGGTTCGGCCTCGGCTGGCTGACGCCTTCGACGCTGTGGATGTGGGACTTCACCAAACCCGGTTGGATCGTCGCGGTGCTGATCATGGCGGCGATGGTCGGCGTCGCCGGGATGGCGATACCGCCGGCGGGATGGGGCCGGTGGCTGGCGCTGCCCAGCGCGCTCGCGCTCGTCGAGTACCTGCGTACGGTCGTCCCCTTCGGCGGGGTCCCGCTGTCGACGCTGCCGATGGCGTTGGCTGCGAGCCCGCTGGCGCCGATCGCCCGCCTGGGCGGCGGGGTCGCCTTGACCGTCGCCGCAGGCGCGCTCGGCGTCGCGCTGGGCGCGGCGATGGACCGCCGGTACCGGCCCGCCGCCATCGCGGCGGCCGTCCTCGCCGCCCTGGCCGCCACGACGATCGCGTTGCCGCGCAGCGACGTGGTCGGCTCCGTCGACGTCGCCGTCGTCCAGGGCGGTGGCCCCCAACGCACCCGGGCGGTGAACACCAGCGCCCGGGCGGTGTTCGACCGCCACGTCGCGGCGACGGCGACGGTGGCGACACCGGTCGATCTGGTCGTCTGGCCCGAGAACGTGGTCACGGTCAACCAGCCGCTGGCCAGCACCGAGGAGGGTGCCACGTTGCGCGCGCTGGCCGCCGAACTCGACGCGCCCATCCTCGCCGGCGTCGTCGAGGGGCTCGGCGACGGCCACTTCACGAACTACTCGGTGGTGGTCGATCCGTCCGGCGCGCTCGGTGACCGCTACGACAAGGTGCGCCGCGTGCCCTTCGGGGAGTACATCCCCTTCCGCCGGCTGGTCGACGCCCTGTCGGGGGGTGCCGCCAGCCGGTACGTGCCGAACGACGCCGTCGTGGGCACCGCTCCGGCCGTGGTCGGGGTCGACGATCTCGTGGTCGGGGTGGTGATCTCGTGGGAGGTGTTCTTCGAGCGCCGGGCACGCGACGCGATCGGCCACGGGGGCGAGGTGCTGGCCAACCCGACGAACGGTTCCTCGTACTGGCTGACGATCGTGCAGAGCCAGCAGGTCGCGTCGTCGCGGCTACGGGCCATCGAGAGCGATCGGTGGGTCCTGCAGGCCGCACCGACCGGTTTCAGCGCCGTGGTCGACCCGGACGGGCGGGTGGTCGAGCGCAGCGCGATCGGCGAGACCCGGGTGCTGCGCGCCGAGGTCGCCCGCCGCGTCGGGCTCACGCCGGCGGTGCGGTTCGGGCCGGCACCCTGGCTCGGCCTCACCGGCCTCGGGCTGGTGGGCGCGTGGCTCGCCGCGAGGCGCCCCCGGCGCCGCGACGGTGGCGACGGTCAGCCCTCCGACGGCGGGTCCGATGTTTCGCGGCCCCACATCGCCGGCGCCGCGGGCGGCCCGTAGCGCAGCCACAGCTGGCGCAGGTCCCACCAGTCGCCGACGATCCGCTCGACCGCTGCGAGTGAGCGGAGGCGGGTCGTGCGGCGCAGGGCGTAGGGCGCCAGGCGCGACCCGTCGCGTAGCTCGACCACGATCATCACCCGCCAGCAGCCGGCGCAGCCCATCCCCGCGGCCACCGGGGTCGGTGGTGGGCACGTCACCTCGGCCACCGCCGACCACGGCAGCGCCACCGCGCCGAACGGTTGACGGACCCGCAGGCGCTCGCCGTCGGCCACGACCACCGACCGGACCGCCAGGACCAGCCGCACCGTCGACAGCGCGGCGACGGCACCCACGATCGCCCAGGCGGCGAGGCCCCACGCCGAGCTGGCCAGCGACCGGCCACCGGCCAGCGCCAATGTCGCCGCACCGAGCACGGCCAGCAGAAGGCCCGACAGCGCCGGCCACCGTGCCGCCCGGGCCTGGAATCCGGCCGGGGGCCTCCGGCCGAGCGCCGGTGGCTCGCCGGGCCAGGTCCATCCGTCGCGACCGCTGCGGCGAGCGTGTACGAAGGCGGCCACCCAGGCGTCGGTCGGGGTGCGAAACACGCCACCACGGTGCGCGGGAACGAGGCCGAGTTGTAGGGGACAAAGGGCCATCGGCAAGCATCGTCGCCCGTGCGGGCCACCCAGCCCTATCGGCGTTCAGCGATCGCGGGCGGGCTCCTCGAGCCACAGCGTCGTCGGACCGTCGTTGACCAGGCTCACCTGCATGTAGGTGCGGAACCGTCCGGTCTGGACGCGGGCGCCATCCGCCTCGAGCGCGGCGCAGAACGCGTCGACCAGCGGCTCGGCCTGCTCCGGGCGGGCGGCGTCGACGTAGCTGGGCCGGCGACCCTTGGCCGCGTTGCCGTACAGAGTGAACTGGCTGATCACCAGCACGCCCAGACCGAGGTCGGCGGCGGAGCGGTTCATCACGCCGGCCTCGTCGTCGAAGATCCGCAGGTTCCAGACCTTGCGCGCGAGCTTGGCGGCCACCGCCTCGTCGTCGTCGTGGGTGACGCCGACGAGCACGCACAGGCCGGGGCCGATCGAGCCGCTGACCTCGGACCCGCCCGCACCGTCGAGGACGGTCACGCTCGCCTCGCGTACCCGTTGCACCAACGCTCGCACGGTCCGCCAACGTACCGTGTGACCGGTATGGACGTCCCTTCGCCGACCGTCACGCTGCGCGCCGGGAGCGCGACCGTCGAGATCGCCCCGGCGCTCGGCGGCCGGCTCGCATCCCTCGCCGTCGACGGGCTCGAGCTGCTCGTCGGGCGCGACGACAACCCGCTCGGCTGGGGCTGCTACCCGATGGTGCCCTTCGCAGGCCGGGTCCGCCAGGGGGTGCTGACGAGCGGGGGCGGGCGTCACCAGCTGCCGGTCAACCTGGCGCCCCACGCCATCCACGGTTACGGGTTCGGCGCGCCGTGGAGGCTGGTCGACCCCACCGAGCACGAGCCGGCCTCCGCGCCCGGGGCCGACCGCAGCTGCGAGCTCGAGCTGAGGATCGACGGGCCGCTCCCCTACCGCGCCGTCGCCCACCAGCGCATCGTGCTCCTGCGCGACCGGCTGTACATGGCGCTCGCGCTGAGCAGCGTCGAGGGCGCGTTCCCAGCCACGATCGGCTGGCACCCGTGGTTCCGGCGCCAACTCGCCCGGGGCGGAGCTGCGGAGCTCACGTTCGCGGCGCGCTGGCGTTTCGAGCGCGACGACGAGGGAATCCCCACGGGCCTGCTCGGCGAACGGGGCGACGGCCCCTGGGACGACTGCTTCACCGGACTCGGGCCACCACCCCGGCTCCGCTGGCCCGGCGCCCTCGTCCTCGACGTCGAACACGACTGCGACCACCTCGTCATCTACGACGAAACGCGCCACGCGGTGTGCGTCGAGGCGCAGTCCGGCCCACCCGACGGCGTGAACTTCGCACCCGACATCGTCGAACCGGGCCGACCCCTCGCCCGGCACCTCCAGCTGCGCTGGGCCTGAACGCCGAGGCCCGACGTTCACCCCGAGACCCCGATGGCGCCGATCGCCCCGATCGCCCCGATCGCCCCGACCGACTAGGTGCTGACCGATCGGTAACATGCCTGCGGCCCGCGCCCGACCGGCACCGGGCTCGTCACGAAGGCTGCGAAGACTTGGCTACTGCACCTCCCGACCACGAGCGCCCGTTGCGCATCGCGTACCTGTGCTACCGAGGCAAGCCCCACGTCGGCGGCCAGGGCGTCTACACCCGTCACCTCACCAAGGCGCTCGCCGATCTCGGCCACCACGTCGAGGTCCTCGGCGGGCAGCCCTACCCGGAGCTCGACGAGCGGGTTCCGCTGGTGAAGCTGCCCAGCCTCGACATCTACAATGACCACTACCCGCTGCGGATGCCGTGGGTCGGCGAGCTGCGCCGCTGGACCGACTGGGTCGAGGTCGCCACGTTCATGGCTGGCAGCTTCCCCGAGCCGCTCGCGTTCTCGCTGCGGGCGTGGAGCTACCTGCGCAGCCGTCCAGGCGAGTTCGACATCGCCCACGACAACCAGTGCCTCGGCTACGGCCTCCAGCTGATCGAACGCGACGGGCTGCCCGTGCTCGGCACGATCCACCATCCCATCTCGGTCGATCGCCGCCTCGAGCTGGCCCACTCGCGCACCCGCTACGAGCGCATCTCCAAGGCCCGCTGGTACGGCTTCGTGAAGATGCAGGCCCGGGTGGCACGCCGGCTCGAGCGCGTCGTGACCGTCTCGGAGAACAGCTTCAAGGACATCGTCGCCGACTTCGGGGTCGATCCGTCGCGCATGCACATCGTGCCGGTCGGCGTCGACACCGAGCTGTTCCGGCCGCGCCCCGGCGTTGCGGTCGTCCCGGGACGCCTCATCACCACGACCAGTTCGGACGTGGCGCTCAAGGGACTGAAGTACCTGCTCGAAGCGCTGGCCAAGCTACGCATCGAGCGTCCCGACGCCCACCTGGTGATCATCGGCAAGCGCCGCGAAGGCGGGCTGTCCGCCGCCACCATCGACCAGCTGGGTCTCGGCGACGCGGTCACGTTCGTGTCGGACGTCAGCGAGGACCGCATCATCGAGCTGTACTCGCAGTCCGAGCTGGCGGTCGTACCGTCGCTCTACGAGGGGTTCTCACTGCCCGCCATCGAGGCGCAGGCGTGCGGCGTCCCCCTCGTCGCCACCACGGGCGGGGCGCTGCCCGAGGTGGTCGGCCACCACGGCGAGACAGCGCTGCTCGTGCCGCCCGGCGACGCCGAGGCGCTCGCCGCGGCGCTGCGCGACCACCTCGGCCGCCCGCAGCTGCGCGACACCGTCGGGGCGGCCGGACGACGCCGCGTCGTCGAGAACTGGTCGTGGCCGATCATGGCCGCCCGCACTGTCGAGCACTACCGGGCGTGCCTGGCCGGTGCGGGGACAGCCTGATCGCGCCGTGCTGACCGTCGACTACGACCGGCTCGGGGTCGAGCCCGGAGACCGCGTGCTCGACATAGGGGCCGGCTTCGGTCGGCACGCCTTCGAGTCGTTCCGCCGCGGCGCCGTCTCGGTCGCGTGCGACCTCGGTACCGACGAGCTGCGCGCGTGCAACGCCACCTTTGCCGCCATGGCCGAGGCGGGCGAGGCGCCGCCGCACGCGCACGCCGCTTCGGTGCAGGGCTCGACGCTGGCCCTGCCGTTCACGGACGGCTGCTTCGACCGCGTGATCGCCTCCGAGGTGCTCGAGCACGTGCCCGACGACCGCGCCGCGCTGGCCGAGCTGTTCCGGGTGCTGCGCCCCAACGGCACGCTGGCGGTCACGGTCCCCGCCTGGCTGGCCGAATCGGTGTGCTGGAAACTGGACGCCGCCTACCACTGGCCGGCCGCAGCCGGGGGCCATGTGCGCATCTACAGCCGCACCGTGCTGCGGGCGAGGTTGCGCGAGGCGGGCTTCGTGCCGGGCGCGTCGCACCATGCCCACGGGCTGCACACCCCCTACTGGTGGCTGAAGTGCGCAGTCGGGCTCGAACACGACGACCATCGGGTCGTCGCCGCCTACCACCGCCTGCTCGTGCGCGACATCACGACCGGGGCTCGCAGCACCCGCTGGGCCGGGCGCATGCTCGACCCGCTGATCGGCAAGAGCCTTGTGATGTACGCGACCAGACCGGGCCGGGCCCCCGCCCCGGCCGGCGCCGCTTCGGCGAGGGCGCAGCCGCCATGTGGGTGAACGACGTCACCGGGCTGCTGAGCGCGGTCGAGCTCACGGAGACCGTGGACGCCATCGCCGACTGGCAGCTGCCCTCGGGCATGATCCCGTGGTTCCCCGGTGGCCACGCCGACCCGTGGAACCACACCGAGGCGGCGATGGCACTGCTCATCGGCGGCCGCCGCGATCTCGCCGAGCGGGCCTTCGACTGGCTGGTCGCCCGTCAACGTGCCGACGGCGCGTGGCACCGCTACGAGCTCGCCGAGCGGGTGGAGGAGGACAAGCTCGACGCCAACGTCTGCGCCTACCCGGCCGTCGGCGTGTGGTACCACTGGGCCTGCCACGGCGACCGCGGCTTCGTCGAGACGCTGTGGCCCACCATCGAGCGCGCCATCGACTTCGTGCTCGGCCTGCAGACCCGGCGCGGCGAGGTGCTCTGGGCCCGTCATGCCGACGGCACGCCGTGGCCGTACGCGTTGCTGACGGGATCGTCGTCGATCTCGCTCTCACTGCGCTGCGCGCTGGCGCTGGCCCGAATCCTCGGCCGTGAGCGGCCCGATTGGGAATTGGCGGCCGCCCGCCTGGTCCACACGATCCGCGCCCACGTCGCCGGCCACGCACCCGACGCCTTCGCCCCCAAGAACCGGTGGGCCATGGACTGGTACTACCCGGTCCTCGTCGGAGCGCTCGCACCGGCCGAGCGCGAGGGTCGCATGGCGTCGGGCGCGGCGCGCTTCGTCCTCGATGACCGTGGCGTCCGCTGCGTGTCCGACCAACCGTGGGTGACCGCGGCCGAGACGTGCGAGTGCGCGCTCGCCTATCTCCGCACGGGCGATCGCGAACGGGCCGAGGCCCTGTTCGCCTCGACCCGCGCGCTGCGGGAGGACACCACAGGCCACTACCACACGGGCCTCGTGTTCCCGCGGCGGGCCACCTTCCCCGACGGCGAGCGCTCGACCTACACCGCCGCCGCCGTCATCCTGTGCGCCGACGCCCTGGTCGGGGCGAGCCCGGCTTCTCGGCTGTGGACCGACGACGACGCCATGCCCGCCGTGTTCGACCTCGACGACGAGCAGGCCGCCGGCTGAGTCTCCAGTCGCCGCGGAGTACCCGCCACGGACGGCGGGCCGGTCAGGCGCGCCAGTCGGCGGCGTAGAGCCCGTCGTCGGGGCGGCGCGCTCCCGCCGGGATCTTGCCGGCCCAGCGCCGCCGCTCGACCAGCGAGTCGACGTCGCGCAGTGCACGGCGGTGCTGGATCCGCCACCGGCCGTCGCGCCGCTCGAAGCGGTCGAGGTAGCGCCCGGCAAACACCTCGACCGGCCCGTCGGAGCCATCTGCGGCGGGCGTGCGGTGGTTGAACGCGAGAACATAGCTCTCGACGTGGGCGACATCGGGCTCGACCCATTCGACGATGACGTTGTGCACCGTGTGGTGCGACGCGGCCCACACGTCGGCGGCGCCACCGGTGGCCCAGCGGGCGAAGTCGGTGCCCAGACCGCGGAACGTGCCGTGATCGTCGGTGCCGTCGTCGTGGTAGCAGGCCGCCAACTCGGCCGCGTCCACACGATCGACGCCCCGGCAGTAGCGGTGCAGCACCTCCTCGATCTCCATCTGGTCGACGAGGCGGGCCACGGCGTCATCGCGCATGGCCACCAGTCTGGTCGATGCCCGCGAGCCGGGCCACGGTCGAGCCGGTAGCGTCGGTGGCCATGATCCCCCGCGCGCCATTCGGTCGTACCGGTCACCTGTCGAGCCGCGTCATCTTCGGCGCAGCTGCGTTCTCCAAGATGCCCCAGGCCCGGGCCGACACCGTGCTCGAGCAGGTGCGCGCCGCCGGCATCAACCACATCGACACGGCGGCCGCCTACGGCGAATCCGAGCTCCGCCTCGCGCCCTGGCTGGCCCGGCACCGCAGCGAGGTGTTCCTCGCCACCAAGACCGGAGAACGGCGGGGCCCCGACGCCCGAGCCCAGCTGGAACGCTCGCTCGAACGCATGGGCGTCGACCACGTCGACCTGATCCAGCTCCACAACCTCGTCGAGGAGGACGAGTGGGAGGTAGCCCACGGCCCCGGCGGCGCGGTCGAGGCGCTGGAGGCGGCGCGCGACGAGGGTCTCGTCCGCTTCATCGGTGTGACCGGCCACGGCGTTCGGATCGCGGGCATGCACGTGCGCAGCCTGCGTCGGCACGACTTCGACTCGGTGCTGCTGCCGTTCAACCTGACCATGGTCGACAACCCGGCGTACCGCGCCGACGTCGAGGAGTTGCTCGCCCTGTGCGCCGAGCGGCGGGTGGCGGTGCAGACCATCAAGGCGATCGCGCGGCGTCGCTGGCAGGACGACCTGTCGCCGCACTTCAGCTGGTACCAGCCCCTCGAGGACGACGCCGCCATCGCCCGAGCCGTTCGCTTCGTGTTGGGCGACGACCAGCTCTTCCTCAACTCGACCAGCGACGCTCGCCTGCTTCCCGCCGTGTTCGCGGCCGCCCAGGGCCCACTCGATCGCCCTTCCGAGGCCGAGCTGCGCGCCGACATCGAGCGCTACGACATGCGCCCGCTCTTCGACGGCGCCGAGCTCGAACGGATCTGATCGGGCGCGAACACGATCCGACCGAGCTCGGAACCCCGCCGGGCTCGTAGATCAGCTCACCGGTAGCGCTCCACGAGGAGCCAAAGCTCGAACGGGCCACCGGGACGAACCGCAAGGTGTTCCCGTCGGACCAGACCGAACTCCAGAAGAGCCTGGAAGTCGACGGGGTCGTGGTCAGGTGCGGCGCACGGCCTTCGCCGTGGCATTCGTCTTGTCCGAGCTGTCGAGTCGCGTGCTGGTCGAGGCCGAGATCGCGTCACGCTACGAATCGAATCGCCCACCCACGCCCACATCATCACCACCACCACCGGGGTTGCTCCGACTCTCGGACGCTAGGATCGGACAGACTGCTGAGGTGAGCGACGTTCGACACGTGACGCACCAGGAACCGGCTTGGCGTGACCGCACGAACTACATCATCCAGGTGGATCTGGAGTCGCACGGCATGCCATCAGGCACCCTCGAACAGATCTGGGCCCGCACCGATGACAACGAGCGGTTCGAAGTGTGTTGCCTCCCGTTCTTCACCTACGGCATCGCGCTCGGGGACACAGTGCTGTGGAACGAGAATGACCGGATCGCCCGGGTGGCCACCTCCTCAGGCCGGCGGCTCGTCCGATCGGTCTTCGTCGATCGAGAGGACGCTGCCGCAAGCCACGAAGCGTTCCACGGCTCGCTCGTCGAAACCGGAGCGCTCCTGGAATTCAGCGGATCAGGCTTTGCTGCGATCGACATCGACTCCGACGAGCGACTCGCCGCCGTCATGGCCATCCTCGATCCGCTGCACGAGGCTGGGCGACTCAGTTGGGAATGGGGACGGAGTAGCCGCCCCCTCGCGGGGTAGCCGTGCCCACAGCGTGCCCGGAACATCGGACACCAGCCGGACACAGCGGACCATGCGGGATGATCTGAACGGCGGCACATCCGATATAACACCTGTTCACAGCACATTTCTGCAGGTCACGGCGCCGCCCACCAATTCAGCTCGGTCCAACTTCCCCGTTTTCGAAAGGGCACAAGCCTGCAACGTCGTCGCGCCAACCGCAGTTCGTGGGACAGCCGCTCCACCCGCGCCGAGCCGACGGGCGCGGCACGGCGCGACGAGCGGCCCGGATCGTCGGGCGACGTGCCCCTCGCCGCCGGGCCCACGCCCCGGCAGGGCCCGATGAACCGACGCGTGCGCTCGAGGCTGCAGCTGGCGCTCCTCGGCGTCGCGACGTTCGCGCTGCTGGTCGCCGGATCGGTCTACGCGTCCCGGAGAGCGGGGACGACCGAGGCCATCCACGACGCCCGCGAGCGCACGAACCTGCTGGCGCGCAACGTTGTCGAGCCCGCCCTCACCACCGCAGTCGTCGACGGTGAGCCCGCAGCCCAGCAGGAGTTCATCGACGGGATGCGGGCCGTCGCCGCCAACGAGTCCTACGTGCACGCCCGGATCTGGAGCCGCGACGGCCACCTCGTCTACGCCGACGACGTCGAGCTCATCGGCCGCCGCTTCCCGCTCAAGGACGACGCGCTCGAAGCGTTCGAGTCGGGCGAGGTGAGCGCCGAGATCACCGACCTCACCGCCGCCGAGAACGCCCTCGACGACTTCGAGGGCGAGCTGCTCGAGGTGTATCAGCCGGTTCGGGCCAGCGACGGCCGGCTGCTGGTGTTCGAGGCCTACTACCCCATCGACCTGGTCGGTCGCTCCACCCGCCGGATCTGGCTCCAGTTCATGCCGGTCGTGTTGATCCCGCTGGTCGTGCTCCAGCTGCTGCAGCTGCCGCTGGCCGCCCGCCTGGCCCGTATGGTCCGCCGCGGCGAACAGGAGCGCTCGTACCTCCTGCGCCAGGTCGTCGAGACGACCGATCGCGAGCGGCGCGGCATGGTGCAACGCCTGCACGACGGCGTCTGCCAGGAGCTCAGCGGCACCAGGCTGTCGCTGGCCGCGCTGACCCGACGGCTCCACGACGACCTCGATCCGGCCGCGCAGGAGGAGCTGAAGCGCGCCTCCGACGAGATCGGCCACTCGCTCGACTCGCTGCGGTCACTGCTCGTCGAGGTCTACCCGCCCTCGCCGACCGCGGGCGGGCTCACCGCCGCCCTCGAGGAGCTCGTCGGCGCGTTCCGGACCCGCGGGCTGGCCATCACCGTCGACAACACGAGCGACGGCGAGCTCGGCGCGCCGCTGGCCGAGCTGGTGTGCCGCGCCGTGCAGGAGGCGCTGCGCAACGCGGTGGACCACGCCCAGGCCAGCTCGGTGCACGTGCAGGTACACGACGCCGGCCCCGACCTGGTCGCGTCCGTGCGCGACGACGGGCGGGGGTTCGATGCGGCCGCCGTGCGGCGAGCGCCGCCAGCGGGCCATTTCGGGCTGCGCGTCATCGAGGACCTCGCCGAGGAGGCCGGCGGGCGCTTCGAGATCGACTCCGTTCCCGGGCGAGGCACGACCGTGCGCGTCGCCGTTCCCCGCTGAGGCGGGCCCTGCGGGACCGGCGCCGCTGAGCCGGCACCGTCCAGACCGGGGCGTAGTCTCGGCGGACATGGCCGACCTCCTGCGCTCCTCCCCGATCGAAACGAGTGGGGCCCGCCGGCTCCGAAACCTACTCGCCGCGGCCGCCGACCCCGACGCGGGCCCGCTCCTGGCCCCCGGGGCGTACGACGCGCTGTCGGCCCGCCTCGTCGAGCAGGCCGGGTTCGACGCCGTGTACATGACCGGGTTCGGCACCTCGGCCGGCTATCTCGGCCGACCCGACGTCGGGCTGCTCGGCATGAGCGAGATGTGCGACAACGCCGCGCGCATCGTCGCAGCCGTCGACGTGCCGGTCATCGCCGACGCCGACACCGGTTACGGCAACGCCATCAACGTGGTGCGCACGGTCGCCGCCTACGAGCGCGCCGGGGTCGCGGGGCTGCACCTCGAGGACCAGGTGATGCCCAAGCGGTGCGGCCACATGGACGGCAAGGCGGTGGTCCCCCGCGCCGAGATGGTGGCCAAGATCGAAGCGGCGGTCGCCGCCCGCCGCGACCCCGACCTCGTGCTCATCGCCCGGACCGACGCCCGCGCCACCGAGGGGCTCGACCGGGCGCTCGACCGGGCGCGCGCCTACCGCGACGCGGGCGCCGATGTGCTCTTCGTCGAAGCCCTGCTCGGCGAGGCCGAGATCGAGCGCGTCGCCGGCGAGCTGGCCGGGACGCCTCTGTTGTTCAACTGGGCGGAAGGTGGCAAGACGCCACCGCTGCCCCACCAGCGCTTGCGCGAGCTCGGCTACGCCCTCGTGATCTTCCCGATCGGGACGATGCTGGCGGCGACCCGGGCCATGCAGCACTTCCTGGCGGCGCTGCGCGAGGCGGGCACGCCCCTACCGGTGCTCGACGAGTTGCCGACCTTCGACGGCTTCCTCGACACGATCGGCCTGGCGGAGGTCCGGGCGCTGGAGTCGCGCTTCGCCGCCGAGGCCGATCGACGCGGAACCGATGCCGGCTGAGGCAGCGCTGGAGCGATCACCCGGCGCCACGCTCGGCCGAGCCGGCCGTCCCGGTGATCCCGGCCGTTCGCGGCCTCAGCCGACGCCCGGGTTGATCGGTGCGTCGCCGATGATCGCCGCCTCGGTCAAGGCCGCCAGCTCGGCCGCCGACAGACCCAGGACACCGCCCAGCACCTCCGCGTTGTGCTCGCCGAAGAGGGGGCTGTGGCGGCGCAGCTGCGGATCGGCCTCGACGAAGCGGTAGACGGGCCCGAACTGCTTGTAACGCCGCATGCGCGGATGGGGAAGCTGCACCCAGAAGCCCCGTGCCAGCAGCTGGGGGTCGTCGAGCACCGCGCCGGTGTCGAGCACGCGGCCCGCCGGCACACCGGCCGCCTGGAATCGCTCCATCAGCGCCTGGGCGTCGTGGGCGCGGGTGTAGGCACCGATCAGCTCGTCGAGCTCGTCGTGGCGTTCGAAACGGGCCTTCGTGTCGAGCCCGGCCAGGTCGTCACGACCCAGCAACGACGCCAGGCGTCGCCAGTCGGCGTCGTCGCGGCAGCTCAGCATCAGCCACTGCTCGTCGTGCGCGTCGCCGCGCTCGACCCGGGACGGCGCCGCCCGGTAACAGCCCTGCGGCGCGAAGCGGTCGGACCGGTTGGCCCGGTGGACCGGGTCCTCGCCCCGCAACGACGCGGCGACGAACGCCTCGCCGGCCAGGCTGGCGGCGACCTCGCGCTGGGACAGGTCGATCACACAGCCCTCGCCCGAGCGCCGCCGAGCGATCAGGCCCAGCACGACCGCGCCCGCGGCGACCGTGCCGGCGACGGGGTCGCCGAAGGAGATGCCGGTCTTGAACGGCTCGCCGTCGCCGTAGCCGGTGCGGGCCGCCAGCGACGACATCAGCTCGATGACCGGGCCGAAGCCGACCAGCGCAGCGTCATCGCCCGACTTGCCGAACGCGGCCATCGACACGATGACCGCTCGGGGGTTGGCGGCGCGCAGCACCTCCCAACCCAGGTCGAGCTTGTCCAGCACGTCGGCCCGGTAGTTCTCGATCACCACGTCGGCGTGACGGACGAGGTCGAGGAACACGGCACGACCCCGCGGCTTGCCCAGATCGAGCGTGACCGACTTCTTGTTCCGGTTGTAGGCATTGAAGTAGTACGCCGAGTTCCACGGCTCCTCGACGCCGGGCTGGGGCACCAGGGTGCGGATGTTGTCCCAGGCGGACGGCGACTCGATCTTCCAGACCTCGGCGCCAAGGTCGGCGAGGCGCATTGTCGCGAACGGACCGGCCCACATCATCGACAGGTCGGCGACGCGCACGCCTTCGAGCGGGAGCCGCTTCATGAACCCGCCCCCGACCATGCGGAACGAACCGCGGCCAGCTCGCCGATGGCCGAGACCGCCCCGCTGGGTCGCCAGCCCAACCCGGGGAACGGCCGACCGGGCACCCGCGCCGTCGAGCCCTCGCCCGTCTCGACCGATTCGAAGTAGCCGCGCGCTGCCAGCACCGGCGAGTCGAGCAGCTCGGCCGGGGTCGTCGCCACCCCGATCGGCACCTTGTGTCGCCGGGCCAGGTCGAGCAGCTCGGCCTTGGTGTGCCCGGCGAAGAAGGCGTACACGTGGGCGGTCAGCTCCTCGTCGAGCTCGGGCGTCGCCCGCTGGACCGGGTCGTTCATGCGGGCGTCGGCGGCCAGGTCGGGTCGGTCCATGGCGGCGAACAGGCCCCGGATCTGGCGTTCGAGGCAGAACGCGCCCGCCCACCCGTCGATGCAGGGATAGATCCCCCAGACCGCCCGGACGTGGTTCCCGGTGCGCAGCTGCACCGGTTGGCCGTACGCGGTGCCCGGCACGTACAGCTCGACCATGCCGGCCGCGCACTCCTGCAGGGAAAGGTCGACCCAGTCGCCCTCGCCGTGCACGAGACGGCCGTAGTAGGCCATGAGCGCGGCCGTGAAGGCGTTGATGCCGCCGAGGTAGAACGCTGCGCTGCCACCGGTGAGCAGCGGCGTGCGCTCGATGTCGCCGGTCAGCGACATGATCCCGCCCATGGCGAACGCGACCCCGTTGGTCACCGCATAGCCGGCGTAGGGACCGCTCTGGCCGAACGGCGTGACCGACACGACGCAGAGCTCGGGACGGGCGGCGCGCAGCGCGGCCACGTCGAGCGTGCCGGGCGCCTGGTCCTCGATGACGATGTCGGCGAAGCCCGCCAGATCGGCCACGTCGGCCCATCCGTCCACCGCGGTGCGCCGCTTGCCGGCGAGCAGGTACACGGCCTCGTCCGCGCTCAGGGGGCCGAGCGGACCATCGGTTTCGACGCGGACGACCTCGGCGCCGTATCCAGCCATCCAGCGCGCGGCGAAGGCGGCGGGGATCCCTCCCCCCACCTCCAGCACACGCACCCCCTCGAGCGCTAACCCGGTCAAGGAGCCGGATAGTACGGTCGGCGAGGTGAGCAACGCCATCGCTGCGGCCACCCTCGACTGGTACGGCTGCGCCACCTACCGCCTCACCGTCCCCGCGGCCAAGGCCGACGGTTCCGACCTCGTCGTCTTCCTCGACGCGTACATCGACCGGGTGCCGGGCGCAGCCGGTCCGCGACCACCGCTCACCGCCGACGACGTCGACGCGGCCGACTGGATCCTCGTCGGTCACAGCCACTTCGACCACCTGTGGGGGGCCGAGCGCATCGTGGCCCGCACGGGCGCGACGCTGGTCGCGTCCCACGAGAGCGTGCGGGTCATGGAGGCGGCGGGCGTCGAGCTGGCGAAGCTGATGCCGGTCGCCGGGGGCGAGCGCATCCGCCTGGCGCCGGAGGTGTTCGTCTCTGTGTACCCGAGCCTGCACTCCTGCGTGTGGTCCCACGCCGGGATGTCCCAGCCCGACGAGGTGTGCCTCGGCGACCTGCGGGTCACGCATCAGGAACGCCTCGAGCGACTCGGCGGGCTGGGCTCGTTCATCGCTTCGCTGGGCGACGACGTACGGGCCCACCTGCGCGACTCCAACCAGGACCCGCGGGGCGACGGTGGCGCTCTGGTCTTCGTGATCGAGACGCCCGAGGGCACCCTGCTGTACCAGGACACATCGGGTCACTGGTCGGGCATCCTCATGAACCTGCGTCCCGACGTCGCCATCCTGGCGGCGGCGGGCCGAGGGAACGTCGACGGCGAGCCGGTCCAGGGGTCTCTCGCCGGCTTCGTCGCCCGCCAGGCGTGGATGCTGCGGCCTCGGCGCGTCGTCCTGTCGCACCACGACGACTGGCTGCCCGGCTTCTCGGTGGCGACGGACACCTCGTCGATCCGCGACGAGTTGGGCCGCTGGCTGCCCGAGACCG
>Ga0224505_10001025_pt1 | contig 18446 bp, 17 predicted proteins | sample SF_Jan12_sed_USG_FD_169102 | JGI IMG/M metagenome (GOLD analysis project Ga0224505, IMG submission 169102) | Sediment microbial communities from San Francisco Bay, California, United States - SF_Jan12_sed_USGS_4_1 | ecosystem: Environmental > Aquatic > Marine > Sediment | place: USA: California... | reverse complement strand
CCCGGCTTCGATGCGCTGTCCGAATCGCGCATGCATGGCCCGCGCCTTCTCACGTCGCTCGATCGACCGGACCAGCAGGAAGGTGTCGGTGCCGTCGGGCCCGAGGCAGGCCTTTGCCTCCACGCCTTCCCGCACGGTCGTCCAGTCCCGCGCGTCGGCCGCCGCCCGTGCCCATTTCCGCAACTCGCTCTTGGGCGTGCCGAGCAGATAGCGCCGGCCGCTGGCCCGGAGCCAGGCCAGATTCTCTTCGCTGGTCATCCCCCGATCCATCACCCAGATCCGCTGCGCCAGTCCATAGCGAGCCTCCATCGTGCCCACGATCTCCTCGACCGTGGTCACGTCGGTGCGGTTCCCAGCAAAGACCTCATACCCCAGCGGCATGCCTTCTCGCGTCACCACCAAGGCGATGCACACTTGTTTACAATCTGGGCGGTGATCCCGGCTGTAGCCTCGGTGCGCCAGCGGATTCGCGGCCGCCTGCCCTTCGAAATAGGTGCTCGTCACGTCATAGAGCAGCCGCTCATAGTCCAGCGCGAACAACTCGCCGAGTCGAGTGACTACGTGCTGCTCGATCGACCGCTTGTGGGGCAGCAGGCGATCCAAGGCTCGATAGAGCCGGTCGTCATTGACCACGTCCGCTGGCACGCCAAGCAAATCCTCCAGTGCAGTCTGTCGGTACCAGTCCTCTGCAATGTGCAACTCACTGGCCGGTTCACACAGGCGGGCCAGGACCAAGACGGCCGCCATGGTGGCCCACGGCACGGTCTCGCGGCCCGGTGGCAGCAGCGTCTCCAAGACCGTGTCGAGCTGCAACGCACGCCACAGCGTCCAGCCCAACCACACGTCGCCAAAGCGGCGGCCGCGTTCCAGCCGCACCTGATCCAGACGGACCGGGACGACCGCCTCCACGGCGGTCTCCGACGTGAACAGCTCCACTTGGGTGAGCCCCCCGACGAGCGCCTGGGCCAGCGCCTTCGCGCGGGCACGGCCCTGGGCATCCAATTCACCCAACTGCGCCACCGTCTGCTGAATGACCTTGCGGCCGACCCGCACAGAGCGCACCAGGCGCCAGTACGTATGAACCTTGCCATCCTTGCGGCGTGTCGTATGGCGTAGATACATTCTGCACTCCATATGTCCTGAGCGTCCCGCTCACGTCAATGGAGTTGGTCGGCACTACATCGTCACTTCACGGAGGTGGGCTTCAGTCTGTCGCGGGGTTGCGTGAACGCAGCGGGCAAAAAAAGACTCGGCGGTGACCGAACTGCGGAAGTTGGGCTAGGACGATGAGACGAAGAAGATTCTCCCCATAAGTCACCATCGGTGGGATATCCCGCCAAAACTCCTGTGATCCTAAGGCTGGTGGCAGAAAACCTGTGAACGCGATGTTCCAAACCAGAACGGGTATTATAAGCAGCTCGCAACTCAGGACATATTTGCGAAGGCGAACCTGGTTCAATGTCGCACCCATAGATCACCGTTGAGAGAGCAAGAGCAGGACTGCTACGTTGTAGCCAATGTGACCGACCCATGATATTGTCCAAGAATCAGACACTCGGCGAAGTTCCCCAAACAGAAGCCCGACCCACAGCATGTAGAGACTCTGCAGTAGATAAAAGACTCGGCCAACCGGCTCTACCGTGAGCAGCGGCCCCAAATGCGCACCAGCGAACGCGATTGACGTCGTGAGGACAGCGCCTCCACCAGAGATTTGGTGTTGTTCCAACCATCGAAACATCACCTGTCGGAAGAGCAATTCTTCTATTCCAGTCACCGCGACGACGCCAGGCAGGATCGTGAAGATAGTCAACCTCGCCGAATCATAAGGAGTTGGGATCTTAATCGATGTGAGGACGCAGACCGCGAAAGCCGCACTTCCAAGAAGCAAACCAAACAGAACTGCCCAATACTCAACGGGCCGACTTGGCCAGATATTCCAACCCGGCTGAATGAACGCAAACCCGGCAAGCGTCGTGAGTACGAGAATCACGGTGCCCGCGGTACCTCCAGGGAAGAGTATCTGTGATCCCCAGAAGAGGAGATAGAATCCAAGAACGGCAATGCCGAACCCAACTAATGGCTTTCGAATATGCCTCCGCGACATATCCTCGCTACCCCGACAGCAGGTACTGGCGCACCGAGCCCCACATGACATGCCAATAGAGGTAGTACACCAGCCGACACGTATACATCGAGACAAAGTCATACCGTCGAAAGACAGAGAGCTCAAGCACATTGAAGGCGAACACATGCAGCCCCACGTACACCTCAACCCACGAGAGCGGTCTCTCCAAGGAACTCCAGCCCAATTGAAAGATCGGCTCCGGACACGACGCGAGAACGAGGTAGAGCCAGAGAAGCTTGGTTGAATCCCGCCCCTTAAAAAGCGGTCCGAGCAATGCCAGAATGATCGAAAGGGGCAGGATGTGAAAAACAATTTCCGCGACATAGGCCATGGTTGGATAGAACAACAATGACTGTGGCGGCGGAACATGCTGGTAGGGGAAGACGACGGTAAGATCAATCAGAATGATCGGGACGGCAAACAGCGTGGCGAACGCCGAGGACCATGCCACTCCCCTCAGACTCTCCTGTCTCGAATACATCTCAAACCACCCGCGTGAGGAAAGAAACCCTAGAGAGACAACTCCCAGTACGCCGGTGATGGAGACCGCGAGGAGAGGAGGGATGTTTCGGAAAAACGGCTGAAACACAGGCTCGGCGGAGAAGGACAGGATTGCCGTGAATCCGATGGCTCCTAGAGACAAGATCACAACGGCCAAGTACCGTCGGTGATCATCCCAAACCATGGATGGATGTCTCGCCATCGTCGGCCTCAAATGGCCGTCCGCCGTCGATCACGCGGAGGAAGCCACCGCCGCGGGCCGTACAAGTTCCGCCATCAACCGGTTGAACTTCTCCGGCTCTTCGGCTGGCGGTTCATGGCCGGATTCCTCAAACCAAATGAGCGTTTTTGACGGGGCCTGCAAGACGTCGAAATACGCCACGCTGGTTTCAGGAACCACCACACGATCATGGCGCCCAAGAAAGAAGAAGACCGGCATCCGCAATGAGGGTGCGGTTGTGATGAGATTGACCGCGATGAGCTCCGGCCACATGGCCTTCGGCGTCACGAGTTGGCTCTGCAGAATGTTGGGCAAGTCGAAAATCGACGCTTCCGGCCCGCCCAGCGTGATGCGGGTGAATCTCCACAAGGACATGCCGCGCACGATGCCGACGAAGCGCGTGATCCATTTGCGTTCCACCACCATATCCCAAAAGACATGAGGCGGGGGACCGATGGTGCGCAATTCACGAATGGCCTTACGGTGCCTGCGGCGCTCCGCTTCGGCGAGGGCGAACGCATACGAGGCGGTTTCAAAAGCGGCCCACTCGCCGATCTGTCCGGCACCGACATAGGCAGCCACTTTCTCCGGGAAGCGCGCAGCATAGAGCACACCGAGCGCAGATCCCCACGAATGCCCATACAGGGCAACCTTGGCTTTACCGAATCGCCGTCGCACTGCGTCGATCAACTCATCGAGATCGGCGATGAATCGCTCGATCGTCAGGGAGGAGGCGGACATGCGCCGGTCGAATGACTTGCTCGTGCCGCGCTGCATCCAGTACACGACAGTGTAGTGCTGTTCGAGTGCGGCATTGAACGTACGGAACAGGCGCATCTCCGGAAAGCCCGGCCCGCCATGCAGCAGGATCAAGATCGGGTTCGCGATGTTCTCCCCTCGAATCATCACCCACTGATCGAAGCCGCCCAGACAAAGATAGCTGATTTCCGCGATACTGTTCAGAAGGATCTCGCCATCCGGACCATAAAACGGCGGTGTCCTGCCCAGATGCTTCACGGTGTGCTCCGCCCCACGACTATCACGTTGCTTTCCTCTTCCTCCTTCTCCTTGGCACAGTGCCAACTCCCTCATGCGAACTGTCGACGGAACCGCCACATGCCCAGGCCGAACAGGCTTCCACCCAGCAGGGCCAGCGCTAAGATGGAATCCCACAGCAACTCGAGTCCGACTCCCTTGAGCAACACTCCGTAGGTCACATCGATATAGTACCGGAGTGGAGACAGTGCCATGAGGGACTGGACCCATGGAGGCATGGCTTCCAACGGTGTCGTAATGCCCGACAGCAATAACATGGGCGAAATCACCAGCAAGGCGAGCATCCCAATCTGCGCCTGGTTCTTGGTGACAGTGGCAGCGAACAGGCCGAGCCCGGCGGTCGTGAAGCTATACAGCACCGTGACCAGGAAGAACAGAGACACGCTGCCCTTGATCGGCACGCCGAAGATTGGCTGAAGCACGGTCGCCATCGCAAGCGCCGTGGCGGCCAGGATCACAAGCGTCATAGCGAGCACCTTCGACAACATGATCTGAAGCGGCGTGACGGGGGAGACGAGCAACTGTTCCACGGTCCCATGCTCTTTTTCCCGCACCAACGCCGCCGCCGGCAGCAGAAAAGCGAACAGCGTGATCATGCGGAGGATATGGGAGATGGACTGGAACCACGTTTCGTTTTGATCCTGGTTGAACCAGACTCGATGGGCGCTATTGACCACTGGCATTCGCATGTCATCGCCCGAGGCGGCACCGAGTCGAGACAGGGCAAGGTCAAAGGAGAATCCCCCAACAATACGGGCCGCATAGGAAGCTGCCGACAGTCCTTGTGGCGCATTGGTCGTATCAACCTGCAACTGAACCGCAACCGGTTCCCGCCCAAGGATCGACTCATGAAACCGTGGAGGGATATCCAAGAGCACCATGGCGGTTCCTCGGTCGAGTCGCGCCACGCCTTCCCTCGAGTCCAAGACTTCTCCGTCAAACCGAAAATAGGGCTCGCGGAACCGATGGATCAGCTCGCGCGAGGATTCGCTGTGATCGCCGTCATGAACCAACAGGCTGGCGTTGTTCAATTGCATCGCGATCCCCGCGCCGCTGATGTACACGGAGAGCGAAAATGAATACAGCAAGAACAGGAGCAACGGAACGTCTCGCCCCAGCTGTAACAACTCCTTCCGCGTCATCACAAAGAGACGGAGCGCCCATAAACGCACAATTTTGAAACTCGAACCCTCGTTCCTATTCACCCCTTCCCCTCACTCCGGTCCGACGTGGAACCGGCTAGTCAGGTTTCGCAGGATGCTCAAAAAGGCCGTCCGGCAAGGCCGCAGCGAGCGAAAAGGCGAGGCGTACGCTTCGGTACGTTGAGCCTCTGAGCGATGCGAGAACGCCGCTGGCGGACTTTTTCAGCATCCTGTTAGGCCTTCGGCCGTTTGGTGAAAAGGCCGTAGGCAACCAGTCGCAACGCCACAGCGAAGCCCCCGAGCGCGACCAGATCCGTCCACATGGCGTTCAGCTCTAGCCCTTTGAGAAAACTGCCTCGCACCACGTCGGTGTAGTACATGGCGGGGAACAAATGGGCCTGGACCTGCGCCCCTGGGCTCAACGACGACACCGGGACCAAAAAGCCCGAAAAGAGAAAGGTGGGAACCATCGCGATAATGATCGAGATGATCAGGGCCGCCATTTGCGTCCGCACCAAGAGCGAGACGATGAGCCCGATGCCGGTGGTGCAGAGAACAAAGAGCAACGAGGCCAAGAAAAAGACCGTGACACTTCCCTTGAACGGCACTCGAAAGAGCCAGACGGCGAGCAACCAGAGGACGGCGACGTTAATCATCGAGATGATGAAATAGGGAACGAGCTTGCCGATCAAAAATTCCGCCTTACTGACCGTCGCGCTATAGATGTTGTAGATCGAACCGGATTCCTTTTCTCGGACTACTCCCAAGGCAGTGAGCAGAGGCGACGCCACCATCAGCGAGAACATGATCAGGGCCGGCACCATCGACCAGGTGCTCCGAACTTCTTGGTTGTACAAGTACCTCGTCTCGATGGACACAGGCTCCGCGAACCGACGCGCCTCCTCCGGCGCGAGGCCTCTCGTGCGCGCCAGGAAATCGGTGAGCAGTTCTTGCGTGAATGCACGGTTGACCGCAATCACATAGCCCTTCAAGGTATCGGCGTGCAGCGGGAAGGTGCCATCCAGTAGGGTTTGGACAGTCACGGGCCTTCCTGCCAAGAGCCGTTCTTCAAATCGATCCGGCACGATGATCGCCATGCGGATCGCCGTGTCACCCAACAACCGGTCGATGTCCCGTTCATCGTGCACGGATCCGCGGTAGTCGAAATAGCGGGATTCCATGAACCGATAGAGATAGTCGCGGCTCAGCGATGACTGGTCTCGATCCAATACCATGAACGGGACATGCTCGACATCCAGTACCAGCCCATACCCGAACACCACCATCCAGAGGGGCGGAAGTAAGAAGGCCATGAGCAGAAACAATCGATCGCGGACCGTCTCCTTCCATTCCTTCGTCGCCACTGCCGCGATTCGCCTCAGGTTCATGCCGCCGCCTCTTGTTTGGCCGGAAGGTCAGCCTGTTCCAACGCCATGACTCGGTAGACAAACACGTCTTCCAAACTCAGAGGCCGCTCGTTTATAGAGGTAACCTGTACCCCGCTGCTGTCCAGGGCTTGGCACGCGCAGTCCTTGTCTCGCAGAGGGTCGCGACACAAGAAATGGAGTTTGGTCCCGAAGAGTGCCGTCCCGTGAAACCCGGCTTGCCGCAGATGCACCAACGCCTTGGCTGGTTGATCGGCAACGACTTCGAACAGCCGACCCGCCTCCTGCTCGACGTGGCGTTTCATGTCCTCCGGAGAACCCTCCGCCACGATCCGTCCCGCATACATGAGGGCCAGGTTGTCGCAGTGCTCGGCTTCGCTCATATAGTGAGTGGTGATCAGAATCGCAACGCCGTCCTCACGCGCCAGTCTGGACAAGATCTCCCAGAAGTGGCGGCGTCCGATCGGGTCGACTCCGGAGGTCGGTTCATCCAGGAACAACACGCGGGGGCTATGCACCAAGGCACAGCCGAGCGCCAGTCTTTGACGGACTCCCATCGGCAATCGGCCGGTCAGGCTCGATTCGTATCCCGACAGTCCCGCCATCGTGATGATCCACTGATACCGTTCGGCCATGGCCCGCTTGTCGAGTCCATAGATTCCGGCAAAGAGCCTGATGTTTTCCTCAACGGTCAAATCTAGATAAAGCGAAAAGGCCTGGGACATGTACCCGATGCGTTCCTTGATGGAACCGGCCGCCGTCCGCATATCCGCCCCCGCCACGAGACCGCTACCCCCCGTCGGTAAGAGGATCCCGTTCAGCATCTTGATGACCGTCGTTTTGCCCGCGCCATTGGCACCCAACAAGCCGAAAATTTCTCCTTGCTTGACCTGAAAGCTCACTCGATCCACCGCCCGGAAGGACCCAAAATCTCTGATCAGTCCTTCGGCCTCGATCGCCAACCCATCGTGGCCGGGCATCGCTGCTGAGGGCCGCCGTGCATCCGATGTTTCTTTGTGCTCGGCCTTTTGAAGGAGCAGCGCCACGAACACATCTTCCAACTCCGGCTCGTCCACCCTGACTGCCGTAGGAACCAGATCGCCTAGAGCAGTTTTGATCTGGAGTCGGGCTTCCGACTGATTGGCCGTGGGGGTGAACACGTGCAACAACGGGCCCAACGATTCGACCTGCCTAAACGACTGTTTCAACCGAGCTATCGCTTCGACCTGGGGCGTGGCTTCGAACGTCACGACAGATCCAGGGACCAGAGCCTGCACTTCCATGGGAGTCCCGGAAACCAGCACCTTCCCTCCCGAAAGGAACGAGAGCCGGTGAAACCGAGCCGCTTCATCCATGTAAGCTGTGGAAACCAAGGCCGTCATGCCTTTTTCCTGCAGCAATTCAGCCAGGATCGACCAGAAATCACGGCGCGAGACCGGATCAACACCGGTCGTCGGTTCGTCCAGAATCGCCAAATCCGGTTCATGGATGAGCGTGCAGATCAATCCGAGCTTCTGTTTCATCCCACCCGAGAGATTTTTCATCGGACGGTCTCGGAATCGCTCGAGTCTGGTCATGGCCAGCAATCTGGCCTTGCGTTCAGCCAAGTCCTCGTCCGGAACCAAGCGAAGGTGGGCGAAGAAGTCGATGTTCTCTTCGATGGACAGTTCGGGATAGAGATTCAGCCCAAGTCCCTGCGGCAGGAAGCCGATGTTCGGCTTGATTCGTTCGGCGGCACGCTCGGAGTCGATCCTGATCCCGAATACGTCGACGGCACCGCCGTCATAGGTCAACACCCCGGCGATAGCCTTCATGAGGCTACTCTTGCCCGAGCCATCGGGACCGATCAGGCCGTAGATTTCGCCTTTCCTGATCTCAAGGTCGACCCCGTCGACCGCCACGTCTTTCTTGAAGCGCTTGACGAATCCGGACACGTTGACGATCGTGTCCGAGTGCTGAGGGCTGAGGACTGAGGACTGAGTTGAAGATGAATGTATAGAAGGCCCGTAATGCTGTTGCATATTGGTCCTCAGTCCTCGTTGCTCAGTCCTGTCATTTCGGTTTCACCCACGCCACATGTTCTTTCCAGCGAATGATCGCATCGGCCGGAAGCCCCGGTGTCAGGCGATGATCCGGGTTCTCGTTGAGATACAGTTTGACCGGATAAATCAATTTCACTCGCTCATCCGGTGTTTGGACCTCCTTCGGGGTGAACTCGGCCTTCGACGCGATATATCGGACCGTCGCGTCAAACGGGCGGTCGGGAAACGCATCGGTATAGATCTTTGCCGGCAGATCCAGCCGCACCTTTCCGATCTGCAGCTCGGGCACATACACCTTGAGGTACAATCGATCGAGATTCACCAATTCCAGGAGAGGAACACCGATCGAAACGACTTCTCCGACATCGACCATGCGCGTCGTGATCGTTCCGCCGGACGGGGCAGTAATCGTGAGGTCGGTCAACACGCTCTGCGCCTCCTCCAGCGCTGCATAAGCCTGGTCCCCCCGACGTTCCAAGGCCGCGACCTCTGCCTCCTTTGCTCTGATACGTTTCCAGCCCAGCTCGGCTTGTGCCGATACTTTTTGTGCCTGGGCCAGTCCCGCGCGAGCGATTGCAATTTCTCTCTTGGCCACGTCCCATCTCATCTCTGCCTGTTCCCATTGTTGCCTCGAGGCCTGATCCTTCTCTGCCAATTCACGAAACCGTTGCGCGTCGCTCCTCGCCTCCTTCTCCACGGCGACCGCTTTGGCTACCTTCGCGTGGTACTCGGCGACCTCCGCGTCGGCTGCTTCGATCGCCAACGGGACGTCAAGGTTCAGCACCGCTAGGTCTGTATGAGCGGCCTGCACCTCCGCCTCTACGGCTTCGAACGCCCGCCGCGCCTGCTCGACCCGCGCGGTAGTTTGTGCGTCATCCAGCTTCACGAGGACTTGTCCCTTCGTGACCTGGTCTCCTTCACGCACCAGTAGCTCCTGAATTCGCCCTGGATATTTGCTGGCGATTGCCACATGGTCACCCTCGATCCGCCCGTTCACCTGGATCAACCCCTCCGGCAATCCGTTGTTCAGAAGCCAACGATCGAAGGCGACATAGCCGCCGACCGCCACGGCAATCGCGAGCGCGATCAGACCGAGTTGTTTCCAGCCTAGCTTCATGGACTATGCGCCATCGCCGTTCGCGAATCATAAAGGCCGTCATGCATCGTTCATGGGCTTCCTCTTTTGCATGACGTGTGAGGGTCTTCAGAAGAACTTCTCGATTTCACCCTTGGCACGAGCCAGGTTGATCCGTGAGGCGTTGAAGCGGAACAGGGCCTCGATCAGATTGTCGCGCGCGCGTGCCATGGATGTCTGGGCGTTGGTGACTTCAATGTTGGTCGTGAGCCCGGCCGCGAAGCGATCACGCGCAAAAGTCAACTCTTTGGCCGCCAGGTCGATTCCCTTTTGTGCCACCGCGACTTGTTGCTGAGAAGACTCCAGCGTCAGGAGGGCGTTCCGGACTTCCAGGTTGACCTGATCGGACACGTCCTTCATGCGGATCGATTCTTGCCGCACACGACTGCGGCTTTCTGAGATCCGGCTTTCCCGCTGGCCGCCGTCGAAGATCGGGATGGAAAAAGTCAGTCCGATCGAATGTGTGGCCAACGCGTCCTCCGGCTTCACTCCGATCCACCCATAGTCGCCGGCGAGCGAGAGAGTCGGAATCCGTTCGCTAGTTACGGAACTCAAGCTGAGCGCCGCCAGTTTCTGCCGGTTCTCTTGCGCCCTCAACTCCAGCCGCTGTTCGCGCGCGATCCTGAGGACCTGCTCACGGGACTGCGCCTGCTCCGGCACAAACCTGAGTTCGTCGGTCAGCACCAATCGCACCTCGAAGTCGATCCCGAGGGCACGAATCAGGTTGAGCCTCGCGCTCTCTCGCTCGTTCTGCGCGACCAGCAAGCGCTGTCGATCGTTCTCCAGCTGGACCTCTTCTCTCGTCACATCGAGCCCCGTTGCGACGCCGGCAGCCTTCCGGTCTCTGGCCAACTTGAACAATTGTTGGGCCAGGTCGATGTCGGCCTCTCGCGCCTTGACCGCTTCGTCCGCCCGCAAGGCTTCGATGTACAGTAATCCGACGGTCGCCATCACGTCGCGCTTGGTGACCTCCGCCTCAAAATTGGCAATGTCCACACCGCTCTTCGCCGCCCGCCACCGTTGAATAAGACTGAGGCTGAAAATGTTTTGCACGAGCGTCGCACGCGCGTCATACACCGCAAATGGTTCGGTGACACTGCGGGTGAGGCCCAGACCGGCAAGCCGGTCGGCCGGAAGACCGAATGCAGCCAAGTTCACGGTTTGGTTCCTGCCGTTGAGATATCCACCGACGTTCGGCAAGAGAGCACCCAAGCTCGTGTTGGCCTGGGCTTGCGCCGCAGCGATACGTTCTTTCAGGAGCCTGACATTGACGTTGTTGTCGACGGCGGCTTGAATGGCGTCACGCAGGCTCAGCTTCAGCTCAGGACTGGTGGTCACTAACTCCTCGGCCGTAACCGGTGAAGCAATCATCGCGAGGAGAACTATCGCAAGGACGGCAGAAACGATACAGACGTTCACAAAGCAGCGTCCTCTTCTGGTTGCTGAGAACAGCATGATGGTGCTTTCGATCGTTTGGTACAGAGTGCAAGGGAGGAGCCGAAGAGCCGGGTCCGCAGTTGCTGTGAGTGAACACTTGAAAAATCACAACTTGCAGCGGACCTGTCACAGGGGAGCGGATCGACGTTAGGGGAGAGTTGCGACAGAGGCAGAAACGCAACTGTCGCAAAAGGCGACAGGCACCTTGAGCTTTCTTCGCGTATCAATCGCTTGGCCGTTTGTCACTTGAGATCTTGGTCGGGGGCATCAATCAGCATGCTGCATTCGAGACAGCGCACCTAACCGGTCCGCTTCCCCCCTGTCGTCAAGACCTCATCGATGAGGCGGAGGTACCTGATCCTTCGCGATATTCGGATCCCGCTCGCTCGAGCGGCCTGCAAAATGTCTCGACGAACCGTAGCCGGCAACGCCTCAGGAACATAGACTCCAGAAAAGTCATGCGGCATGCGCTTCACGAACAGGGCCGTCAGATGCGCCGTGCCCCAGGCAATCGGGGATGCCTGAATTCTTCGTCGGCGCAATTCGAACATCGAGGGGAACAGTGCGTCCCAGCGTATGAGGCACGACCGCCCCTGCTTGTCCCCATGGACCAACACCGCCAGGGCGAACCGCTCATTGTGCAGAATCCCTTGCCGAACCAATGTAGTCATCGCGCCAGGGGTCGGCGTCGCAGGAAATCGTACCGAGTTGAGCCCTCGAGACTGGCGCAATTTCCCCTGGCGATACCATCGCCGAAGGCGGTCAATGTCCATCCCTCCGATCTTCGCATCCATGTGTTTCAGGTTAAGGGTTCTCGGGATCGTCACGACCTCATCTTGTGCGGCCAGCACGACCCCCACCTGACCTATCGGCGCGGGAAACTGGAAGAGCTCACGTTCCCCAAATCGAGGACCGTAGCGGAATCGACCGTCACGATAAATCCGGGGACGTGAAACCGCTTCGTCAAACGAGGACTCCGCTGACCATTGTGACACCGGAGCGTCGCTCGCCGTCTCCTCAAAGATCCGCACTTCCGCCTTGTTCACTCGATCAAGTTGAGCAGCGGCTTGCGCGGCCAGAAGATTCGTGAGTCCAGGCGCAGCACCAGCATGAATGAGCGCCCAACACTTGTTCTTCCTAAACTGTTGATCGAAGCGGAACTGCTCCGGCCGAAACGGATTGGCCAGCAAGTGGGAGGCCGTGTCGAGGTAGTGCGCCCGCAATCTCAGGGCGGCCCGCATGACGATGGTATTGAAGACGGCAGGACAGGCATTGATGAGCAGCTGGCACCCTGCGGCCGCCTTGACGATACCACGGAGATTTCTGGCATTGACCTGCTGAACGATGATGGCAGATTTTGCGCCGAGAAAGTCTCGCGCACGGGCCGGATCACGGTCGCCACACCAGACGTGGTGCCCCTGACGAGCAAGCAACTTCACCAGGAGCGAGCCGGTCGCTCCGACGCCGAGCACAAAGACCTTCATGGGGTCGCCACTGTACCATAACTTCCCTTCCGCATCGTGTAGCTCGAAAGGAGTGCGCCGTAAGCGCCTGCCATCACACGAGCGACGGTTCCAATGATCAACGTAAGTGTCGCGAGCGTAGCTCAGCTGCACAGACGCACACATCTCATCCATGCCGATGGAGGAATGAGATCGCCCCTTCGATAGTCGTCATGGTGTCTGATGCAGCTTCGCCAATTCCTGTAGGAGCGTCCGCTCACGATCCGACAATTCGGTCGGGGTCCGCACTTCCACCACGACAAAGAGATCGCCCTTTCCTTTCTCTCCGACCTTCGGCATGCCTTTCCCATTCAACCGCAACGCCGTCCCGCTTTGAGTTCCGGCCGGAATCGTCACGTGGAGTGTCTCTCCGCTCAATCCCGTCACACGCATTTTTTTGCCCAGTGCCGCATCGGGGAAGGTCACCGATTGAACCATATAGAGGTCAGCACCATGGCGCTCGAACGTGGGGTGGCGCCGGATGTGTGGACTGATGTGAAGATCTCCCGGTGGCCCACCATTGGCATTGGCTTCACCCTGCCCCGGCAACCGAATGATCATGCCGTCGTCGATTCCAGGCGGAACTTTCACGTTCAAGGTGTGGGGAACAAATCGATAACCGCTGCCCTGACAGACTGAACAGGGAGATTCAATGATCTGCCCCCGCCCCTGGCAACGCGCACAGGTAGTCAATGTGACCAGCCGAACGTCTTTCCGCATCTTCACGTCTTGCTTCTGTCCGCTTCCACGGCAATCTGGGCAGGACAAGGGCTTCGTGCCGGCCTTGGCCCCACTCCCTCCACAATCCGTACATGGTTCGGATCGTGTGAGATGGATCTCCCGTTCTCCTCCGCGAGCAGCCTCTTCCAGCGTCAGTTCGACATCGTAGCGAAGGTCCGCCCCTCTCGACGCACCAGCTCCTGGCCGCATACGTCGCCCAAAGAAATCCCCGAACATGCCTGACAGGTCACCGAACCGGCCACCGAAGAAATCTCCGAACTGGAAATCCCGCATGAGGTCGTCCGCCGACCATCGTTCGCTCACGCCGGCGTGACCCGTCGTATCGTATTCCTTTCGCTTCGTATCGTCGGAAAGGACGGCATAGGCTTCGGCGAGTTCGCGGAACTTCGCCGCTGCGTTGGGATCCTGGCTCTTATCCGGATGGTACTTCAGGGCCAACTGCCGGTAGGCATGCTTAATCTGATCGCGGGTGGCGGTCCGATCGACACCCAAGACCTCATAATAGTCGCGCTTCGATTCGGTAACCGGCACAAGCGACTCCCCCGATTATGATGACGACCGGAAGTGGGGTTCCTGTGGCGAGCAGCACCAGTCCTCTCACTCCTGGTCTTCCCTAAACAGCGGTGTCTCGCTGTTTAGGCTTATCTTCGCCTAGGTCCTCCGTACGGACTCAATTGCGGAGGTCCCCAATAGGCCCCCCCGTACGGCCCCCAGTAGACACCGAAATGTGGATAGGGACGGAACCAGTAAGTCGGCAGACTCGGTGGCCAAATTGTGAGCGACAAGATGTCACACGTCGGATAGGCATATTCAAACTCGTCTACCATCGATGTCGTCGACCCGGTCACTTCGCCTACGACCGTAACCCTGGTGCCGATAGGAATAGTCGCCGGATCGAGGAACTCTTTGTGGAATGCGAAGAAACGGCCGTTGGAATCCGTCAGTCGACCATAAGGCTCGTCATCGCTCGTGAGCGGCAATTGAAGAACCTCGATCCGCGTACCGCCCTGCTTGAGCGGCTTCACCGAAAGGATGGTCCCTCCAACTACGACGATCTTGCCCAGATAGGATAACGGTGACACCTTGACCTGCTGAAACGAAACATTCCGCTCGATTCTCTCCTGAAGGTCTGGAGGCACAATGGACGCACCTGCACACCCTACCACCCATAGCCCTGCTACGACGACCGCAAGAATTTTCGTGACGTACGTGGCAACCTGCAAAGTCATGCCTGGATTGTTCAGCAAGACGAGTGCCCAGGACTCACGAATGGATCTGGATGAAACCTCGTGTGCCTTCAGGAGAATTTGAAAAAGCGGTAGGACAGTCAAGAGTCTGGGGTGAAAGACTGGGGGAGATTGCTACAGTGTATGGGAAGCACTGCGGCGTGAGGGGACAGTCTTCTCCTATTTGATGCACATAGAGCTGCGCTGTCGTTGTTGACTGGATTCTGAAAGACACTGCTCGTTACGAAGCGGCGCGATGGCCCATCTTCCCAACGCCTTTCGATATCGTGAGCGTGAAGACCATGGCCAGCGCGGCACCACCCAAGGCAGCAGCCATGTCCTTCTGCGCATCCCACTCATCTCCTTGCGTGCCGAGATAGGCATTGCCGAGTTCAGGACTGACGAGAGCTGCCACAATAGATTCAATGATTTCGAACTGACCGCTTTGGGCGAGAATCAAACTGACCGACAGATAGTAAGACCAGAGGCCTCGCACACCAGCCAGACGCATGAGTGCCTCACGCACCGGATAGGCCAAGAGCGCCCCATAGGCGAAGTGGACGATTCGATCGAAGGGATTTCGGCTCAACGACAACAGGTCTTGGAGCCAAAACCCCAACGGCACCTCGGCATACGTGTAGTGTGCACCCACCGCATGAAGTGTCATAAAGAAGGTAATCAGGCAATAGGACAAGGTTGAAAGCTGAAACCGCCGGTAGGTCAGGGTCAATAGCAACACCAAGGCGAACGCCAGCAGATTCTCAAGGAGCCAATCTCTCCGATTGACGGGGCCGATGGCCAACCAGGTCCAGAGCAGTCCGTACCAGAGAAGAAGTCCGGAGAGCAGATGAGTACTTCTCGACTCCGCCTGTCCGAGACTTGGGAGTCCAACCTTCATTTACGTGGATGAGTCGACGATAGCCGGCTGAGCCTGGGACGGCAGAAGTGTTCCTCGAACCCCACGAATCACTGCAAGGATTGTCACGCAAATCAAGGCTCCGTAGAGCGCGGCGGCAATGTCCTTCTGGGCATCCCAGACATCACCTTGAGATCCCAAGTATGTAACACCCAATTCCGGATGGAGGGTACTCGCCACCCATGATTCGATGATTTCCCATAGCCCGCTCAATCCTAGAACCGTCATGACCGGTAGATAATACAGCAGCCAGCCTCGCACCCCTGCACCGAGGCGGAATAATTCTTCCATCGGGTAGGCGAGTAAAAAGCCGAAGCTGAAGTGGACGATCCGGTCGAAATGATTCCGGCCGAGGTGGAACACCTGATCCATCCACTGACCAACCGGCACTTGGGCATACGTGTAATGAGCCCCAATCGCATGGAGAGTCAGGAAGAGGGTAATGAGCGTGTAAGAGGCATGGGAAAGAGGAAACACACGGTGCGTTGCGACCAACCCCACCACGAAGGCAGCCGGTAACAGACTTGAGATCAGCCAAAACTGGGGATCGGTCGGAGACTGAGCCGTCCAGACTGAGAGGGCCAGGTACCAAAGCAGCAAGCCGATCAACAGAAATTTGTCACGCGACCACATCGATTCTCCCTAGAAATGGATCAAAGAATCGTCAAGATGGGAACGAGAAGTCCCTTCACACTCTACCGAACGATCGGCGACCCTGCAAGCCAGGGACAAAGTGACCACAAGGCCTACCTTGGATTAGGCAAGAGCATGCGTTTCGGCTTCATTTCTGAGTGCTTGAGCTCGTACTAACGGTCACGTCTCGAGAAATTGGTGAGCAGGCCATCCAGATTCCGGATCTGAATAACCTGCTCTGTCAGGTCGAAGGCGGAAAAGACGGTCCTCACCGTCACGTCGATGAAAATGACGACCGCATGTGAGGGCGCGTCGACCCTGACAGCCCTGGGTGTCGGAGGCTGACAGGCCGTCAAACTGGATGCCCCAACGACAATGGCACACAACCAAATCGTGAATCGAAGACTCATACACTCCGACTTCAAACGGCAGTTAGTCGATCTTCACGGCGATGGACTTTTTCTTGGCCTCTTCGGTCTTCGGCATCCGGACTTCCAGCACACCGTCTTTGAAGGACGCCTTGATTTCCTCGCTCTTCACCTCACAGGGCAAGGCAACGGTCCGTAAGAAGGATCCGTAGGACCGCTCCCGGCGATAGTAGTCATCTTCTTTGACTTCTTTGTCCTCTTTCTTCTCGCCTTTGATCGTCAAGTTCGCTCCTACAAGGTTCACTTCCACATCTTCTTTCTTCAATCCAGGCAGTTCGGCCTTCACCACGACGGAGTCCTTTTCCTCGTAGACATCGAGTGAGGGCATGCGGATCGACGACGGGCGGATGGGCAACCAGCGATCCCGCCCAAAGAGGCTGGGAAACGGGCGCCGCCACATGTCGTCCATGAAGCGCTCCATCCAATGCTCGAGGTCCTCCACCCGCGATGCAATCTCACCTGGCTTCTTTGTGGCAACGGCTTTTTCTTCTTCGACTGCTTTGGCCATAGCACTCCTTGTTTGGTTATAGGTTTGATGTTGCCTCAGCACCAGACTTCCTTTTTATCTGATCGACTTTTGCAACCAAGTCTCTCACTACAGCAATGACGATGCCATTTGCCGGACCTATCGAGAAGTCATTGATCCTTCAGGTCCATGAGCATTCCCACCTGATGAGGAGAACGGTCGAAGGAGCAGATCAGTGGGGACTAATTCCCCAGTGGATTCTATCCGCTTGCCGCAGAACGCCACGATTTGATTGATTGACTCATAAGGGAAGCGGCCTGCTGAATGGGCACTGAGTCAAGGCACGCATGATGCACAGTGAATATTTGGAGAGGTGTGGTGTGTCGTGATTCTTCCGCTCTTAGACATTCGCAATCTGACCTTTGCGGTGGGCAATCAGAAGATCCTCGACCGGCTTGACCTCACGATCTACCCAAGAGAAATTCATGCGCTCCTCGGCGCGAACGGCTCCGGCAAAACCACACTGGCCTATGTGCTGATGGGATGTGAGGGTTATGTGCCGAGCGGAGGCCATATCCTGTTCAACGGGACGGACCTCTTGCCACTCAAGATGTATGAGCGGGCGAGGTTGGGGCTCACGCTCGCTTGGCAGGAGCCGGCACGATTCGAAGGGGTCACCGTCCGCGAATATCTCGCGCTGGGAAAACCGGACTACGATCCGGTACCGGCGCTGAAGCAAGTCGGTCTCGACCCGGACCGCTATCTGCATCGCCGGGTGGATAAAGCTCTCAGCGGAGGGGAGCGCCACCGGATCGAACTTGCCTCGGTGTTATCGATGAACCCCAAGCTGGCGATCCTTGATGAGCCGTCTGCGGGAATCGATATGCTCTCGATCGCACACATTATCGGCATCATTCGCGCCGTGAAAGCCGGCGGCGGATCCATCATCTTGATCACCCATCAGGAAGAAGTCGCGCTCATTGCCGACCGGGCCTCGCAGCTCTGCGCCGGCCGCATCATCTTCTCCGGCAGTCCCCGTGAAGCCGTCGACCATTTCCGGGGACGCACCTGCGTCCGTTGCGATGGAGAAGTGTGCAACTATGTCAGACCTTGACGACCTGAGACGCACCCTTCCGATGGTCGGAGCTGAACCCTCGATTCTCGATGATACGAGTATTGCGCATGTCGTGGCGCATGGGCATCACATCCTGAGCCGGCGGACAGTCCCCGGTCTCCGCGTCGAGCTGGAAGAAACGCCGGACGCCATCGTCGGAAAACTGATCGTCGAAGCGGGAGTACAGATCGCTCAGCCCATCCACATGTGTTTCGGGCTCGCCCACCCGACCGGGGTCCAGCAGATCAAGATCGACGTACAGATCTGCGAAGGGGCGCAGGCGCGAGTGCTGTCGCATTGCCTCTTTCCTCTCGCGCAAGCAGCGGAACATCGGATGCAGGCCGTCATGGAGATCGGACCAGGCGCATCGCTGATCT
>Ga0224505_10001023_pt1 | contig 18462 bp, 14 predicted proteins | sample SF_Jan12_sed_USG_FD_169102 | JGI IMG/M metagenome (GOLD analysis project Ga0224505, IMG submission 169102) | Sediment microbial communities from San Francisco Bay, California, United States - SF_Jan12_sed_USGS_4_1 | ecosystem: Environmental > Aquatic > Marine > Sediment | place: USA: California... | reverse complement strand
GACTTTAACGACATTTATTCTACGGTAGCAGAATCTTAATTTTTCTTGCAAAAATCCGGTTGGGGTCACTTGGGGTGTTCAATGGGATACCCTGCCTCCTCCCATGCATTCATACTCCCTTCCACGTTATACACATGCTGATAGCCCAGCTCCATTAATGTCTCAGCAGCGATATTACTACGGTGCCCGGATTGGCAGTACACCACGATGTGTTGATCAGGATTCGCTTTAAGTTCACGGTGCCGTGCTTGCATTTCCCGGAAATCAATATTGAAATCCGTTCCGGGAATGAAGCCACTCATATGTTCGTCCGGGCTCCGAACATCCACGAGCACAAATCCTTTCTGTTTGGACTGGGCAGCCTTATCGAGCCCTGCTTTGAGTTGTTGGACCGTTAAGAGATAGGGTTCTGCGGTAACGATGGCTGAGTTTCCCCATCCCAAGAAAAGGAGGACGACTGCCAAGGATAGAGAGAAGCGTTTCATGGTTATCCTCCGTGGGGTTGGGAATGGCTCCCCTGGTTGAGAAAGTTGAGAGGAAATGGCTTTACCCTCTTGGATATGCAATTGACCGGACCATCCCTAGATGATTGTTTTGAAATTGTATGGTTGGGCAGAAGATGCGGTCAAGCGAGGCATCGGGGATAGGGGAGTACAGTTGAGGTCGAGAATGTGATTGGGCATCATCGATCATTCTGGATTGGATGGCTCTTGAAAAGAAGATGTCTCCCCGCTTAGGCGGTAAGAGCCGGGTAAGGATTGAGAGTGTGGTGCGAAAATTTCCCGAAGGCCTACCGGGTAGGGGGCGTAGCTTGTTTTAAATCTTCCAAGGTCAGAAGAGGGAGCAATTGAATGCCCATATGAGCCAGACGGCTTTTCCCCTCATCTTCAGATCGATCCACAACTACTAACCCATGAGTTACGATTAATCCCTGGGCACGAGCTGATTCGGCTGCTTTTAATAATGAGCCACCGGTTGTCAAGACGTCGTCCACCACTAAAGCCCTTTCCCCGGGATGGATGGTGCCTTCAATCAATTTGCCCAATCCATGGTCCTTAGGTTGTTTGCGCACGACAAATGTCCGCCATTCCCGCTGTGGATCGGCCGTGTAGCCAAAATCGGAAATGCAGGTGGCCAGGGGAATCGCTCCGATCTCCAGCCCGCCGATGAGCGTGAAGTCTAATGATTTGAGCAGGCTATAGGCTAATTGAGCCACGAGGTGACGTGAGTGCGGGTGAGCCAATACAATACGACAGTCCACATAATACGGACTGGTCTTCCCTGAGGCGAGACGAAAGCCTTCTTGGGGATTCCATTTGAAGGCTTCTAATTGATGAAAAGCTTGAATAAGTGCATGTTTAGCCATGAAAAATTCCAGAATTAAATTTTTTAGCTTTCAGGGAATTCCTTCTACCATTACGACTTCCTGCACTGCAACTGGGCACGAAAAGATTATGACAAGAGGAGAAAAATTGAAGTGCGTAATCGGAAAGCCGATGTTTGCCACAATAGCCGGCTGTTCTCCGCAGTGGCCGACCCTAAAAGACCAACAAGAAACTCGACGGTAAGGAGAGTGCCGAATGTACAAAGTGAAAAAGCGTCCATTGAAAAAAGAAAAGCCGCCGGTTCTCTATAACATTCTCGAGAATTATACCGATCATGATCCCCCGGGGAATGTCATGGTCTGTGGAATGACAGAACCGGAAAATCTGGCGATGCATGCCCAGGTGTTGTCAGAAAGTTATGATATTCCTTTGGAAGTCATGAAGGATTTGCTTCAGAAGGGAGGCGTCTATCTTTACCCGCATGAGGGGCCACTTGTCACAAAAGGTGCCTTCGTGTGCCGCGTTGATCCAACAGGCAAAAATCCAAAGCAGACCTGGGTCATGGATCTCGAGCAATATGCCTCGGCCGAACGCGTGCGTCAGAGTTATGGCGTAACCTTGGAAGAAGCCATGGAGCGGGTTTTTTATCGAGGACTTCCCCAGGAATTACAGGATCGGTTACGGCAAAAGAATTTGGGACTTCATTACACGAAAGTCGATCCAGCCATTGCGTCTGGCGGAGATATTACCTATATCGATTTTCGAAAGGACTGGTCTCCTCACTTTAAACGAAAATGTGTCATGCCTGATGGACGGTTAATCGAGACCAGCGGCCTCCATGATTTTGCGGAGTTGCATGGGATCAGTGTGGACGAGACGCGAAGGTTGTTAGATCACGGGGGAACGATTGAACTCAAAGATGGGGGAGCTTTAGCGTGCCAGATCATCAATGGCCAGCCATCCGTGGCCCGCTTTAATACCCGGCAATACAGCAAAGCCAAAGCCTTAGCCAAGGAAAAAGAACTCCATATGTTGGACGCCTTAAGCGAAGTGGCCTATCAAGATCCTGTCTTGATGCGAGCGCTTCGTCGCGCAGAAAGTTCCTCCTAACGATTCTTTGATTTTCCGGGAAGCTAATCTTTGATACTGGACGAACTCAAGCCCAAAAAATCGAATAGCTTTTTGGCGAAATAACGCCGCTTCACATGATCAATGTTTACCAGCTCTTCCTAATCCCAACCAATGGAATCGTAGCCACGTTCTGAAAGGCAGCGATTGACGAAGGATTTGTAGGCTGGTGTCGGTTGCGAAGTTTGAAATAAGCCGTGAATAAATCCCGCCGTCGCTCCTGTTGCGGCTCCTATGGCTGCTCCAACGCCAGCTCCTCCTCGAATGGCGCCACTGACCGCCCCGATCGCCCCTCCTGACCCAGCCCCGATTGCAGTACTCCCGGCCACCGTCGACGCATCGTGTTCGGGTACATAGTCCTCTGCCAGTTTTTTGCAATCCTCAATGTCTTGCTCGGCCTGGTCGGGACCGACCTGTTTGAGATGGTCGTTGGGGTAGAGAATAGGGCGAGGACCCGAACAGCCGAGGGACAAGAGCAGCAGACTAGAGACACTGAGAGTGAGGAGGAAGGAAGAATAATGAGAATGAGACATACTGTGCTCCTTTGACATGGGGGATCGTGTGTTCAATGTGATGGGGGATTTTGCCGAACAAATCGGCTGGTCAGATGCATGAGCCATCGTTTGGGCATGAATCGAGCCATCCATTGAGTCGCGACGCCTTGCCAGCCTATGGTCACGAGAGTTTTATTGGACTTCAGCGCGGTCAGTGAGGTTTGCACGACGTTCTGTGGAGTATGGGGTGGAAGGATATGGCGTGGACGATGGCCTGCAGTCTGATGGAAATCGGTTTCGGTGAAGCCGGGGCAACAGACTTGAATAGTTACCCCACTTTCACGGGCCTCCATCGCCACGGCTTCAGAAAATGAAATAATAAATGCTTTGGTGGCAGCGTATTCGGCCATATAGGGAATTGGGATAAAGCCCGCCACAGATGCGATATTGATTATTCCGCCCTGGCGTTGATTCATCATAGCAGGCAGAAACAGTCTGGTGCTTTCCGTGGTCACATGAATATGGACTTGTAACATGTCTTGGATGGTTTCGAGCGGCATGTCCCTAAATAGGCCATACATGCCGAAGCCTGCATTATTGACCAGCAACGATACGTGAGGCCGATACGATTGAGCCAGACGATAGAGAGTTGAGCCCGCATTGGGCTTGGCGAGATCCAGAGTTTCCGTCCAGACTTGGGTGGAACAGGAGTGGTGGATCTCCTCGACCAATTGACCCAGTCGGGTTTGGTCCCTGGCGACTAACAACAGTTCATAGCCCTGAGCGGCTAAGGCTCTCGCATATTCAGCTCCAATTCCCCGTGAAGCCCCTGTGATGACAGCAAATGGCGGTATGTTGCCCATGTGTACGTTTCGAAATGATTGCGCAACCATAAAAGGCCTTATCAATAAAGGTCAACAAAGGTCAATTGAGGTTCGAACGAATGTCCCTCGTCATTTAGGAATTTGTGTGTATTTAGTGGCCAATAATCCTGGAAATATCCAGGAATTATTAAGAATCATCCGTCGGGTGCCGAATGGACAACGTATGTGCCGATCAACCGGTCCTGTAGACCGGTTGTCTGGATTCACCACAAACCAGAGGATCATAGTAAAGACCATGAGTGCCGAAGGATTTGACAATACGTCAGAAGCCTATGGTTCGACATCGGCAACGGGTGTACTTGAAGTCTCGGATGCCGCCCCCTCTTCAAAGGCTGCCTCGAAAAATGTCAATTTGGAGCAGGCGCTGGCTGACATTGAAGAACAAGCCGGAGATTTAGTGAAAACGACGAAGCAGGTGATGGCGTCGTTTAAAAAGATTAAAGACGCAGCGAAGGTGGGCGATTTGGTCAAGCTCCGCAAATTACTGGAAGAAGGTAAGGAGGTGACGCTGAGTCTGGGCTGTGACTTTGTGAAAACCCAAGAACGTCTGAATTTTGATGAATCCGGGTATCTCGCCGGAAAAGCCTTTCGTCAGGAACTCCTTACCACCGCCCAACAAATGGGTGTCAACCTCTATGAACATGATGGCTATTTGTTTTCCTACCCGGTTTTATTGCGAATCTTACACAAAGAACGCGCGGTAGCGATTGATCGAATGCGAGAGAACCGGTTACGCCCCTCGGTCTTAGTCAAACGGTTAAAGGAAGTTCAAAACAGACCCTTACGATTTAAACCGCAAACGTTTCTCGAGATGGTCTTTACCGCCTATTCGATTGTGGTGGCTGGTCGAGGGAAGCATTTAATCGGAAAAGGGACGGTGATCCCTCTCTTGGAACTGTATCAACTCCTCACGCTTCTTCCGTGGCAGGCCAGTGAATACACCAGGCAGGAGTTTGGTCGGGATGTCTATTTGTTGGATAAAAGTGGGACCATTACGACTAAAAACAATCATCGGGCGAACTTTCATGCCAGCACAGGAGTGCGGGATGCTACCAAAACGTTAACCGTAATCGCGCAAGGGGGACGGGAGAAAACGTATTATGGAATTTCCTTTGTTCAGGCAGGATAACGAAATCAGGGACTGTCTTTAAGTTTCCCTAGGGGGAACCGAGAAGACGAACCAGAGTAAAAGGATATTGAGGGAAAAATTATGTCTCCACAGGAATGGTTGAAAGTTCTCAAAACAGCCTATCTACAAGGATTTATTCGTCGAGGAGGATCGGCTGTCAAATTTGCAATCGTGGAGGAGGCTCAGGATACCAAGCCTGTGACCTATGGGGTGGGGGAACTGTCCCGAGAGGAAGGCTTTGTCACGATTCAGGCTGACGCTCGTCGTACAAAGGTCCAACTCATTGACCTTCTGTTCCGGGAAATGGCGAAGCAAATTGAGTGGGATAGCCTAGCGTTTGATTACGTGAAAAAACTTTTTAAAGATAATCAACGCCGGATTCCTGAACGACGGGAGGAATGCAGCTGGTCCTGTTTGGCCTCACTCAATGGTTGCGACGAAGCCACGATTCAGCGCGATATCAATTCATGGTTGGAAGGCACGCTGTTCAAGGATTTCCACATGAGTCGGGAATTCCGGTTGGCCATGATCCAGTTGTGCTTAGCTCAGTTGGAATCACCCGCCAGCCAGTCAAAAGAAGCGTCCGCCATCAAGGCCTGGTTTCGTGGAGAGCTGAAGCAAATGTCCGCTCTCAAAAAGTTGTTGATTTTCGAAAAAGTGAATCGGAGCAATGCGCGTGACCTCATTGCGTCTTTTGCCCATTGGATCCGACTGCTGGGCAAGCCCGGTGTGGTCTTAACCATCGATATTTCCGCTTTTATGGGCAGCAAGGGAGCCGGGTCAACGTCCATGAGCTATTCGCCATCAGCCGTGATGGATGCGTATGAGATGCTGAGGCAATTTATTGATGGCAGCGACGAGATCGAAGGGTTATTGGTGGTGGTTCTGACCTCACAAGCCTTTCTCTCTGATCAACGATTGGGGCTGAATCGTTATGAAGCTTTGAAGCTTCGGATCTGGGACGATGTTCGAGATAAAACCCGTCAAAATCCTTTTGCACCGATGGTTCGGCTTACCGACCAGACCGAAAAGTTTGATGAGAGCCGTTTGTTGGCCCGAGTGGGAAGTCGCAAGGATGATGTGCGGCATCAACGCGTCATCGAATCATTGCGAGCCGGAGTGCCGAGTCCGGAAGCGGTCAAAGCCTTGGGATGTCCACAGCCCACAGTCAAGTCAAAATTTCAGCAGATGTTACAGGATGCCCAGGCCAGTATTCATAAAGGCTGGACCACAAAGGGAATGCTGATTGAAGGGGGATTCGGGACGGGGAAATCCCATTTACTGGAATCACTGCGACACATGGCTTTGGAATCCCGATTTGTGTGCAGTAAGGTCGTGATTAGCAAGGAAACGCCTCTCTATAGCCCGGCCTTAATGTTTCGAGCGGCCATTGGATCTGCGGACATCCCCCAAAAGCGAGGTGATGCCCTGGCAGAGGTGGCAGCGGATTTAAATTTTAAAAGTCCGCAATACGCTGATTTCTATGAATGGGTGCACCGCCAAGGTGGTGAAATTGACGGGCGGTTTGCGGCTACGGTCTTTCTCTATGAACGCATGGTGAATGACCCGGAATTGAGTCATCGGATGATTCGGTTTTGGGCAGGGGATCCACTGACCGATGCCGAAATAAAGCGATATCTCAAATCCTGTGACTCCAATGTGTCCTACCGGTTTGAACGGATTTCGCCCATGGAAATGGCATTACAACGGTTTAAATTTGTCTCACGACTCATGATTGCGGCCGGATACTCCGGTTGGATTCTATTGATCGATGAGGCGGAAATTATCGGCCGGTATTCCTTTAAACAGCGAGCCCAATCCTATGCGGAATTAGCCCGGTGGCTGGGACGCCTGGAAGCCTCCAGTTTTGCAGATCTTGGTTATAAATCCGGTTTAGCCGCTGTGATGGCGCTGACCGATGATTTCCAAAGTGCCATTCTGGATGAAAAAGGTGATCGGGAAAAAGTGCCAGAAAAGTTGCGTGAAACCGGATCTGAAACTGATTTAGTGCTGTCCAGACAGGCGGAACAAGGGATGCGACTCATTGAATGCGAACGCATTCCCTTGGTCGGTCCTTATGACCAGCTCGTGGAAGAAATCTACCACAAAATTCGTTCCATTCATGGTGCGGCGTATGGGTGGGAGCCGCCTCAGGTTCCCACGATTGAACGGTTATCAAGTACCAGGATGCGTGAATATGTTAAAGGCTGGATCACGGAATGGGATCTCAAGCGGCTCGACCCGAGTCAAAAAGTGGAAATTGAATTGACCGAAATCCGACAAGATTATTCCGAAGATATTGAATTAGAAGGCTCTCAGGAAGAAATTCTTCAACCTGCACTCTCGGATCCCATTTAAGCAGGTCAAAGAAAAGGTCGAATGTCCCATAAGTCCTGAAAAATGAAGGGAAATAGGTAAATCAGGTGTCCTTGCGGGACAACAGGTCCCCTCAAGTAAGGTAGGACCCCAACTAGCCTACCGTGCCCCATGTGGCGCGAAACGTAATCGGCTGCAGGTAAAGGTAACAAGAGGCCCAGAACGATGCTAAAAGACTTGGTTGTCCCCTGCAATGTCCAGCCGACAAATAGAATGTGGTGGTTTGGGCATGGATCCAGGTCATATCGTCGGTGCCTCCAAAGCAATCTGCTCTTGAACTCTTCATTTTTAACCTGTGAAGGATATTAGCAATGGATTTACGGCCTCAAGAATGGTTTCACACGCTCCGGCAAGAATACCTTCAACGATTTGTTGGGCAAGGAGGATCATCCGTCAAGTTTGTGGTGACGGCCTCTGATACCGATCGGGTGGGCATCCAGGCCCAATTAGCCACATTAGCTCAGCATGAGGGGTACGCATGCGTCTCGGTTGATGCCCAAGAGACCAAGATTCATATGATGGATAAGTTCTTCCATCAGGTTGCTCGCCGAATTCAATGGGATGAGCTGGCATCACAATTTGTCCGCCGACTCCTTCAAGAAAATGGGTATCAGATTCCCGAAAGCAAAGAAGAGTTTTGCATGGCTGGAGTCGCCAGGATGAACGAACGAGCGGAACCGTTATTGCGACGGGATTTGAATAGTTGGTTAGAGCGCGCTATCTATCGGGATACTCAGATGTGCCAGGAATTTCGAATGGCCATGATCCGATTATGCTTGGGGCAAATGGACTCCGGCTCGGAAAGCCCCTTTATGACGGAGCCGGTCAAAGCCTGGTTGTGCGGGGAAATTCGTCAGATTTCAGCTCTCAAGGAAGCTCTTATTTTTCAGAAAATTGGCCGGACCAATGCCCGATACATGTTTGCCTCCTTATCCCGTTGGTTGCGGTTAGTGGGGAAAACAGGGCTAGTGGTCTCCTTGGACTTGAGTCGATGTCTGGTCAGTAAAAAACCGGAGTCTCCGGAAGGCTTGTATTACGGGGTCTCTGCCACGTTGGATGCGTACGAAATGCTTCGCCAGTTCATCGATGGAACGGATGAATTGGAAAGTCTCTTGCTGGTGGTTCACGTGCCACCGGAATTTTTGACAGACGGGCGACGAGGACTCAACCGGTACGAGGCATTGAAATTACGTATTTGGGATGAAGTTCGCGATCGGCAATATCAAAATCCATTAGGGGCCCTGATTCGTCTTGGATCCGAACACGTTGGGGAAGCAGCTGATAGAGGGAAAATGGAATATGCTGATCGGCCGGCAATGGCCAATGGAGATGTTGGACATCAACGTGCCATGGAAGCCTTGCGATCAGGGGTGCCTAATCGTGATGTGGTGCAGGTGTTTGGAAGCCACCAGCCGGATTTGGAAGGAAAATTCAGACGGCTGCTTCAACAGATGGAATCGCAAGTGCCTCATGAAACGCCCAGCAAAGGCCTTGTGATTGAAGGAGGATTTGGAAGTGGGAAATCCCATCTTCTTAAAGCCTTACAGCAGGTCGCGCTGGAGAATAACTTTGTCTGTAGCCCTATTGTGATCAGTAAGGAAACGCCATTCTATAACGTTGTGCCACTGTTTCGTGCAGCTATCAATAATGCCATCGTTCCTGGAAAGCATGGCGATGCGCTAACGGAAATATCCAGTGAGCTGAATTTTCAGAGCCCTCAATATGCCGCTTTGTATGATTGGGTCCATCGGGAGGACCGAGGATGCGATTCCCGGTTTGCCGCGACGCTGTACCTCTATGAGCGGATGATCAATGATCCTGAGCTGAGTCATCGCATGATCCGGTATTGGGCCGGAGATCCGTTGAGTAATAGCCAGCTCAATAAATATCTTCAGGGGTGTCCTCCCGAGGTTCCGTATTCGTTCAGCAAACTCTCCAATCAAGATCTGGCCTTGCATCGGTTTCAATTTGTCTCGCGGCTGATGGTGGCCGCTGGCTATAAAGGCTGGATCTTGCTCATTGACGAAGCTGAAATTATCGGGCGGTATTCGTTTAAACAACGGGCCAAATCCTATATGGAAGTTGCGCGGTGGATGGGGGTGTTACCCGATTATGCCTGTCCGGCCATTGGGGCCATTGTGGCCTTGACGGATGATTTCCAAAGTGTGGTCTTAGAGGGAAAGCAGGATTCCCAGAAAATTGAGGAAATATGTCAGGACGGGGGGACGGATGAAGCCCATGCCCAGGCTTTACACGCGGTCCAGGGTATCCGACTGATTGAACGGGAAAGTGAGCCACTGGTTCGACCTTATGACTCCATGGTGGATGCCTTATATGAACGGCTCCGCTCACTTCACGGTTCGGCATATAGTTGGACGCCGCCGCCGGTCTCAGCCGTAGAAAAATTATCCAGTACCCGGATGCGCGAGTATGTTCGTGGGTGGATTACGGAGTGGGATTTGAGAAGGTTGTACCCGGATGCTCAATTAGATATTGAAATCCTTGAAGTCCGGCAAACCTATGATGAAGATCAGGAGCTGGAGGCCACAATAGCTGAAGATCCCGCTGTTGCTAGTTTGTCGGAATCGGAAGAAGCCTTCATGGCGGTTGCTTTGCAAAATCAAGCTCCTGTGTAATCAGGGGATGACAGCCCTGGAAAAATTTTCTCTCCCCAGAATCCGTTCTGCCTTCAGGAGGACGGGCTCTGTTCAACTCCTAAATGCGCCCACACAAATCAGTACCCTCGATGGCATTGATGGCCTGTCGAGCGTTTTCCTGAGTGTTCAATTCCCCTAATCCTAAGCCTCTTGAGTCTTCCGCCTACTGGTCCAGGATGACTTGAGCCGATGTCACAGTCATGGGTTTCGGTCGAGATCCTTGAGCGGAAAAGAGCGGCTTAACACTGGAAGAGGGTTCACTCAACAACCTCATAGAAAGAATGGGAAGGTCGTCTGTGGCCATTTTTATGGCGTTTGGAAGGAGTGTACTTCTAAGGGGGCTGTCTCAATTTTGTCGGTATTTATCCGATAGCGTATGTCAGAGGACTTCCCTCGAAGAGGGATGGGTATGATCGGGCTTATTCGGAAATTGTAAGGATCTATGCCGGTATCAGAGTTGACTCTTCGTAAAGAATTACCGTTACAGGTCTTGGGACTGTGGCGTAAGTCCGTGAATAGGGTTCTAGGAGGTCTGGAACTTCTTCATAAGCACACTATTTTAGTGTTAATAGTGCTATTTGGCCTGAGTTTAATCGTGATGTATTTCCATATTTCCCATTTGAAAACCCAGATGGTAACGGCAATGGCCTTTCGGGGAGCCGATATTTACACGAGAGCACTGAATGAAATGCGGATTTGGTACACCATAGAAGTCGTTCAACGTCTTCATGATCAGGGAATTAATGCCTCGGCAGGGTATCGAGACCATCAAAACGAAATTCCTCTCCCTGCGACTTTAGGCCGGGATCTAGGCAATCGATTGGTCGCGGGACGATCCGGCGAACGATTACGATTGCTGAGCCCCTATCCGTTTTCCCGAGGAGAAGATGGAGGGGGGCTCATCGATGCTTTCCAACAAGAGGCCTGGAAATTTTTGACGCAACATCCTGATGCGCCCTTTTATCGGTTTGAACAAGTCGATGGGCGTGAGTCCCTCCGTTTCGCGAAGGCCGATCGGATGCATGATGAATGTGTGGAATGTCATAACCGACATCCCGACAGTCCGAAACGTGATTGGCAGGTCGGACAAGTGGGGGGCGTTTTGGAGGTCGTCTATCCCATTGATTCGTTAGAGGCAGTGATGGGCATGAATTGGCAGGAGACCTATGGGTTGATGGGAATGCTGGTCTTTTTATGGATGGGAGGATTCGGGTTAGTGGTGTTAAAGCTTGGGCGTGTCGCGAACGAATTGGAAGAGCAGGTTCGAGAACGAACCGGTGCGCTACAAGAGGCCAACAAACATTTGGAATTGGAGATTCAGGAGCGCCAGTGGGCTGAAGAAACGCTACGCTATGCGAAAGATACTCTAGAAAAGCGGGTGCAGGAGCGAACAGGAAAGTTGGCTGCATCAAATGCGGAACTCATTCGGGAAGTGTCAGAACGGAAACGGGCGGAAGACGATATCCGCAAACTCAATTCCCAACTGGTTCAACGCTCGGCGCAACTCGAGGCCAGCAATAAAGAACTTGAAGCCTTTAGCTATTCGGTCTCGCATGATTTACGTGCCCCCTTGCGCGGGATCGACGGATTTAGCCAGGCGGTGCTGGAAGACTATGATGAAAAACTTGATGAGTCAGGGCGCAGTTATTTGCGCCGGGTGCGGGCAGCCAGTCAGCGAATGTCCCAGCTTATTGATGCGATGCTCAACCTCGCCCGGTTGACTCGAGCTGAAATCCATACCCAGACCTTTGATATGAGTGCGGTCGTCAGGGCTATTCTTGATGACTTTCAGAAAATGGAACCCGACCGGCAGGTGGAATGTATTGTGGTCAATAACGTGTTCGCTACCGCTGACCCCCAATTGCTGAGAGCGGTATTGGAAAATTTACTGGGCAACGCGTGGAAGTTTACCCGGCAACAAGCCCATCCTCGTATTGAATTCGGTCACGGCCAATACAAAGGACAGGCCGCGTATTATGTCAAAGACAATGGGGCAGGTTTTGATATGACCTATGTGCATAAACTCTTCGGCGCATTTCAACGGCTTCACGCCTACACGGAATATCCCGGTGTGGGGGTGGGGTTGGCGACGGTGCATCGGATTATTCAACGACATGGCGGACAGATTTGGGCAGAGGGTGCGGTTGACCAAGGCGCAACCTTTCATTTTACGTTATAAGGCAAACCAAGGAGGATAGTATGACGAACAAAGTAATTCTGTTAGTGGAAGATCATCCGGATGATGAAGAACTGACGATGCGGGCGCTTAAGAAAAACAATATTAAAAATGAAGTCGTTGTCGCGCGAGACGGCGTAGAGGCATTGGAATATTTATTCGGAACCGGAGCCCATGCCGGTCGTGATATGAGCCAAATGCCTCAAATTATTTTATTGGACCTCAAGCTCCCTAAGATTGATGGATTGGAAGTGTTACGGCGGCTGCGAGCTGATGATCGGACGAAGTTCCTTCCGGTGGTGGTCCTCACCTCGTCCAAGGAGGAACAGGACATCGTCAAGAGCTATCAATTAGGAGCCAATAGCTATGTGCGAAAGCCGGTGGACTTTCAAGAGTTTTCCCAGGCGGTTCAAAACCTGGGCCTCTATTGGCTGATTTTGAACGAATCGGCACCGGAGAGGGTTCCGGTCTGATTGTGTTTTTGAACTCTGTTGGCGTTTGTCAGGCTTGGAGCCATTCGGGGCTCCAGAGAGAGATTCTGTGAGGCGTACAGGTCTATCTTTTCCTCAAACAACTCGGAACTTCCGGAGGGAGATGGACTTGAGTGGTTCATTCCGTGATGTCAAAGGTTCCGACAACTGTCAAAATATCAGAGAAATCGCAGAGGAATGATATGCCCATCAACCCCGCAAGTTGCCTATCTTTTTAATTACCTTCTTCAGGCCATTCGGCCAATTTTCTTTGTTTTCATAAGCCCTTATATTCTGTGAAGCCTTCTTCTGGGTCCCAGGCATATCCCTTGCTCAAGTAAGCAGGTAACTGCCAGGTTCTATTTTTTGTAAGGAGGGATGCCATGAGACGAATGCTCAAATGGGATATGCCGGAATTAGTCGTTCCACATGAACAGGCATGGAATCCAAAACGAAAAAACACTGCTGAGGGCTTTGGAGTGGTGACGCACAGAGCTGCAAGGGGCAGTGCGACCGGAGTTAACCATTGTGCCAAGTGTGGGAGTGAGGTAAAGGTCCTCGTTTCCCCAAAACGGAATCCTCATTCCAGTAAATTGGGACGGGCGGTCACGATGAAGGATCATGATTTGTGCCGCCGGTGTTGGCGACGACTGATGCATCAACAACGGAAGGCGGGGGTAGTGTCGCTGCCACTTTCTTTGTGCTTCAGGGGAGAGACCTTACAGCCCCGCTTGTTGGTTCCTATTGAGTATTCCCTACCCAGGGAAGCCTCGTAAGGACCCCTCAGAGGTCCTTGGGAGTGTGGGCGAATGGCTCACACGCTCCAGGAGTTATGTCCTGTCTGGTCTGTCAGTGAGAGACTTATTTGATGGGGGATGATGCCGCGGCTTGCATGTGTTGGATGAAATCTGCGGCAAGGGCGATATTTTGATACACCACCTTTAAAGATAAGTTTCCGAACGGGCGGCGCACGACCTTCAAGACCACCTGCCCATCTTCATATCCCGTATTCAGTTCGTCTTGTTGTTTGGCAAGAAACGATCCCATGGTCGCGTCGGTAAGATCGTGTGTGAGGCGATAACTCTTCCCCAGTATTATCTGCAACTGCTGATGCCATTCATCGGTGTATTGCCCCATATCGATGGTTATTTGGGCCAGCCTGGGGATTGGAGGGATCCCGGGGGATTCAGCGGTGCCTGGGGTATTTTCGGGCAGATAGGTCAGTTCCACATACCGATTTCTATCGGTGAGTTCATAGAGACATTCCGTAGAACTGCGGCAGGCTGGTAATGCCGAAACCTCTTTCTCCGTCATCCCGAACTTCAAATCGCGGAAACCGTCGATAGGTTCTCCCGCCAACCCCAGTGCACACGACATGACGATGGAGCAAAACGCGATCATTGAACAGGTGCGTGTGCGTAGAGTGCTTGAATGCAGTTTCATGTCTCATTATTCCTTCCTGAGGATAGAGGGATGAAGGGATCTGCAAATCTAAGTGTTGATGATTTTTCTATGATGTCTTCACCATACCAAACCCATCCTGGAAAAGGCGATGATGTTGACGCAATAATGCCAAAGAGGTGAGGGGGAATGTCCTTTCCTTGATTGTCAGAAAAGAGTGGCTAAGACAGCTGAAAATTGTGAGGCTGTTGTCTACTGGGAACCTTGTAACCCTGGAGGAGTGGTTCCATGCGCTGTATGGGTCGTGAGTAATTCAGCTGCTCTGCTCACCGTCGCATGCCGGTCATGTCTCTGGGGTTCTCACCGCAGCATTATCGTTTTTTGATCCCGCGGGTGGGTGGGGCTTGAAGGGGATTGTCAGGCCAGTCATGTTTGGGATACCGGCCTTTTAATTCTTTTTTGACTGCTTGATAGCCGGTTGCCCAAAAACTCTTGAGGTCCTGGGTGACCTGGACCGGTCGCCTGGCCGGAGAGAGAAGATGAATGAGAATGGGGACTCTCCCATTGGCCAGGCAGGGTGTGTCGCATTGTCCGAATAATTCCTGAAGACGGACAGCCAGAACCGGAATTTCTCCCGACTGATAATCCAATGGAATGTGTGATCCTGTCGGCACGGTGAGATGGGTTGGCGCCAGAGTGTCGATTGCCCGTCGTTGTTCCGGAGTGAGGAGAGCTTGAAGCGGCCAGGCCAGATCGAGCCGTTTAAGCTGCTTGAGACTGGAGAAATTGGTGAGATAGGGGCCCAGCCACTGATTCAGTGTGTGAAGGAGTGTCTCGTCCGAGACATCCGGCCAGGCGGGCTTCTGTCCTATGACACGGTGGAGAAATTGTACACGCGCTTGCCAGTTTTTGAGAGTAGAAGTCCAGGGCAAACAGGAGAGGCCCTTGCTTCTTATGCCTTTGAGCAGCTCGGTCAACACCAATTCGGGGTCGGGATTGGAGAGGCGACTCTCCTCAAGAATGAGTTCTCCCAATCGTCGATGGCGGTGTGCGATGACGGCTTGTGCTGATGCATCCCACGTCACAGACTCCGTTGACTGTATGAGATCTGCGCAACAGGTGATCAGATCCTCACGGGTAATGGGGGTAGCCATATAGATGCGCGAGACTGGCCGTGTTCCGTCAAGATCGGCGATGACCAGATACTCTTCATGTTCCAAAGGATCGGGTTGGTGAAAATGTACCAGTCGGCCATTCGCCATCTTATACCGTCGACCGCCATCGGATGGTCGTTGAGCAATCCGATCCGGATAGGCCAGCGCCAGGAGAACACCCATCCGCTCAATCTGCTGTTTGGGAAGATGTGGCGGAGTGGTGATGTGAAGTGCACGTTGCCAGGTCCGAGAGGCTTGGCGAATGCGTTGGAGGGTTCCCTTATCCGGAGAGCCATTGTCCCTCAGTCCATGGGACCCGCCATAAAGAATATCAAACCGGGTGCGAAGATCGGCATGCGCTCGTGAGATTGATCCCGTGAACAGGTCACGTTCGCTTAAGGCTGCGGCAAGATCACACGCCAAGGCTCCCAATCCCAACGCCTGTCCATTGAGAATCATATGCGCAAGTCGTGGGTGCATAGGGAGGTCCGCCATGCTCTGGCCATGGGCGGTGATGTGGCCCTGGGCATCTAATGCGCCAAGAGAGTGAAGGAGCTGTCGGGCTTGAGCCATGGATCCGGATGGAGGTAAATCCAACCAGAGTAATTCCTGTGGATTCCGAATGCCCCAGCGGGCCAATTCCAGGGCAAGGGAAGTCAGGTCGGCATCCAGAATTTCAGGTGCGGTGCGCGGCGTTAAGGTGCCCTGCTCGGCCTCAGACCAGAAACGCACGCAGAGGCCTGGTTCCAAGCGGCCGGCCCGACCGCGACGTTGTTCTGCCGATTGTTGTGAGACGGTGATGGTAGTCAGCCGGCTCATGCCGCTCCGTGGATCAAACCGTGGTACGCGCATAAGACCGGTATCGACGACGAGACGAATGCCTTCGATGGTCAAGCTGGTTTCGGCAATGTTCGTGGCTAAGACGATTTTGCGCCATCCGGCAGGCGGCGGCAGAATGGCCTGGTCCTGGGACTGGGCCGACAGATCACCGTATAACGGAGCGATAAGCGTGTGCGGGGTAAGCGGAAGGTTCTCCAAAAGGCGTTCCACTCTTCGGATTTCTCCGACTCCAGGCAGAAAGACCAGCACGTTGCCCTGTTCGGTTTTCAGCAGACGGTGAATGGTGTGTGCCACTTGCTGGGTGAAATCTTTGAGTGCGGGTTTTCCGACATAGCGGGTTTCCACTGGAAACATGTTCCCATCGCAGGTGATCACCGGAGCCTGTTTCAATTGCTGCGAAATGGCCGCAGTGTCCAGCGTGGCTGACATGATCAAAAGCCGAAGGTCGTCTCGAAACACCTTCTGGGTTTCCAGGCATAAGGCTAGCCCCAAATCGGCTTGGAGGCTGCGTTCATGGAATTCATCAAAGATGACCAGGCCGTAGTTCTGTAGCGATGGATCGTGTTGAAGTAGCCTCGTGAGAATGCCGTCAGTCACCACTTCCAGTTTTGTGGTCGGGCCGATTTTGGTATCCAACCGTGTCCGGTAGCCGATGGTGGTTCCGATGGCCTCCCCCAGGAGGTCGGACATGCGGCGTGCTGCCGCACGCGCTGCCAGCCGGCGAGGCTCCAGCATGATGATGGTCTTGGGAATTAGCCATGGTTCTTGGAGAAGGGCCAGCGGGACCTGCGTCGTTTTGCCGGCGCCCGGCTGCGCGGTGAGGAGCGCAATTCGGTGTTGCCCCAGCGTCTGTTGTAGCCGGGGAACAACGGCATCAATGGGATACGATTGGTTCTTCATGCGGGATTAGGCGAAAGCGGGAGTGTGGATCATGGTATCTGAGCAAGGAGTATGGCCCCAAAGAATGTCGGGAAGGAAACTTACCTGAAAATGCCACGAGAGAGCATCTCTTCACCATTGTGAACATTGTGGCCAATAGTCTTACCATTGTACTGGCATTCGAGGTAAACTGAATCATCCGGAGAGATGATACACATTTGGGGGTGGTATTGGATGTTATTGGTTTTACTGTGTGCCGTGAATTCGACCAACCAGTTCAGGAGGAAATAAAGGTATGAGCACAGGCATGAAAAGAAAAGTGGGCGTAATTGTTTGCGGAATGATGGGTCTGTTCATGATGGCCTCAACCGGCATGGCTAGTGGGTCTGGGAGTGAATACGCAACAGGCCTAATCACGGTGGATGGGCATATGGTTCCCGATATCGGCCCGCTTCCGACGGCGGTGCCCATGCCGGCCACCAACTTGAATTATGCCGCCAAAGTGACGCTGGGCAAACAGCTCTATTTTGATGGGCGGTTGTCCAAAAACAATGCCATCTCTTGTGCATTCTGCCATAACCCCGTGACCGGATTTGCCGATTCCAAGCAAACCTCGGTGGGCGTGATCGGGGAGCGGGGAGGCCGTCAGGCGCCAACGGTGTATAACACCGCCTTTAATCCCTTCCAGTTTTGGGACGGACGTGCCGGTTCGTTAGAAGAGCAAGCCATCGGCCCGATCCATAATCCTATTGAAATGGCGGAGACCCATGAAAATGTGGTCAAAAAACTTGGCAAGATCAAAGGCTATCGTGAGCAATTTCAAGCCGCTTTGGGAACAGGCGTGAATATCCAGGGGATCGGGGAGGCGATTGCCGCCTATGAACGGACGATCATCTCCACCAATTCAGCCTTCGACAAATTTGTGTTAGGTGATCAACAGGCGATGGGTGAAGATGCGCAACGCGGGATGGCGGTGTTTAAAGGCAAAGGCCGGTGCATCCTGTGCCACAACAACTCCAATTTTACCGATAATCAATTCCATAACACCGGGGTGCCTCAGGTTGGTCCGCTGAAAGAAGATTTAGGCCGATATAATGTGACCCTTCGAGAAAGCGATAAAGGAGCTTTTAAAACTCCGACTCTTCGAAGCATTACCGAAACCGCCCCGTATATGCATGACGGAGCCTTTAATACATTAGAAGAAGTCGTCGGCTTTTATGATCAAGGAGGCAATGCCAACCCGAATTTGGATACCCGCATCAAGCCTCTTGGATTATCGGCGCAAGAGAAAACGGATATTATAGCCTTTCTAAAAGCGTTGACCGGGGAACCAATTCCGTTTGAGTTTCCAAAATTGCCGGAATAAACCAAACAGAAAGGAATCGCGGTGAAGACTCGTTTGTGGGATGGGTAAGTCGCAGGGGCCTAGCGTAAGCCATGAATAAAGGCTTGACTGATTTCCCCTCTGGCCACTTCGGTCACGGGGCCGTTCATCGTTATGTTGTATTGAGCATCGACGGTAATATCCAGTGTCCCACCAGGGGCTTTC
>Ga0224505_10001022_pt1 | contig 18480 bp, 22 predicted proteins | sample SF_Jan12_sed_USG_FD_169102 | JGI IMG/M metagenome (GOLD analysis project Ga0224505, IMG submission 169102) | Sediment microbial communities from San Francisco Bay, California, United States - SF_Jan12_sed_USGS_4_1 | ecosystem: Environmental > Aquatic > Marine > Sediment | place: USA: California... | reverse complement strand
GCAACGGATCTGCGAGTCCGAGTCCTCTCACTGGTCCACCCGTTCCGAACGGCACGAAGGCTTCGTCCTCGACGCCGACGATCGCGAGTAGCTGGTCGGGTGAGACAAGCCCGTCGTCAGCGACTACTTCGACAAGAGTTTGCGGGAACCTGGTGCCCACGCCGTCGGGATCTGTGTCCAGCAGCTCGATCAAGGCCGGTGACGCTGCGAGCTCACCCGGTTGGGGGTAGTCCGACAGCCATTGCGGTCGGTGCGCTTGCGAGGTCACCGACCCGACGGCGATGCGAGTGAGCGGCCGATCTCCGACGAACTCCTCGACCCGGTTGGCCAACATCGGGGCGGGCAGTTGTGCTTCGGCGTCCTCTGACTCGATACGGTCCAGACTCTGGCCGGCAAGTCGGCCTGCCTGGGCATCGACAACCGCTGGGATGCTCAGCATGGCGAGTAGCGCAAACGCACCCATCGCACCGCCGATCGACACCAGCGCTAGTCGGACCCAGCCGGAGCGATCGACAGGGCGGCTCAGACGCAAACCGAGTTGCAGCGTTCTCATCGAAGGGCCGCGACCGGCTCGACGATGCGCCCATCGCGCATCAGGACCTCACGGTCGCACAGTGATGCGAGGCGAGCCTCGTGGGTGACCAGCACCACCGCTGCCCCCTGTACCCGTGCCTGGTCCATCAGCGCATCGAGCACGAGTTGACCATTGACCGAATCGAGCGCCCCGGTTGGTTCATCAGCCAGCACAAGCGCAGGCTCATGGACCAGCGCCCGTGCCACCGCAGCACGTTGGCGTTCACCACCAGACACCTCGCCCGGATGCCGGTCAGCCAGGTGGGCGATTCCGAATCGATCGAGCAAACCCTCGGCACTCTTCCGCGAGGCGTCGCGCGCATTGCCATCGATCCACGCCGGCAAGGAGACGTTCTCGACCATCGTGAGCTCGGGAAGCAGTTCAGCAAACTGGAACACGACCCCGAGCCGACGAAGCCGAACATCGCTACGGGAACGGTCGCTCAAATTCGAGAATGGCTCCCCGCCCAGCTGGACCTCACCCGAGTCGGGGCGGCGCAAGCCCGCCAGGCAATGCAGCAACGTCGACTTCCCCGACCCAGACGGCCCCATGACAGCGACCGTCTCCCCGACGCCCACCGCAAGCGAAACCCCACCCAGTGCCGGCGTCGGACCGAACGACAGCGTCAGACCACTCGCCTCAAGCACGGCCATCAGTTACCGCCCCACGAGATCGCTCGCTGGCCGGCCAGCTCGATCCACTCCAGGTCGGCCTGCAGGTGAGCAAGGAGATAGTCGACCGCCAACCGCGACTCGAAGTCATCCGCACTGGACCTGCGAAGCTCACGCATGTACGCGAGGTGCACCCCCCGCTGCTCTTCCAGAATGCCCTCTGGGGATCGGCCAGTGACGAGAGCGACGACCACCTTCGCATACAGCGGGCCCAACGTCGCCTCTCCCGGTGGCTGCGGACTCCCAAGCCACGATGTCAGCTCCTCGACTCCGTCGCTAGTGATCGCATACAGCTTTCGTTCGGGACCATCGCCGGACTCCAAAGACGACACGACTACCAGCCCGTCGCGTTCCAAGCGCCGCAGCGTTGAGTAGACCTGTCCCGTCGGGAGCTCCCGAGCTGGACCAAACCAACGGTCATACGACGCCTTCATCCCGTATCCATGCTGAGGGCCCGACTCCAGCAACCCGAGAAACACCTGACCAACACTCATACCTCGGAGTATACACTCAGTATCTAATACGGCAAGACGGATTCCGGCCTCGGTTACCGGACCTCCCCGGATTGATCAGAACATCGCAGCCCGATCCGCGTCTGGGAGCGAATATCCGGCAATACCGAGCGCTCATGTGAGACACCACGGCTTGGCGATGCGCTTCTTCGTGGCACGCGGATCCGGTCGGGATCGGAGACTCCATCGCGCGCCCATCGCGCGGTCGCTCAGATTCGCGCCCGTCCGCCGACATCCGTCACCCCTGCTGACCTGCACAAACGCCCCGTCGAGGTCCGCCGAAACCCGCCGGATAAGCTTCCCAAGCTGAGAACGCGAGTTCGATTCTCGTCACCCGCTCCAAAGGCCCTGGTAGATGGGCTGCTCGGCTCGGAGCGTCGTCAACTTCCGGGCTGATGCCTGTTGCACGCTGTCGCACGGTGCTACTGCGGCGCATGGACGGGTGAGGCAGGATGGGTTCGTGCTGATCGTTCGTGGGACCAAGAAGCTGCGGGACCGGCTGCGGGCTGCCCCGCGGGCAATCGATGGGGATGAGTCGACCACGATGCTGGGCGACTGGTTTGCCAATGCGCTGTTCTGGAAGCCCCAGGTGGCGCTGTTCGTGAACGCTCGGACGATGCTGCCGGTGTTCGTGCCGCTTGCACCGGCGGCGACCTTGCTCGACCGGGCACCGGACGCGATTGCTGCGGTGCTGCGTGCGCACGGGATGCCGGCGGAGTTGGTTGACGCGGAGGCGGCGGCGATGGCGGACGTGCGGGTGGCGCCGACGAATGACCGGCAGGTGGTGGGGGTGATGACCGAATTCGCGTTCCAGGCCGAGCAGTTCTCAGCGCGAACCGACGACGAGATGTTCGCCTTGTCGATGAGGATGTCGGACCTGATCCTGGGCCCGTTGATGAAGCGGCACGGCACCCCTGCCGCCGAGCTCGCGGCGCTGCTCGCGCCGGACGCAGAGGTCATCGATCTGCGAAGCCGGGTCAGCCACGCAGGCATCGGCGCGGCCCGCTCGGGCGTCGCCCACCAGTTGAAGGTCACGCTGCGAGGAGTGCGGCCGCCGATCTGGCGGCGGGTGGTGGTCGACGGCGGGGAGACGCTGCATCACCTCCACGATGTGATCCAGGCGGCGTTCGGCTGGTACGACTCGCACCTGCACGAGTTCGACATCGACGCCGTGCACTACGGCATCCCCCACGAAGACGACTGGACACCGGTTCGCGACGAGCGGCGAGTCAGCATCGGCGAGATCGCCGGTGCCGGCAAGATCCGCTACACCTACGACCCCGGCGACAACTGGGAGCACGACGTCATCGTCGAGAAGTCGCTTCCGGCCGACGAGGCCGCTACGGTGCCGAACTGCATCGACGGCCGGCGGGCATGTCCCCCCGAGGACTGCGGCGGGCCCTGGGGCTACGCGGAACTGCTGAAGGTCCTCGCTGACCCGGGCCATCCAGAACACGCCGAACGGGTCGAGTGGCTCGACTGGATCGGCCGCAGCGAGCTCGAGCCGGACGCATTCGACCCGAGCACCTTCGCCGACGACCTCCACACCCAACAGACGATCAAGCTCGGCGACTGGCTCGACTAACTGGATCCGCCGGTGGTCCCGGCCCCGCTGCGGTATCAGCGCTGACACCGTGGTCGGCGATCCGTCCGGGACAGCGCCGCCGAGTGGATCGTCGTCGGCGGCGCTGTCAGTGACGACGACTAGGGTTCGGTCATGGATGATGCGAGCGACGACGCCCCCCAGTTCGACCGCTCCACTGTCGAGGGGCGCCTGGCGGAGATGGCCTACCTCGATGGTCTCAGCGACGAACAGCTCGCGGCCGCCGACCCCGGCCATCGCTACGTCACTCGCAATCCAACCGAGACTCCTCAACAGCGAGCGGTTCTCTCACAGCGCCTTGCTGAGGCCGAGGCCCGCCGCCAGCGCCTCATCCCCCACGAACAGTAGGCGTCAGCAATGCGAATCGCCCCGCAGGGGCGGGCGTGGTTGGAGGCCGAAGCTCGCCTTCAACTCCCCGAGCACCGCAACCTCGGAGATCATCGCCCCGAATCGTCGGCGGCTCCGCGTCGACAACGCCCGCACGGTCGAGAGCTTCGACATCGTCGCCAAGGCCGACGAACGTGATCCCGCCGTCGTCATCCCGATCGCACTGTCGATCTGGCTCCACGAACCCGAACAGCCCGACCTCTGACGACCGCCCGAACCGAGCATCGAAGGCAGCGAAGAAGCCGGTCGCCCCAGGCGCTCTGCCCGATGTTGCATGTCTGATGCACGGCCCATCTCGAGCTGGCCGCAGAGGGGCCATTGTCCCAGCTCAGCGGCATGGCCACTCCAGACGGTGAGCAGGTTCCCAAGCTGAGAACGCGAGTTCGATTCTCGTCACCCGCTCTCCGAAGTCCCTGGTGAAGAGCTGTCCGGGCCGCGATCGTTGTCAGCTTCCGGGCTGATGTTGTCGCACGCTGTCGCACGATGTTGCACGCCGACGGTGCCGCCCGGGATGAGCGGGTCGCGTGAAGTCAGCTCTCGATGATCGCGAACACACGGCGGTTCCAGTAGAGACGGTCGTATCTGGCGTCGCTGTACGGCTCGAGGAAGCCGAGCTCGCAGAGCCGGTTGATGGCGTCTCGGTTGGCCTGGTTGGACTTCCCGTACCGGGCCTGCGCCGCGGCGACGGTGAGGATCGGGAACGCGATCAAGTCGTCGGCGATCTCGATCGCGAGCCGCGCCCGAGGGAGCGCTTCGCGAGCCTCTGATGCGAGCACTTCGCGAAGGGCGAGGAGCCCCGTCACCCTGCGATGTGCGTCCTCTGCGGACGCCGCAACGGCGCGGGCGAAGAAGTCGACCCAGGGTGCCCAGTTGCCGGTCATGCTCACCTGAAGGAGGTGGTCGCGGTACTCGGCTGCGTGGTCCTTCAGCCAGTCAGAGACCGACAGCACCGGTGTCGTCAGCGCGCCGTCGATCAGCATCTGGAGCACGGCGATCAGACGACCGACGCGGCCGTTGCCGTCGGTGTAGGGGTGGATCGTCTCGAACTGGTAGTGGGCGAGGGCGACCCGAACCAGGAGGTGGAGCGAATCCCGTAGTGACTCGTTGTTGATCCAGTCGAGCCAGTCGTCGACGAGAACCGTGAGCTGGTCGCCCGGCGGGGGCGGGATGAAGCGCGCCTCGGTGATGGGACGGTTCTTGGCGCCAATGAAGACCTGGCGCTCCCGGAGAGCTCCGGCCTCGGGACCGTCGCTGTCAGTGCCGCGGACGATCACCGCCTGCAGGCTGGAGAGAAGAGGAATCGTGATCGGTCGCTCCTGCACCCAGTCGTAGGCGGCGTCGGCGGCGCGGGTGTAGTTCATGACCTCGCGAACGTTGGGCGGAGTGCTCGGATCCGTCTCGTCCATCGATACGGCCTCGGCCGCGAAGAGGTCGGTCAGGTTCGCAAAGGTCCCCTCGAGCGCGGACGTGCCGATGGCCTCGCGGCGGGTCGCGACGCGGGTCACGAGCTGCGGGTTGGGGATGAGGCTGGCGGCCGAGTCGAGACGTCCCAGGGCAGTCATTGCGTCCGAGAGCGCCATCCACACCGGTCCCGGAAGGTCGAGCCGCTTCGGGAGTGGCGCCGGCACGAACGCCCCCAGCTCGTAGGGGGCATCGAATCGGTTGTCCGTTCCCCGGATGACCACCGTCGTGCCGACCGGCGAGTTCGAGAGGTCGGTGGGCACAACTTGGATTGTACCTGCCGCACTCCCAGTTTCGCGCGCGAAACTTGGAATTACAGACCTGTAATCCAAGTCTGGATCGAACCTCTCGCGTTGACGAACCTGTCGTTCGAGGCAGGCGCCACCATCTGGGCGGGTCGGTTCAGTAGCAGCCGACCACATCCAGATCTCCGTCCCGGGGACGAGCGCACTGCACTGGTCCAGCGACTCGATCACTATCGGACGATCACATCTGCAGCGCTGGTCGACGTTCCTTGGGAGCAGGCCTCGGCTCGTCTGCTGGCCGACACGGACATGACGATCGCCGGGATCATCAATCTGCAGGCGGTGGGCTTTGCAGTACTCACCCGCCCATCCTGACATCAGTCCCGTCCGCGCGGTCTCCGAGAAGGAGCGAACCATGCCAATTCCGGCACCATGAGCTAGCGCGGACGCGAGGGGAAGAGCATCAACGGGAGCTGCCTGGCCATCGGGGACGGACACGCCCATGCAGAGCCCCGCCCCATCCATCCGCGCAGGCGGGCTCGAAGCCCTGATTCCGAATCGACCCCGGCGCGCTGACCCGCCCGTCGACGCCCGCCCTTAAACGTAATACACTTAAGCCGATGGAGATCCACTCGTCGGCGTACCGCCACGGTCTCGACGACGAGCAGATCGAACACGCCTGGGACAACGCTCTCGGCTTCTACGACATCAATCCTGACCATGACCCACCCAAGAGCCTCTGTATCGGCCCTGACCCCGCCGGCAACCTGCTCGAGCTCCTCTACCTCCAACTCGACGACGACCTGATCATCCACGCCATGCCGCTACGACCCGTGTTCCGGACCTACCTCACCGGAGAAGACCCATGACCCGACGCACCAAGACCGCCAAGACCCTCACCGACGAGGATGTTGCTGCGCTCGCCGACGACTTCGAGAAGACCGACTTCAGTCCCGACGACGTCGCAACGATCAAGAAGACCCGCCGCCGCTCGCCTCGCATCGGCGACACCAACGCCGAAGTCGTCACCTTCCGGGCCCCGGCCAGCTACAAGCACCGGATCAAGGCCCGCGCCGACGCCGACGCCACCAGCGAGAGCCAGGTCATCCGCGACGCCCTCGACGCCTACCTCTGAGGCGGCGACGCGACTCTGGCCGGTGTTGCACGTAGGTTGCACGCCACGATCGGGCGGTCGCTCCTGATCCCTCGAGGCCCAGCTCAACGGCATGACTCCGCCAGACCGACGTCAAGTTCCCAAGCTGAGTACGGGAGTTCGATTCTCCTCACCCGCTCAAAGACAAGAACCCAGGTAGAGCGTCAAAGCATCCAGTCACAGGCTCCCCAACTCAGATCGGAATTGGGTGACGATGGGGGACCGCGGCAGGTCAGGGTTACTGTCGCAACCATGCGCGGCAGCATCGAGAAACGCGGCAAGAACTCCTGGCGGGTAGCCGTCTACATCGGCCGCGACAGCGACGGAAAACGAGAGTTCCTCCGCCGGACCGTGCGCGGCAGCCGCCGCGACGCCGACGAAGTACTCGCCCAACTCGTGCTTCAAACCGGGCACCGCTCCGGCGACGACCTCGACCTCACCGTCGCCGATCTCCTCGACCAGTGGCTCGCCCACCGCCAGCCGTCCCTCTCCCCCTCCACCGTCAGCGACGCACGATCGGTCATCAACCGGCACCTCAAACCCGCCCTCGGCGAAATGCGCCTCTACAAGCTCACCGCTTGCGACCTCGACGCTCTATACGCCCGCCTCGTCGACGCCTGCCTGGGGCCCTCACGAGTCCGGCGCGTGCACAACATCATGTCCGCCGCCCTCAACCAGGCGGTGAAATGGGACCTCGTCGCATCGAACATCGCGTCCAAGGCCAGTCCGCCTCGGCTCGAGGAACGCGAACGGCAACCACCCACTCCTGACGAGATCAACCAACTCCTCGCCGCAGCCGAAACGTTTCACCCCGACCTGCCCGCGTTCTTCCGCCTGGCGTTCACCACCGGTTGCCGTCGAGGGCCACGGGTGGATGAGCGAACGCGACACCACCAAGGCCGGCAAAGGCCGCACCGTCACCCTCGGACCTACCAGCCTGATTGCCCTCACCGACGTGCGCGCACGAGCCGAACAGCGCGCCGCTCTGGTCGAAGCAGAGATCCCGGCCGACGGATGGGTGTTCAGCGACCACGAAACCGCCAAGACACCCTGGGCGCTCCACCGGCCAACCCGAATGTTCGCCCAAGCCCGAGACACCGTCGGCCTCGACCCCGACCTGCACCTCCACGACTTCCGCCACGCCGCCGCCACCCAAGCCCTCACCGCCGGCCACGACACCCTCACCGTCGCCGGCCGCCTCGGCCACCGTCGCGTCTCCACCACCACCGACCGCTATGGACACGTCATCCCGTCCGCCGACCAAGACATCGCCGACCACCTCGACAACCTCCTCACCAACGACGAAGCCACCACATGATCCACCCACCCATCACCGCCTCCCCTGCGGTCGCCGATCTGGTCGAGCAGTGGGTTACCGCCCGTCTCGCCCGCGGCGAAATATCGGCGACGGCGGCGAAGGGGCACCGCTCCCACCTCCGCCCCCTCGCCAAGCTGGCCGACGATCGGCGCCTCGACGCCGTCACCGTCGACGACTACGTTCGGGCGACCGCGCACCTCGCCCCCTCCACCCGCCGCCTCCGCTACTCCACCGCCGCCGCCTTCCTCACGTGGGCCCACCAAATCGGCGCCGCCACGGTGGACCTGACCGGCATGCTCCCCGGCGTGCACGCCGGCGCTCCTGCGACGAACAGGTCGAACAGATCAGCCCGAAGAGGAGGTCGTTCGTGACCGGCCAACTGAAGGCAGTAGTCCCGCCCGAGAAGGCCGGTGTCCTCAGGCGGGCCTATGCCGCGCTCGTCACGATGCGCGTCGCGAAGATGATCTCCCGACACATCAACTGGAAGCTCGACCCATGGCTCCTGCGCGTCAGCGGAGGACGACTCGCCACCACACTGATGTTCCGCTCTGCAGTCCTCGAGACCCGAGGTGCCCAGACCGGTCTCGCACGTCGTCACGCGATCATCTACTTCCACGACGGTGATCGGGTCACGATCTTCGCGTCGAACGCCGGCTCCCCCCACCATCCCAGCTGGTACCACAACCTCTGCGCGAGTCCCCTCGTCACCTTCGGCGGCCAGGCGATGCGCGCGGACATCGTCGAGGACGAGAGCGAACGGGAACGACTCAGCCAGATGGGTGACCGTGTCTTCCCCGCATTCGAGACATACCGGCAACAGGCCGCGCGCACCGGCCGGGAAGTACCGATCGTCCAGCTGTCGCTACGGACCTGACGCCGCCAGAGCGATCCCCGCTGCCCTCGACGAGTGCGCCCATCGTGACGACCGCCTCGGAGCATGACCGGGCGATCCCGATCATCGTCCGCACGGCCACCACGACGCTGGGTGTGCGCGGTATCGCTCCCCCGGACTCACCTGCGCCTGCGCAGCAATCGCGCCGCTGTGCGACTCGGGCCGGTGCGCGTGCTTGGGAATCAGGCCTTGGCGGCTCGTCGACGGCTCTTCTCGGCGCACCGGCAGCGCCAGAGAGCGCCCGACCGTTCGGGGGTGTCCGACGGCCCGTTTCACGAGATCCGGAGCAGGGGACCGCACGCCAGCTCCGGCTGCTCCTGATCGAGATGGCGATAACCCCATCCAGCGGGCCAGACGGGAAGCCCAAGAGCCGCCAGGACCGCCCGATGGGCCTCCTCGGCGAACACGACGTCGGTGGTCAAGGCCGTGACAAGAACACCCTCGTCGCCCCGACCCAACGCACTCACGGCTTCCGCCGCGAACACCTCGGGGTCCATCCCGACCGGGCCATCATCGTCGTCCATCTCCTCCATCGCCTCCGGCGGAGCGACGATGGCCGCCCGTGGCTCTCCATTCGTCAGAACCTGGAGGGAGCAGATGTCCGAGTCGAACACGAACACGTCGAGGACCGGTCGATCGAGCGTCGAAGAGATCTGCCGGGCTCCGAGGCCTGCCCCCGGCGACTCCTCGTCATCTCGAGCGAACGCCACCACCACACCGTTCAGCGCCGGCGAGACGAACGCCTTCGCTGGCCCGAGGGCCGACACGACCTGCTCGCTCGTGACACCCACGACAACCGCGTTCGAGTACGTGCTCCCCATGAGCAGGCCCCTCCCATCAACACGGATCTCCGCTTCTCCCGTCGCAGGGTAGGGCAACCCATCGGAGCCAGCGGCCCAGTAGCTGCTCGGCGTGGCATGCTCGGCCGGGTGTTGACGTCACTGCCTCGGATCATGCGGCTGGATCTGGCGGTGGTGACCCTGCCCGACTGGCATCCCGAAGCACACGCCGGGCGGTCGTCTCCCGTCTACGGGTACGTGATCGACCACCCGGACGGGGCCATCGTGGTGGACACGGGCGTTGGCGAGGGCAACGAACTCATCGACCAGGTATACGAGCCGCAGCTCCTGCGGTTGGGCGACGCCCTGGAGGCGGTGGGCGTCGACCAGACCTCGGTCGTCGCCGTCGTCAACAGCCACCTCCACTTCGATCACTGTGGCCAGAACCCGATGCTCTACGGCTCGGAGGTGCCGTACTTCGTGCAGCGGCTGGAGGTCGTCGAGGTCGAACGGGATCCGTTCTACACCGACGCCGAATGGGCCCTCCCGCCACTGGCGCAGCGCCGGCTCCTCGACGGGGACCTCGCCATCGCCGAGGGCGTGACGGCCTTGTCGACACCCGGTCACACGGCGGGTCACCAGTCCGTGCTCGTCGAGTCGACCGAACAACGGGTGATCATCGCCGCGCAGGCGGTCTGGAGCTCCCGTGAGTTCGTGGACGAAGAGGCCACCCCATCCAACGTCGATGCCGAAGAGCGGCGGGCCGCGGCGGTCGATTCCATCCGCCGGCTCAAGGCCTTGCGGCCAGAGGTCGTGCACTTCAGCCACTGCGCCGCGTACCGACCCGACGAGGCCGGCGAGTAGTCCGAGCCGGGGGCCGCGCCGAGTCGGACCGACGGCGGTGCGGGCGATCAACGGTGCTGGTCGATGAGGATCACGTTGCCGTCGGGGTCGGCGATGGTGAAGCTGGCCGGCCCACTCGCCGTCTCGCCCGTGGAGTCGTCCCCACATTCGATGCCGGCCGCCCGCAGCTGATCGACGAGCACTCGCACGTCGGTGAACTCGTCGGCCGGCTCGGCGACGCCCACCCAGCCGGGGTTGAAGGTCAGGATGTTCGACTCGAACATGCCGTGGAACAGGCCGATCACCGTCGACTGGTTGACCATGATGGTCCAGGACTCACCGTCACCGCCGACCATCTGGAACCCCAGCTTCTGGTAGAACGCCTGCGAGGCGGCCATGGCCTTGACTGCGAGACTGATCGAGAATGCGCCCAGGTCCATGGTGCTCCTTCGGTTTGGAAGGTCCCCAAACTACTGCTGCGGTCGGCCGGCCACCGGCGGGCGAAGAGATGGAGGCGCAGTCGAGCAGCACGGCCGTCTCCGTGACCGCCGAAGGATCCTGGTCCCGCGTTGGTCGGCGCCGAGCGCGACCAACGCGCGCCAGACGGTGCGATCGGGCTCGGGGCCCGGCGTAGGCGCCCGGCCGGCTGAGCCAGGCACCGGCCGGAACCCATCCGTTCCTCCTTGCCGCCGCGCCTCGGGCCGAGCGGGTCAGGCCAGCTCCGCGTCCAGGAAGGCGACGATGTCGGCCACGGTCTCCCGGGCTTCGCGCAACACGGGGACCACGATGGGCCACACGTGGAACAGACCGGTCGACCGCCGCAGGGTCACACGGCCACCGAGGCCTCGAACCCGCTCGGCCAATCCCAGGGCGTCGTCCAGCAGGATCTCCGAGTCATCCACGGTCACGAACAGCGGCGGCAGTCCGGTCAGATCAGCGTGGATGGGCGACAGCTCCGGGTCCGACCGATCGTGCGAACCCGCGTAGCACGCGGCGGCGTATCGCAGCGCGTCCGCGCTGAGCATGTCGTCGGCGGTGTCGTTCCTGGCGACGCTCGGGGCCGAACCGCTCAGGTCGGTCCACGGTGACAGCAGCACCGCGGCAGCCGGCATCGCCAGGCCCGTCGTCCGGGCCCGCACCAGCATGGCCAGGGCCAGGCCGCCTCCGGCCGAATCACCGGCCACGGCGATCGCGGCCGGATCGACACCAGCCTCGAGCAACGCCCGATAGGCGCCGACGGCATCGTCCACCGCTGCCGGATAGGGGTTCTCGGGGGCCAACCGATACTCCGGGACGACAACGTTGGCTTCGAGTGCCCTGGCCAGGTGCCCGGTGAGGCTGCGGTACATCTTGGGCGAGCCGGCAAGGTAGTAGCCGCCGTGCAGGTACAGCAGGTGGCGGGTCGCACCGGTCACCCGCAGCATCTCGCCGCCCGCCCGACCGAACTCACCCGGTCCGATGACCTGCCGCTCGATGCCCCGGCGCGGGAACGTCGGCACCGGCTGGCCGCTCGTCCGTCGCCGGAGCCGGGTCACGAACCGTTCGTCCACCTCGGTCGGCTTGATGATCCGCCGCAGGCCGCGGCGGATGATGCGGGCGCCGATCGAAGCCATCGCTCACTCTGACACACGCCAGCGACCGAGCCCGCTGTCGGCAACCCGACGCCACCGAGGCGACAACGCCACCCGCCGGGGAGGCCCGTGATCACGAGCCGGCACCGGGTTGTGGCGGCCGCTCCTGATCGCCCAGCGTCACCTCGTGGAGGAGTCCGTCGGTGACGTCGTAGACGAAACCGCGAATGTGGTCCTTGTGGGGTACGAAGGGCGTCATGTACAGCCGCTGGATCGACTGCCGGACATCGGCGTAGGGGTCCGAGAAGCTCTCGAGCGACCACCAGGGCCTCACCCCGAGCTCGGCCTCCAGCTCCACTCGGAAGTCGGCCTCGTCGACCTTCTGCAACCCGCAGTCGGTGTGGTGCACGAGGACGATCTCACGCGTTCCGAGAAAGCGTTGCGAGAGGCACAACGACCGGATCACGTCGTCGGTGATCACCCCGCCGGCATTTCGGATGATGTGCGCATCGCCGTTGGACAGGCCGAGAATGGCGAACGCGTCGATGCGCGAGTCCATGCAAGCCACGATGGCGAGGTGCCGCTGCGGTTGGACCTGCAGCGCGTCGTCGTGGAAGTCACTCGCGTATCGGGCGTTGGCGGCCAGCAGGTCGTCGGTACTGGGGGTGAAGGTCATCGCAGGCTGGGTCTCCTCTTGACGGGCGCTCGCCCTCGGGGTGAGCACATGATGGACGGTGCCGAGTGGATCGTTCACCGGGTTTCTCCTCGGCGATGTTTGCGATCCTCGACCGGGGCCAACTCGTCGATGTCGAGTCGGCCCCTCGGCGTGGTTCGGTGTACGGCGCGAAACAGGAGGTGGACGCCGACCGGCAAGGTGAGAATCAGGGCGGCTCCGGCGACGGCCATCTCGGCCGCGCCGCTCCACCCGATCTCGACGCCGGCACCGGCGGCCACCAGGAGGAAGGCGACCGGACTGGCCTTGCCCGCGGCGTGGAACCGGGCGTACGAGGTCTCGAACCGGAGGAGCCCGATGCCGGCCAGCACCGCCGTCACACTGCCCGCGAGAACGAGCGCCGAGGCCAGCGGGTTCATGCCCGGTCCCCCTCGCGTTCGATGAACCGGCTGGCCGCCACCGTGGCCGTGAACCCGACGATGGCGATGACGATGAGCAGGTCGAGATTGGTGGTGTCGGCGGAGTCGGCCGCATCGACGGCGATGGCACCCATCAACGACATCAGCACCACGTCGAGGGCCACGACTCGATCAGCGAGCGTGGGACCCCGCAGCAGGCGAACCCCGGCACACGTCGCGGTGAGGATGAACGCGCCGAGGGCGAGGCCGACGATCATGGCCGACCCCCCGCCCCTGCGGGATGGTCGACGGGAAGACCAGCGCAGGCCAGGGCGGCCAGATCCTGCACGTGGGCGGTGACCGCGGCCCGACGGTCGGCGTGCAACAGGTGCATGTAGAGCGTCCCGGTGTCGGGGTCGGCATCGACCACGGCGCTACCGGGCGTGACGGTGACGGCCACGATCAGCAGGAGGAGGTGGGTACGCGTGTCGACGGGAACCCGTACCGCGATGATCGCTTCGTCGGTGCGGTTGACCGGACGAATGATCTCCCGGGCCACGCTCACGGTGGACGTGACCAGGTCGGTCGCCACCAGCGCGCCGAAGCGCAGCAGCGGCACGACACGGATACGGCCACGGCCCGGCGTCGCGATGGTAGTCCCGCTGACGAGCGCGGCCAGGACGACACCGGACGCCAGATTGGCCACCGACGCCTCGCCCCACAGCGCGCACCAGGCGAACACCAGTGAAGCGATGGTGACCAGGCGGCGAGTCGTGATCCTCCTCATCAGCCGAGGACCTCCGCCACATAGCTGGTGGGGTCGATCAGGTCGGTTGCCGCCCGTTGGCTCATCTCCCACAGCGGACCGGCGAAGACCGCGATGGCCAGTGTTGCGGTGACCGCCGTGGCGGTCGCCACGCTCATGAGCCGACGACCCGCAGGACGGAGGTCGGCCGACCCCGCCGGGGGGACTCCCGCCCCATTCGCCACGGGTGAGCCCCAGAACACGCCGAGCCAGATCTTCGCCATCGACAGCAGCGTGAGGATGCTGCCCACCAGGGCGACCACGACGATGGGGATGGCCACGGCGTCGATCCCGGCGTCGACGAGCGCGAGCTTGGCCACGAAGCCCGAGAAGGGCGGCAGGCCGGCCAGACTGAGCGCCGAGAGCGCGAACATGAGGGCGATGAAGCCCCGACGAGCGGCGAGTCCGCTGACTCGATCCAACGCCGAGGTGCCGGCTTCCACCTCGATCATCCCGCCCACGAGGAAGAGCACCGTCTTGATCGGGATCTGGTGCACCAGGAACAGGATGGCACCGGCAACGCCCGCCACGGTGAAGAGCCCGAGCCCCATGAGCATGTAGCCGATCTGGCTCACGATGTGGAACGACAGGATGCGCTTGACGTCGTCCTGGGCCAGCGCCCCGGCGACGCCGACGAGCATGGTCAGACCGGCCAACACCAGCAGCACCGGACCCAGCGCGTCCATACCGGTGAGGACGTGAAACCGGATGAGGGCATAGACACCGATCTTGGTGAGCAGACCGGCGAACACCGCCGTGATCGTGGTCGGTGCCGTCGGGTAGCTGTCGGGCAGCCACGAGAAGAGGGGGAAGATGGCCGCCTTCGTCCCGAAGACCACCAGGAACCACAGCCCGATGCCCATCCGAAGCCCATCATCGAGGGCCGGGATCCGCTCGGCCAGCAGCGCCAGGTTCACCGTGCCGGTCGCCGAGTAGACGAAGGCCACGCCGACCAGGAAGAGAGTCGAGGCGAACAGGTTCATCACCACGTAGGTCATGCCCGACCGGATCTGACCGCGCTGACCCTGGTGGGTCAACAACACATAGCTCGACACCAGGATCAACTCGAAGGCCACGAACAGAGTGAACAGATCACCCGTGAGGATGGCCAGCACCACGCCGCCGGTCAACACCAGCAGGATCGGCCCGGCCAGACGGGGGTCGGCCCCCCAGGCCGACCGACGTTGCCCGATCGCGAACAGTTCGACCAACAGGATCGTGGCCGTCGCGACGAGCAGGATCAGTGCCGCGAAGAGGTCAGCCACCAGAACGATTCCCAGCCCGGGATCCCAACCCCCGACCCGGACCGCAACCGGCCCATCGGTGTTCACCACGACGAGCAGCCATGCGGCCAGTCCGGTCACGACGGCCAGAGATCCCATGGTGATGATGTCGCGGACGACTTCGTGTCGGGACGAGAGCAGACCGCACATGGCCGCGACCAGCGGCCCGACCACGATGACGGCCACCACGGCGCTCATGGTGCTGCCCCCTCGTCGGCGCCGGGGTGCACGTGCGCCACCCGACGATCCTCGAGATCGTCCTCCACCAAGTCGTCACCGGTGAGCTCGTGTTCACGACGGGCGAGGGCCAGCAAGAACAACGTGAGCCCGAAAGAGATCACGATGGCGGTCAGCGACAACGCTTGGGGCAGGGGATCAGCCATCGAGTCGGTGGCGCTCCGGTTGGCGAGGGGAGCATCGCCGGCCCGGCCCCCCGATGCCAGCAGCGCGAGCACGGCCGCATGACCGAGCAGCGAGAACCCGAGCACGATCCGACTCAGGGTTCGGGCGGTGATCAGGTACGTTCCCGTGGCGGCCAGTGCGGCCGCGGCGAAGATGACGGCGGCACTCATGGGTGACCACGCCTCACCGGTGGCGACGACGGCTGGCTCAGCGGCTCCGCTCCCAGTCCGTCGAGGACGGCGATCACCATCCCCACGACGACCAGCACCACGCCGGCATCGAACACCAGGGCGGTCCCCGCCTTGATCTTCCCCAGCGCCGGCACGGTGGTCTCCACCACGGCCTGGTCCAGAAGGGGCGAGCCGACCACGACCGGGGCCAGGGCGACGAGTCCGGCCACGATTCCTCCGGCGGTCAACAGACCGGTGGCGTGTGTGGGTCGCTGGAGGCCGGCCATGGTGCGCAGCGCCACCACGGCGCCCAGTACGAGGCCCGCGGCGAAGCCGCCGCCCGGCCGGTTGTGTCCGGCGAAGAACAAGAAGGCGGCCACGGTCAGCGCCAGTGGGCTGGCGGCCCGGACACCCAGTCGCACGATGGGAGACGTGGAGGCGATCACGCGAGCTCCTCGCCGAGCGGGGGATCGGCGCGGTGGCGCCCGGCTCGGGCCAACGCCATCACCCCGGCCGCGACGACGACCAGGACGACGATCTCCCCCAGGGTGTCGAGGGCCCTGATGTCGGTGAGGATCACGTTGACGATGTTGTTGCCGCCGCCCTCCTCGACCGATGCCTCCCGCAGCGGGAGGGGCGGACGTTCGGGGCCGGTGGCGGTGGCCGCCAGCCCGATGGCCACGCCTGCGCCGACCAGACCAGCCACCCCGATGCGGATCCCTCGCCAGACGCTTCCCACCGGCGGGAAGCGACGGGCGAGCTGACCGAGCCCGATCACGAACCCGACGACGACCACCGTCTCGACCAGCAACTGGGTCAGGGCCAGATCGGGGGCACCCTGGACAAGGAAGAGGCCGGAGACACCGATGCCGACCGCCCCCAGACTCAGCGCCGCACCGAGACGCGAGCCAACCGTGGTCGCCGTGAGCGCCGCCGCCACCACGAGCACGGCCAGAACGGCCTGGACGGGGCTGTCCCACGCATGGAGCACATCGCGGTCGAGGGCCAGTAGGAACGGTGCCGTGGCCAAAGCCGCGGTGGCGGCCATCGTGGTGAGGTACACCGGCAGCGAGCCGTGCTGGACGCGGCCGGTGATCAGCCGGGCGACGACCAGCGTGCCATCGGTGAGGTGGTCGACGACTGCCGCGCCCATCGGAGCGGGAGCGGGCTCGGTCCGGCGATGAGATACCAGGCCGGCGAGCACCCCGATGGCGACGACGACCATCGACACGCCGAGCGCCTCCGTCGGTCCGGGCCACCGCACCAGGTCGTACACCTCGGCCTTGGCGTTCACCTGGGTGGCCGCCGAGCGGACCACCTCGCTGACCGTGCCGAGGAAGAAGAAGCCGGCCACACTGAGAAGGCCCAACGTCACCGACGGCACCGTCATCCTCACCCGCCCACGGGCGACCGGGGTCGGACTGCCGGTCCCCGTGAACAGACCGAGGAGCAGCCGCAGCGTGTAGGCCACGGTGAGCACGGAGCCGATGATGACGACGCCTCCGCCGACCCACGCCTCCGCACCGGACAGACCGAGGACGGCCTCGATGGCCGCCTCCTTGGCCGGGAAGCCGAGCAGCGGGGGGAGGCCCGCCATCGACGCCCCGGAGACGACGGCCACCGCGGTGGCCAATGGCATCGACCGCCACAGGCCGGAGAGCTCTCGAATGTCGCGCGTCCCAGTACGGACATCGATCTCCCCCACCACCATGAAGAGCGCCGCCTTGAACACCGCGTGGGCCAACAGGATCGACACTGCGGCGAACATTGCCTTCCCGGTCCCCACGGAGAGCAGGGCGATCATGAGACCGAGCTGGGAGATGGTGCCCCACGCCAGGATGAGCTTGGCGTCGACGTGACGCAGCGCGCCCCGGGCGCCCCAGATCATGGACGTGAGGCCGAGGCTCAGGCCCATCACCTTCCAGAGCGGCTGATCGACGAACACCGGCGAACCCAGTGCCACCAACAGGACCCCGGCCTTGACCATGGTGGCCGAGTGCAGATAGGCGCTCACCGGCGTGGGAGCAGCCATGGCTCCGGGCAGCCACACGTGGAACGGCACCTGAGCCGACTTGGTGGCCGCCGCCACCATCACGAGCACCGCAGCCACTGCGGCGCTGGTCCCGGCGGCCGCCGACATCTCGCTCAGCCGGCTGGTACCGGTGACGTCGGCCACCAGGACGAACCCGGCCAGCAGGCTGAGGCCGCCCGACGCGGTGACGAGCAGCGCCCGTCGGGCCGCGACCCGCACGTCCGGATCGGCGTGCTTGTGACCGACCAACAGGAACGACGTGATGGACGTCAGTTCCCAGAAGATGAAGAGGGTCCAGATCGAGTCGGCCCAGACCAGACCGACCATGGCCCCGCTGAACGCCACGAGGGTCGCGGCGAATCGGCCGAGGCCGGGTGCATCGGCGGCGAAGTAGCCGGCGGAGTAGACGAAGACCCCCACGCCGATGCCGGCCACGATGAGGCTCATCAGTGCTGCGAGCGGGCCCACGGAGAACGTCAGGCTCAGGTCGAGGCCCGCCACCCATACCAGGTCGGCGGTGACGGGCTCATCGCCACCCAGACCAAGCACCGACCATGCGGTCGTGGCCCCGGCCGGGACCACCGCCACCGTGAAGGCGTGGCGCCCCAGTCGATGACCGAACGCGGCAAGGGCGACGGCGATCGATGCGTACAGGAGCAGCAGGAACCAGATCATGCGTCCGCAGTGACGATGTGTCGGTCCACGGAA
>Ga0224505_10001021_pt1 | contig 18485 bp, 20 predicted proteins | sample SF_Jan12_sed_USG_FD_169102 | JGI IMG/M metagenome (GOLD analysis project Ga0224505, IMG submission 169102) | Sediment microbial communities from San Francisco Bay, California, United States - SF_Jan12_sed_USGS_4_1 | ecosystem: Environmental > Aquatic > Marine > Sediment | place: USA: California... | reverse complement strand
GCCCGGTGAGTCCCAGCTTGGACACCATGGTGTCGGCTGCCCCGGCGGCCACCGACCCGCCGAACGCGAACTGCATGTCCTCCCAGCGCACCCCGGCGTCGGCCACGGCCCGACGCACCGCGGTGACCCCCTGGTCCATGCCCGACACGCCCTCGTGGCGACCGAACTCGTGCATGCCGATGCCGACGATGGCCACGCCGCTCATGATGACGCTCCCACCGGCGCGAAGGCGAAGGTGACCACGTCGTTGCCGTCCTCATCCGTGCACAGGGGCACCGTCACCAGTTCCATCTCCATGCCGATCTCCAATCGGTCGGGGTCGGACTCGGTGAGGCGGGCCTCCACCTTCACCTGCCCGGCCAGTTCCACGTAACCCACCCCGAAGGGCTCGAAGTCCTCCACAGCACCGGCGTAGGGCGGCGCCTTTGGCGCGAAGCCCTGGATGGTCCACGTCCACAGGGTGCCCCGTGGCTCGAGCTGCACCTCCGTGGTGTCGGTGCCGGTGCAGCGTGGGCACCCCTCCTGGGCCGGGAACATGTGGTTCCCGCACTCGTTGCATCGACTGCCGATGAGGCGGGGGCCCTCGGGCGTCTCGGTGAGGACGCCTTCGGCGACGGACACGACGTTGCTCATCCGGCCACGCTAAGTCGGAATTGACCGAGCGATCAATTAGCGCCGTCGGGCTCGGCCTCGCCGGTCATTGTCCGCCGCTGATGTTGAGGATCTGGCCGGTGACCCATGCCGCTGCGGGCGAGGCCAGGTAGAGCGCGGCCTGACCGAGGTCGTCGGGCGTGCCCACCCGGCCCATGGGGATGTGGCGACCCAGGCCCTGGGCCTGCTCGTCGTCGAGGCCGAGGGCGGTCTTCATGATCTCGGTCGGCACCACACCCGGGGCGATGCCGTTGACCCGGATGCGGGGGGCCAGCTCGCGGGCCATGGTCTGGGTCAGCGAGTTGGTGGCCGCCTTGGCCGCCGCGTAGTGACCCGACCCGGGTACCGGTCCGTATGCCGCCATCGACGAGATGTTGATGATGCAGCCGCCGTCGGCCAGGCGGGCGACGGCGGCCACCGAGGCCTCCCAGATGGCGGTCAGGTTGAGGGCCATGCAGGAATCCCAACTGGCCCGGTCCAGCTCGGTGAGGGGCATCCGGTCGGGTGAGCCGCCCGCATTGTTGACCCAGGTGGTCAGCGAGCCGTAGGTGTCGACCGCGCCATCGGCCAGCGCCGACAACGCCCTCGGGTCGGTGACATCGGTGGTGATGGCCGAGGCCTGGCCGCCTGCTGCGTCGATCTCGCCCGCCACCCGCTCGATCTCGGCCGTCCGTCGGGCGGCCACCACCACGGCAGCCCCCGCGGCGGCCAAGGTCTTGGCGATGCCCTCGCCGATGCCGCGCCCGGCGCCGGTGACGACGGCGACGTGATCGGTCAGGTCGAATGTGTTGGATCCCATCCGCGCAGCCTCGCACAGACCGGCGCCGACATGACACGATCGGGGCCATGACCAGCTACGGACTCGAAGCGCTGCGCGCCATCCACCTGGACGAGGTCTCTCCCGTCCTGCACTCGCTCACCGCCGAGGAGTGGGCTGCGCCCAGCGCGTGCGCGGGCTGGCGGACGCAGGACGTCGTGGCCCACATCACCACCAACATGAAGTTGTTCGTCGACCCCGACCCCCAGCCCGACGATGGCGGTGAACCACCGGGCATCGAGGCCATGCAGGACGCCCTGGTCGACGCCCGCCGTGACTGGTCGTCCGAGCAGATCCTGGCCGAGTACGACCAGCTCCTCGAGCCCTGGCTGGGCGCGGTGGCCATGTTCCAGGACGAGCCGATGGCGTCGGCCGAGACCGACCTCGGCCAGCTCGGCACCCATCCCATGCACCGCTTCGCCGACATCTACGCGTTCGACCACCTGTGTCATCTGCGGGTCGACCTGCTGGCGCCGGGCGGATCCGTCGCCCGGGACCTTCCGCCCGTGGACGATCTGCGCATGCGGCCGTCCGTGGAGTGGATGATGGCTGGTCTGCCCGACATGTGTCGCGACGCCCTGGCGGTGGTGACGGCACCCGTGCAACTCGAGCTCACCGGACCGGGGGCCAGCACCTGGCTCATCGGCCCCGGGCCGGAGGTCCACGCGGGAGCCGGCGAGGCCGCGGCCACGGTCACCTCGTCGGCCGAGGACTTCATCCGCTGGGGCACCAAACGCGGCGACTGGCGCCAGTACTGCGAGGTGACCGGAGACCACGCACTGGCCGCCGCCACCCTGGACGCCATCGACATCATCTGATCCGCGCCCTCGGCCCGTTTCGCAGAATTAACCGCGCGGTCAATAATGTGGCGGACATGAGTCCATCACCGGGTATCACCTACCAGCAGCTGCTCGATGGCGACACCCATCCGGTGCCCGACGTCCTGCGGATCGAGCGACCGGCCGATCTCGGCGACGACGACGTGCCCGTCGAGCGGTACGTGTCGCACGATTGGCATCAACGCGAGGTCGAGCGGCTGTGGCGCCGGGTGTGGCAGTTCGCCTGCCGGGAGGAGCACCTGCCCGAGGTCGGGGACCACATCGTGTACGAGATCGTGCGCGACAGCTACCTGGTGATCCGCACGGCGCCCGACGAGATCAAGGCCTATCCCAACGCCTGCCTGCACCGGGGCCGACAACTGAAGGACCACGAAGGTCGGTGCAGCGAGATCCGCTGTCCCTTCCACGGTTTCGCCTGGCGGCTCGACGGCACCCTCCAGGACATCCCGGCCGAATGGGACTTCGGCCACGTGAAGGCCGAGGAGTTCTCGCTGCCCGAAGTGCAGGTCGACACCTGGGCCGGGTTCGTCTTCATCAACCCCGACCCCGGCGCCGAGCCCCTCGCCGACTTCCTGGGCGAGCTGGTGGACCACTACGAGATCTGGAACCTGGCCGACCGCTACGTGGAGGCACACGTGGCCAAGGTGATCCCGGCCAACTGGAAGGTCACCCAGGAGGCGTTCTGTGAGGCGTATCACGTGAACGCCACCCACCCCCAGATCATGCCGTGGGTCGGGGACACCAACACCCAGGTCGACGTGTGGCGCAACTTCTCCCGCGCCATCACGCCCAGTGGCACGCCCAGTCCCCTCATCGACTTCGTCCCCAGCCAGGACGACATGATGCGGGCCATGCTCGATGTCCGTCACGATCAGCAGAGCCCACTGCCCCAGGTGACCGAACAGCAATCGATGCGGGCCATGGCCGCGGCCGGCATGCGGGAACGATTGCGGCCGGTCGTCGGCGACGAACAGGCCGACCGCATCAGCGACGCCGAACTGATGGACAACCTCGACTACACCGTGTTCCCCAACTTCCACCCGTGGGGCGGCTTCAACCGGATCGTCTACCGCTTCCGGCCCAACGGTGACGATCAGCGCTCCTCCATCATGGAGTGCCTGCTGCTGGCGCCCTTCGCCGGTGAGCGCCCGCCGCCCGCCCCGGTGCACTGGCTGGAGGAGCACGAGACGTTCACCGACGCCCACGAGCTGGGTGGGCTGGCCAAGGTGTTCGACCAGGATCTGTTCAACATGCCCAAGGTGCAGTCCGGCCTGGAGGCCACCCGCAAGGCGGGGGTCACCCTGGCCAGCTACCAGGAGGCGAAGATCCGCTGGCTGCACACCCGGCTGGGCGAGTGGGTGGAGGGCGAGTGAACGGCATCCACCATCCCTTCACCAACGCGCTCTACGAGTTGGAGGACCCCGAGACCCGCACCATTCGGGTGACCGACGGCGACCGCACCGGCGTGTTCACCCGCTACGGGCGGTGGATCGAGGGTGAGCTGCGCGAGTGTGATCCGCATCTGTGCGGGTGGATCGGTGGTCCCCAGGTCATGAAGCACCGTCTGGTCGATCCGGCCGAGTGATGGACGGGCCCGGACTGGACGAGTTCCGGGCCCAGGCGGCGACGTGGCTGGCCGCCAACCGGCACCACGCGCCACCCGACTACGGCGCCATCATGGCGCCCCGTCACCGCGACGCCGGTGTCGCCTGGCAACGTCGGTTGTTCGGTGCCGGTTGGGCCGGCATCCACTGGCCGGCCGAGTACGGCGGGCGAGGCTGGTCGGCCGATCACCAGGAGGTGTGGCTGGAGGAGTGCGCCAAGGTCCAGGTGCCCCCGTTCATCAACATGGTGGGGTTCGTGCTGGCCGGCCAGGGAATCCAGACGTTCGGCACCGACCGGCAGAGGCAACGACACCTGCGGGCCATCCTGACGGCTGAGACGGTGTGGTGTCAGCTGTTCTCCGAACCCAACGCCGGGAGTGATCTGGCTGCACTCGAGACGCGAGCGCTCCGAGATGGCGACCACTTCGTGATCAACGGCCAGAAGGTGTGGTGCTCGGGCGGACGGATCAGCCAGTGGGGCATCCTGATGGCCCGCACCGACCCCAGCGCGGCCAGACATCGGGGTATCTCGTTCTTCCTCATCGACATGGCGTCGCCCGGTGTCGAGACCCGGCCCCTTCGCCAGATGACCGGCGAGGCCGAGTTCGACGAGGTCTTCCTCACCGACGTGGTCGTGCCCGCCGCCAACCTGCTGGGGCCCGAGAACGACGGCTGGCGGGTGGGCATGGTCACCCTCACCAACGAGCGGGGTTCGATCGGCGCCGCCTCCATCGGCATGCAGCGTCGCCTGGATGCCCTCGTCGCGCTGGGCGGCGATCTGGACCCCGTGGCCCGCCAGGCGTTGGTCGATCTGTTGATCACCGGGCGGACGCTGTATCACCTCGGGCAGCGACAGGGTGGTGCCTCGGTGGCATCGTCCATCGCCAAGCTGGGAGTCACCGAACTGGTGTGGGAGACCGCCATGACCCGAGCCCGGTTGGACGGGGCCGAGGCCATGCTCGATGGTCCTGCGGCCAGGGCTGTGCTGGGCGCACCGGGTGGTCGAATCGCCGGTGGCACGAGCCAGGTGCAGCGCAACATCATCGGCGAACGCATCCTCGGCCTGCCCAAGGAACCCAACCCCGGCTGAGCCCTCCGATGCGATCAGGGCGTGACGATGTCGAAGCCGCGGGAGAACGTGTCGAGGTTGGCGAAGACCGCCAGGAGCGCGTCGAGATCGCCGTCGAGGGTCATCGGGCCCTCGCCCATCGCGTCGGCGATCGTGGTGCGGCCCATCACTGTGTCGGGGGGTTCGGTCTGGTCGCGGACGACGTCGTGATCGGCGACATCCCAGACGGCATTGCCGCTGGGTCGTTGGATGCGTCCGGTCGCGTGGGTGGCCACCAGGCCCCGGCTGGCCCGTTCGAAGTGCTCGTCGTCGAACGAGATCTGGGCCGCCATCTGCGGCTGGGCGGCGAGGGTGTGATCGGTCGCCGGATGGCGATCGGTCGCGTCAGACCTGGATCGGGATCCACCGTTCGACGGCATGGGAGGAAGCGAAGAACCACGCCTCGACACCGTAGCGATCCTCGGTCATGCCGGGGCGAGTGCCCGTGGCGTGCAGCAGCCAGTCATCGAAGAAGAGGGCGTCGCCCGCTTCGAACTCGGGATACACCACTGGCGCGCCGCCGGTGAAGGCCTCGACGTTGTCGGGCGTGACCGTCCAGTCGAAGGCTTGTCCGTCACCACCGGTGGAGAGGATGCGATCGAGCCGGCGCGGGATCATGGCCAGTCCGGGGGCGGTGGAGCCGCAGCGGGTGACGGGGATCCAGGCGTTGACCACCCGCAGATCGTCTCCGAGGAACTGGCCGTCCTGGTGCCACTCGAACTTGCTGTCGGCGGGGACCTTGCGCACGATGGTCTTGCGGCCCGTGAGCACCGGGATCTCACCGAAGTAGTCGGCGATGATGGGCACGATGCCCGACGCCTCGAAGGCGTCCATGAGATGGACGGCCACCCGGGGGGCGTCGGCGACGCTGACGGAACCGGAGTCGACCTGCCAGGCCCGAGCCACCGCCAGGTCCGAACCCGGTGGATCGTAGGGCTGGAAGTACGAGTGAGTGGGCTTCTTGCCTTTGACCGCTCGGCGTTCGGCGGCGGCGGCGAGGGCGCGATCGGTGTCGTCCTTCAACTGCGCCGCCGTGTGGGCGGGGAACACGCCACGCACCAGCAGGGACCCGTGGTGCACCAGGGCGCTGCCCATCGCCTCGGCGGTGAGCTCCGCCCGGTCGATCTCGGGGACGCCGTCGCAGTCGGGGAACAGGTCGGGGTGCAACGGGGGCCAGTGCGCAGGAGCGTCGGCCTCGGGGGTGCGGGTGCAGCCGGTGTGGCGGATCTCGATCAGGCGACGTTCGAGCTCGTAGTTCTCGGCCGGCCGGGCCGCTTCGGTCAAGAGGTCGATGGCGGCGGTCACCCGGCCCTCGGCCAGGAGATGATCGGCCGCGGCGAGGCATTCGGCGGTGTCAACGGACATGATCGAAAGGGTACGAGAAGCTCACCACTGATCCCAATGGATCCAGCGTGACGCCGGCTCACGGGAGGCCACCTTGAAGTCGGTGCCGACGGTGTAACCGATGGGGAAGAGCCCGACCTGGGTGTATCGGTCGTAGGGGATGCCGAGCAGTTCGGCCGTCTCGGCTTCGTTGGGCAGGTGCAAGGTGGTCCACGAGCTGCCCAGGCCCCGTTCGCGCAGCGCCAGACAGAAGCTCCACACGGCGGGGAGGATCGAACCCCAGGTCGACGCCTGCTCGAACGAGCTGGCCCCGGGGCCCATGCGCCCGGCGATGCAGGGGATGGCCATCACCGGGACCTCGTGCAGTCGTTCGGCCATGTACTTGGCCGAGCTCAGGATTCGTGACCCCTGGTCGTTCGACGCGTTGTCGGACTGGCTGATGTACGGGTAGAAGTTGGCCCGGTACAGGTCGGCGATGGTGGCCTTCTTGTCGGGATCGGTGACGAACATCCACCGCCAACCCTGGGTGTTGGATCCCGTGGGGGCCTGGAGGGCGATCTCCACGCACTCCTCGATCACCGTCCGTTCGACCGGCCGGTCGAAGTCGATCCGCTTGCGGACGGCACGGGTGGTGGTGAGCACCTCGTCGGCGGTCAGGCCCAGCTTCTCGCTCATGGATTCAATCTGCTTTCCGGTTGTCGTTGGCCGCGAACATCTTGTGTCCGCCATGGCCGGTGTGTCGGGTCGGACGGACTCGAGCACCAACCGGCAGGGCGGCCCTGTCGCCGCGCGACCGCATCGTCGGCTTCGGGCCGACGGCTGCGTGGTGGTGGAGGCCGTGATCGGTCATGGATCCTCCGCCGGGGCGCGGGGTGGGTCGAACTGGCCGTTGTTGGCGGTGGTCCCGCAGTCGACGGGGATCGCCGCGCCGGTGACGGCGCTGGCGTCGTCGGACAACAGGAAGGCGATCACCGCGGCGATCTCCTCGGGCTGGGCCCACCGCTGGAGTGGTGCCCGCCGGGCCATCTGCTGCTGGAACCGGGCGTTGGCCGTCAGCCCGGCCGTCAGGGGTGTGTCGGTGGGGCCGGGGCACACCGCATTGATGCGGATGCCGCGGGGGCCCAGGTCGATGGCGGCCGAGCGGACCAGGTTGATGGCGGCGGCCTTGGAGGCGTTGTAGGCCCACATCCCCGGGTCGCCGGCCAGGCCCGAGATGCTGGCCGTCACGACGACGGCGTCACCCGACGTCAGGTGGGGGACCACTGCCCGCAGGCCGAGGGCCACGGCCCGGACGTTGACGGCCATCACCTCGTCGAAGCGCTCGATGGGCAGGTCGACCAGGTCACCGGCCACGGCGATCCCGGCGTTGAACACGGCGCCGCTGATGGAGCCGAACCGGCTCAGGGCGATGTCGGAGCTGCGCTCGTTGGTGGCCTCGTCGGTGACGTCACCCGTGACCGTGGCGAGGCGAGTGCCGTCACCGGCCCACGTCAGATCGGAGAGCCGGCGATCGACGGCGACGACGGACGCACCGCCGTGCAGCAGCCGTTCGGCGGTGGCCCGACCGATGCCGGACCCGGCACCGGTGATGATCGTGGCCCCCATGGCGGGCAGGTTACCCGCCGACATATCGCCCGGTTAATTCGCAGCCGGATGGATCAGCGAACCTTCCAGCAGGGCCCCGATGGCATCGATGGCGGCGCGTTGCGCGACGAGATCGTCGGACACCGCGTCGGTGAGCCCGATGAGCACCGTCCGTACGAAGGCCAGGACCAGCTCACGCTGGGCTGGTGCCACCTCGCCGGTGGCGATGCCGTGGTCGACCATCGCGGCGAGGAAGGCATTGTCACGCAGTCGGCCGTCGACGCCCATGACCTCGCTCAGCTCGGTGTGGCGCTGGAGATCCACCCGGACCGCGCCCAGGAAGCGGGCCAGTGACGGGTCCTCACTGTTCATCTGGTGAGCCACCTCGAGGATGGCCTCGAACTTGGCCACGAACGTGTCGGCGCCGGCCTCGGCTTCACGAAACCGTCGAAACACGCGCCGCCCGACGTCGCGGTCGACGGCCAGGTAGATCTCGCGCTTGGAGTCGAAGTAGTGGTAGATGGCACCGGTGGTGATGCCGGCCCGCTCGGCCAGCAGCCGATTGGTGGTGCCCTCGTAGCCCCGTTCGGCGAAGGACTGGCGGGCGACGGCGAGGATGCGCTCCTGGGTGTCGGCCGAGTTCGACGCCGGGGGTCGACCGAGGCGAGGCTGCTTGCTGGAGGTCACCGACCGATGTTAAGGCACAGGCCATGACCGAACCCACCGTCGAGGAGTTCTCCGCCACGGCCGAGGCATGGCTGTGCGATCACCGGGACCGCCGCCCGGCGAGTGGCGCGACCGAGCCCGTGTGGGGTGAGGGGGAATTCAGCGTCTCGGTCTTCCACGCCCTGGAGCGGGACCAGGAGGCCGCGCTGCTCGACGAGATCAGCGCCTGGGTGAAGACCAAGGCCGAGCAGGGGTACCACGCCATCACCTGGCCGACCGAGTACGGCGGGTTGGGACTGTCGAGATCCCACGGGCGTGCCTTCGCTCGCCTGGAGGCGCAGTTCGTCACCCCGCCAGGGCACGAGACGCTGGGGGTGACGACCGGTCTCATTGCTCCCACGATCGACGTGTTCGGCACCGACGAGCAAAAGGAGCGCTTCATGGCGCCGCTGCTGCGCACCGACTACTTCGCCTGCCAACTGTTCAGCGAACCGGGGGCCGGGTCGGACCTGGGCGCCTTGGCCTGCCGAGCCGAGCGCGATGGCGACGAGTGGGTCGTCAACGGCCAGAAGGTGTGGAGCTCGGGCGCGCAGTTCAGCGAGTGGGGCGAGCTGATCGCCCGGACCGACCCCGATGTGGCCAAGCACAAGGGGCAGACCGCGTTCATGGTGCCGATGGATGCCGAGGGCGTCGAGATTCGTCCCATCCGGCAGATGAGTGGCGGCTCGTCGTTCAACGAGGTCTTCTTCACCGATGTGCGGATCCCCGATTCCCTGCGGCTGGGACCGGTCGGCGAGGGCTGGAAGGTGGCCCTCACCACGTTGAGCTTCGAGCGCGACCACTCGTCGAGCGGCAGCGGCGGCGGATCGCGGGTGGGCGGCTCGTGGCAACAGCTGTTGGCCACCGCCCGGACGCTGGGCGTGGCCCGTGAACCGGTCATACGCCATGCGCTGATCGACGTGTACCTGCACAGTCAGGTCGAGCGCTACACGATGCGCCGGGCCGCCGACCTGGCCCGAGGCGGACGGCCCGGGCCGGAGGGCTCGCTGGGCAAGCTGCTGTGGACCGAGGGCATGACTCGCATGAGCGACGCCATCTCGCTGGTGCTCGGCGCCCGACTCACCGCAGATTCGGGTGAGTGGGGAACCTACGGGTGGGGCGAGCACGTGTTGGGTGCCCCCGGCTACCGCATCGCCGGCGGCTCCGACGAGGTGCAGCGCAACATCATCGGCGAGCGGGTGCTCGGGCTGCCCGGCGAGCCGAGGGTCGACAAGGACGTGCCCTTCAAGGACATCCCCCGCTAGGGGCCGAGCGGGGGAGCCTGGGTGGTCGGGTTGCCGGCCCGGCCCGGCCGTGATGGACTCACCCGGTATCTAACCGCTCGATCAATTACGCAGGGGAACCATGGATCTCGGACTCGCAGGCAAGCAGGCACTGGTCACCGGCGCCACCAAGGGCATCGGGCGGGCCATCGCCGAGACACTCCTCGCCGAGGGGGCGTCGGTGGCCATCTGTGCCCGCACCGCCGATGACGTGGAGGCGGCCGTGGCCGACCTCTCGAAGGCGGGCACGGTGGTCGGCTCGGTGGCCGATGTCGGGGACGCCGACGCCCTGAAGGCCTGGGTGGCGACCTCGGCGGAGGCACTGGGCGGCATCGACATCTACGTGCACAACACCTCGGCCGGCCCCGGCGGCGACACCAAGGCGTGGAAGCGCAGCTTCGACATCGATCTCATGGCGTTGGTCCACGGTGTGGAAGCCGCCACCGAGCACCTGGTGGCGTCCGACGCCGGCGCGCTGGTGAGCATCAGCACCACCGCGGCGTCAGAGCACTTCGGCCCGGGGGCCAACAACTACTCGGCGCTCAAGGCAGCGGTCGAGAACTGGACCCTCGGCCAGGCCCAGACGCTGGGTGCGCAGGGCGTGCGGTGCAACGTGGTCTCACCGGGTCCCATCTTCGTCGAGGGTGGGTCGTGGGACTTCATCAAGAACAACATGGAGGACTTCTACAAGGCCACCCTCCGGGTGCACCCCGGTCGCCAGATGGGCTCGGCGGCCGATGTGGCCAACGCCGTCGCCTTCCTGGCCAGTCCCGCGGCCGGCCACGTCAACGGCGCCAACCTCACCGTCGACGGGGGCTTCCTGAAGCGCATCGACTTCTGACCGGGCCGAAGGGCCCGGTGGGGCACGATCAGCGCAGCTCGAGCTCGAGGCGTTTCAGTCCACGCAGCATGAAGCTGGGGTGATAGGCGTAGTCGTTGCTGTCCGCCAGACGAAACGCCGCGATGCGCCGGCTGAGCTCTTCGAGCGCGATGGTGCCCTCCAACCGTGACAGGTTGGCGCCCAGGCAGTAGTGGACGCCTTTGCCGAAGGCGATCTGGTTGGTGAGCCCGTCGCGGTCGGGATCGAACGTGTCGGGGTCGGCGAACAACGATTCGTCGCGGTTGGCCGACGTGAACATGGCCACCACGCGGCTGCCGGCGGGTAGCGACACACCAGCCAGCTCGGTGTCGCGCCGCACGATCCGCCACATGCCCTGGGTGGGCGTCGACAGGCGCAGCGTCTCCTCGACGGCAGCCTTGACCCGGCTGGGATCGTCCCGCACGGCGGCCCACTCACCGGGGTTCTCGCCGAACAGCCGCATCATCTCGGTGAGCATCTTGGTGGTGGTCTCGTTGCCGGCCACCAGGAGCTGCTGGATGATGCTCAGCATCTCGGGCATCGACAGGGGCTCGGAGGGGAGGTCCGGGTCCTCGTCGCTGTCGATGCGAGCTTCGAGCAGACGGGTGAGGATGTCATCACGCGGGTCGGTGCGGCGTTCGTCGAGTTGTGCCGCGAAGTACTTCTGGAACTCGATGACGCCGCGCTGGGCCTCGACCCGCTGGTCGTCGTCGATGTTGGTTCCGATGCCGGCGATGGCGTCGTCGCTCCACCGCTTGAAGTCGGACAGGCGGTCGTCGGGGACGTTCAGGGCCTTGGCGATGGTGGTCACCGGGAGGGGCACGGCGAAGCGCTCGACGAACTCGACCGTCGGCTCATCGATGAAGCCGTCGATGAGCTCGGTGGTGATGGCCCGGATGGTGGGCTCGAGGCCGGCGATGGCCCGGGGAGTGAACGCCTTGTTCACCAGCTTGCGGTAGCGGGTGTGCGCCGGTGGATCGGCCGTCAGCAGGGTGCTCACACTGGGGTAGCCGTCCTGTTCGGCGATCAGTTCGGTGAGCCGGCGCCGCAGATCGCCCGATGCCGGCAGCCCGCCCCCGTCGAACTGCGACGAGTAGGTGTCGGTGTCGCGCAACACCTCGAGCACATCGTGGTGCCGGGTCACCAGATGCAGCTCGATCCCGGCGGCGTCGGTGAAGAAGATCGGTGCCTCCTCACGCATCCGCGCGTAGTACGCGTGGGGACACTGCTGCACGGCCGGGTCGAACAGCCCGAAGTCCCCGAGCTCCACGTCCTTGTCGGTTGGGGTGCTGGTCATGGCGGCGAAACTAACCGCGCGGTTAGTTTCCCGCCAGCAAGGTGGCCCGGGTTCCCCGGGTCCCAGCATCGACGGCTACGGGATCACACCCGCGTCGCGCAGAGCGGCCACCTGGTCGGGGGAGCGGCCCAGCTCGAGCAGCACGGCCTCGGTATCGGCCGACGGGGCCGACACGGTCCAGTGCTGATCGACGGCGGTGCCCGAGAAACGCACGGGATGTCGGGGCTGGCGGATGGGACCGGCCTCGGGGTGTTCCCAGGTGATGAGCGTCTCGTTGTGACGGACCTGGTCGTCGGCGAACACCTCGTCGGCGTCGAGCACGGGGCCCGAGGGGACGTCCTCGGCAACCAGGCGCTCGAGGATCTCCTCGACGGTGAAGTTCGGGAAGGACTCGGCCAGTACGGCCCCCAGGGCCGCGAAGTTCTCGGGTTGGCTCACCGCTTCGAGCGTGGCGAAGCGCTCGTCGTCGATGAGCTCGGGTCGCTTCAGGGCGCGGAACAGGCCGTGACGTTGGGGGTCACTGATGGCGAAGTAGACGATCTTGCCGTCGGCGCACTCGGTGAGGTTGTAGACCGTGCTCAACAAGACGCCGGGGAGCACGTCTTCGTGGAGCATGGTGTGGTCCATCATCCCGTCGGGCCAGAAGAAGTACATGGTGGCGTCGAGCATGGGGATCTCGATGTGCTGGCCGCCGGCCCCCCGCTCGCGCGCCAGCAGGGCAGCGGTGGCGGCCTGGGCCAGCAGGAACGAGGTGCTCTTGTCGGCCACGAGGTTGCGGACCAGGTCGGGGAAGGGGATCTCGGGGTTGAGCTGCCGGCTGATCATGCCGGTGTTGCCCTGTATGACGGGGTCGAGGACGGGACGGCCGCTGTAGGGGCCGTCCGGGCCGAACCCGGTGATCGAGACGTAGATGATGTCGGGGTTGACCGCCTTGACGTCCTCGTACCCGACGCCCAGGCGATCGACGGCTCCGGGGCGGAAGTTCTGGACGAACACGTCGGCATCGACACACAGGTCGAGGACCACGTCGCGCCCTTCGTGTTGGCGCAGGTCGAGGGTGATGGCCCGTTTGTTGCGGTTGACGTTGGCGTAGAACGCGGCGATGCCGTTGTGCCAGAACCGGGGAACGCGGGTGACATCGCCCATGCCCTGGGGCTCGACCTTGATCACGTCGGCTCCCTGGTCGGCCAACACCATGGTGCCCATCGGGCCCGACACGACTTGTGACAGGTCGATCACTTTGAATCCGGTGAGTGGTCCAGTCATGGCGAGACCCTACTCCGTTGGGCATCGGGCGATCCCGGGCCGGTAGGGTCGGCCGGCATGAAGCTGGGATACAACACGGGATACTGGTCCGCCGGCCCTCCGGCCGGGGTCACCGAGGCGGTGGCCGAGGCCGAGCGCCTGGGCTACGAGTCCGTGTGGGCGGCCGAGGCCTACGGATCCGACGCGCTCACGCCGCTGGCGTGGTGGGGCGCGGCGACCGAGCGGGTGAAGCTGGGCACGTCCATCGTGCAGATGTCGGCGCGGACACCGGCGGCCACCGCCATGGCCGCCATCACGATGGATCACCTGTCGGGCGGCCGATTCATCCTGGGCATCGGGGCGTCGGGCCCCCAGGTGGTGGAGGGCTGGTACGGCCAGCCCTATCCCAAGCCGCTGGCCCGCACCCGCGAGTTCGTCGAGATCGTTCGTCGCATCGTGGCCCGCGACCAGCCGGTCGAGTTCTCCGGCGAGCACTACACCATGCCCTTCCCCGGGGGTACCGGGCTGGGCAAGCCGCTGAAGTCCACCGTGCACCCCCTGCGCAACCCGATCCCGATCTACCTCGCGGCCGAAGGCCCCAAGAACGTGGCCCTGTCGGCCGAGATCTGCGATGGGTGGCTTCCGCTCTTCTTCGCCCCCAAGGACAACCAGTTCTATGCCGATGCGCTGGCGTCGGGCTTTGCCGCCGGGGGTCGTGACGGATCGGACTTCGATGTGCCGGCCACGGCCATGCTGATCCCCGGTGACGACGTGGAGTCGTGCGCCGACATGGTGCGGCCGATGTTGGCCCTCTACATCGGGGGCATGGGCGCCAAGGGGCAGAACTTCCACTTCGACGTGTTCGCCCGCATGGGCTACGAGGCCGAGTGCGACCGCATCCAGGACCTCTACCTCGACGGTCACAAGAAGGACGCCGTGGCGTCGGTGACCACCGAGATGGTCGAGTCGATCTCGCTCATCGGTCCGCCCGACAAGATCGCAGGTGAGCTCCCCATGTGGGAGGAGACGGTGGTCACCACGTTGTTGATCAGCGGTCCGGTCGATCTGGTGCGCTTCGCCGCCGATCTCGTCGGCTGACCTCGTTGGTCGGTCAGCCGATCCCGACCGAGTACCTCACCTTCGGCTCGCGCCCGTTCCGGTGGCGCATGGGACTGCGTCCGCTCGACCTGGCCACGTGGCTGGAGATCGACGACGACTGGGCGGCCGATCGAGCCGAGAAGCGTCGGCTCCTCGAGTCGCGCCCCGACGACGTGTTCGCGGCCCGGCCGGGCTCGGAGCAGGCCGGCGCCGAGATCGAAGCCGCCGTGCTCGCCTTCGTTCGCGGTCACGGATTGGAGCCCGAGACGGACGAGGACGAGCACCCCCTGCTGCGTGCGGGTCTGGCCGTACAGGAAGACCTGCTGTTGATGGAGCACCGTGACGGTGCGTGGTACCTGACAGCCGGCTCGTTGTCGTTCCCCACCAACTGGCACCTGGGCGAGAAGATGGGCCAGGAGCTCGATGCCATCCACGCCCCGGTGCCCCGATACGACCAGGACCTCGGTGCTGGGACGGTGCCGGCCTTCTTCGACCGGCTGCGCGTCGATCGACCGATGTGGCGGGCCAACTGGACCGTCACCGACGAGCCCGGCCTGCGCCTCGAGCCCGAGCTGAAGATCCGACCCCATCGTTCGATGAGCCCCGACGAAGCGGCTCAGGCCCTGCACCTGCGGGTCGAGCGTCAGACCCTCCGCCGGTTCCCCCGCACCGACGCGGTGCTGTTCACCGTGCGCATCCACCGTCAGTCCGTGGCCGCACTGGCCGACCAACCCGAGGTCGCGGCCCGCCTGGCCGACGGTATCGCCGGACTCCCGCCCGACGTGGCGACCTACAAGGACTCCACCAGCCGCTGGGCCGAACCGCTGCTCGCCTGGCTCCGGAGCGTCTCTTAGACGCCGAGGTGGCGGCTCGACCGGACGGGGACGGACAACACCGCACGCCTCCCCCGAGGCCGACGAAGCGACGCATCGATCACCGGTCGGACAGCTGACCGTGACCGGGGCCGCCCGACGGGCGGCCCGATCTCCTGGATGCCCTTCGTGCCGCCACCGACCCCCGGTGGGCGTAGAGTCCAGCGATGCAGAAGACCGTGCTCATCACCGGCGGCAACGGCGGCATCGGCCAGGCCACCGCCACCGAAATGGCGCGCCGTGGCTACCGGGTGATCATCACCGCCCGCAGTCAGGCCAAGGCCGAGGCGGCGCTGGCCGAGATCACTGCGGCCAGCGGCTCCGACGATGTCGAGTTCCGGCTCCTGGATCTGGCGTCGCTCGACTCGGTGCGGGCCCTCGTCGCCCAGCTCCACGACGACCTCGATGGTCTCGACGTGTTGATCGACAACGCCGGCATCGTCCAGCGCACCCGGACCGAGACGGCCGACGGTTTCGAATCGACCTTCGGCGTCAACCACCTCGGGCACTTCGTCCTCACCAACGGCCTTGTCGATCTGCTGGAGGCCGCGGCACCGTCGCGCATCGTGGTGTTGTCGTCGGGCGCCCACGAGTTCGCCAAGGGCGGCCTCGACTTCGAGGACCTCCAGGCCGAGCGGTCGTTCTCGTCGATGCGGGTCTACGGCCGGTCGAAGCTGGCCAACCTGTTGTTCACCCGCGAGCTGGCCAAGCGGCTCGACGGCACCGGCGTCACCGTCAACGCGGTGCACCCCGGCGCAGTGCGCACCCGCCTGGGGCGCGACGGCGACGGCGGCCGGCTCGGCAACCTGGCCATGGCCCTGCTCGGTCCCTTCTTCCGTTCTGCCGACAAGGGCGCCCGCACCAGCGTGTACGTGGCGACCGATCCGTCCCTGGCCGACGTGTCGGGCGCCTACTTCGCCAACGAGAAGACCAAGGAACCGGCGGCCACTGCGCTCGACGACGAGGCTGCCGCTCGCCTGTGGACCATCAGCGAGGAGCTGACCGGCGCCACCCGGTGAGCAGGAGATTGCGGCTCAGTCCCGTTCTGGGCGGTGGATCATCAGCTCGGCCGCGTGCTTCAGGAAGGGGGCGGCCTGATCGGGCATGGCCCCGAAGAGGATGGCCCGCTTGGTGGGCTGGCGGAAGCCCGCCCCTCGGACACGTTCGTACTCCTCGAAGGCGCCGTCGATGATGGCCTGGCGTTCGGCCCCGTCGGTCCCACCGGTGGTGACGCCACCGTGGAACTGATGAAAGGTGCCTTCGCCGAACAGGATCACCGGCACCGACCGGGGATGGTCGATGGCTCGCCGGTAGAAGTCGAGGTTCACGTGTCCGCCGCCAGGGCTGACGAACTCGGGCGACAGACCAGCCAGCTCCTCCCACAGATGGCGGGGCAGGCACAGGCAGTTGCTCTCGTGGACCGGCCGGAACCACCCGCTCCGTGACGTCCCGCTGAAGACGGCGATGTCGAACAGGCGGTAGCCGTCCTCGGGCCACCCGATGCCGGCCAGCAACTCGGCCTCGGCCCGCTCGTCGTACCCGTCCTGGGCGGCGTCCTGTTGGCGTTGCGAGCCGATGTGGTAGCCGGGCACGGCCACCACCACGTCGGGCCCCAGCCGGCGGGCGGCGAGGATGTTGGCCACCACCCCGGGGGTCACCATGCGGGCGCCGTCGATGAGCAGCCCGATCATGGCGCCGCGGGCCTGCTGGCCGCCGAAGTTGGCCGCGCCCACCGGTGTGGGGACCGCGTCCTGATGGGCGAAGTAGCGAACGTTGGGTGCGGCTGCCTCGGCCCTTCGGGGCCCCAGCATGTCGGGGCTCTCGTTCTCGACAACGATGATCTCGTAGTCGGCCGCGACGACCCCGCGCTGGTACGGCACCGACAGGGAGGCGATGGTGCGTTCGGCCTGGTCGGGCATGTCGTACACGACCAGTACCAGCGACAAGGCGGGCTGACCGGGGCCGGCGGGACGCGGCACCGCAGAACTGGAGTCGAGCACCGGCATGGCCTGGTCGTAGGCCTTGGCCGGGGTCACGCCCTTGCGCAGCGCGGGTGGTACGAACTCGGATTCCGACATCAGGCTCCTCCCGCCACGCGGGCGAAGACGCCGTCGGTGTCGAGGTGGGCAATGATGGCATCCAGGCGGGCCGACCAATCGACTTCGGCCAGATCGCGAACCGGATCGAAGCCGGCATCGCGTTGTGCCTCGGCGACGGCGGTGGCGAAGTCGGCCGCGCCGGGCGCGATCGTCACCCGCTCACCGAGCTCGTCGATGTTGTCGACGGCGGTCGCCACCACGGGGAGACCGGCGGCCAGGTAGTTGTAGACCTTCAGGGGGTTCATGCGTTCGGTCATCGGCCCCCGCAGGTGGGGCACGATGGCCACGTCGGCGATGGCCAGCAGCTCGGGCACCTGGGCGTAGGGCACCACCCCGCGGAACTCCACGTTGACGCACGCCGAGAGCCGGGCGACCGCATCGGAGCGGCCGTCGGTGGAGCCGGCGAAGATGAAGTGGTGATCATCGAGGCGGCCGACGACCTCTTCGACGAGCGTCCAGTCGACCCGGCTGCGCATGTCACCGACGTAGATCACCCGGCGGGGCCCGTCGGGCCGGGTCGGCCGCCGCGCCCCGGCCAGACGAGACACGTCGGCGCCGTTGGGAACCACGTGGATCGATGGAGCGTGATCGGCGAAGGCGGTCACGTTGGGCTCGCAGTTCGTGAAGACCGACGCCGCCGTCGGCAGGAGGGTGGCGTAGGCGTCGTCGATCCGGGTGGCGTCGCTGCGGCGGGGATGCAGCACCCGCTGGTCGTCGATGACGTCCACCACCATGGCGCCGAAGTCCACGGTGGCACGGATCTGGTCGAACATCGGGGCGACGGGACACACCCAGGCCAGGGTGTGAGCCGGGTCCAGGCCGGCGGCCTCCAGCTCATCGGCGACGAACCCGCCGTAGTCGGCGCCGGTGGGCAGCACCTGGCCGGTCAGCGGATCGCGGTCGCCCTCGCGCGAGTAGACGAACACCCGCTTGGTGAAGGCGGGATGATCGAGTAGGCGCAGGTGCCGGTCGAGGATGTTCTGGTGGGCCGCCGCCGTCTCCTCGGGCATCTCGGCCGGCGGCCGGTCGAGCTCACTCGCCATGGCGCGCACGTCGACGGGCGCGTCGAAGTGCACGATG
>Ga0224505_10001019_pt1 | contig 18515 bp, 20 predicted proteins | sample SF_Jan12_sed_USG_FD_169102 | JGI IMG/M metagenome (GOLD analysis project Ga0224505, IMG submission 169102) | Sediment microbial communities from San Francisco Bay, California, United States - SF_Jan12_sed_USGS_4_1 | ecosystem: Environmental > Aquatic > Marine > Sediment | place: USA: California... | reverse complement strand
CTTGCCGGTCGGTAATCATTCGCCCTCCATTGGTAGAGCGAAGAGAGTACAGGACCGGCGGTGAGGAGGTGCGGGCACCCCGCAGATCTAGTTGTCGTGACCCCGCAATTCTAATTGTCGCTGAACAGGGGTATGCTCAACGAGGAACGCACGCATCTGTCAGGGTTGATCGAGACGGACGAAACGCATATCGGTGGACCCGCGAAAGGCAAGACTGGTAGGGGTGTTGCTGCTGCCAAGCACACGACTCTGGTGGCTGGCGCGATTGAAGTGCTCACGTACAAGGATGATGAAGGACGTCCCCGAGAGCGGGCTGGCAGGGTACGCCTGCAGGCGATCCAGGACGCGGGTGAGAAGAGCATCGGCACGTTCGTTCGACGGCACATCAAGCCCGGTTCGCGGATCCGAACGGATGGCTGGCGCGGATACTCAGACACGGCTCTTGCCGGCTACACGCACAACGTACGGATCGTCGGTACACCTGAACGGGCTCACCAGCGGGCGCCTCACATCCATCGCGTGTTCAGCAATCTGAAGACCTGGCTGCTCGGCACTCACCATGGGGTTGAGCCGAAGTATCTACAGCGCTATTGGGACGAGTACGTCTTTCGCTTCAATCGCCGCCGGACACCGATGGCAGCATTTCAAACGCTTCTTGGAATTTCCAGCCGGAAACCTCCAGTGACCCTCCACGCACTGGCATCACCGGAGTTAAAGGCATAAGCATTTTGCGTCTTATCGAGAGGCTCAACGGCAAAGTTGAGATTCTTCAACGATGAACTGATGGCCTGCAAGGTGCGGTGTATCGGCGTTTGAATATCCTCTCGTGCAAGCTTCGGAAGACCTAACAAACCTATCCAACGGCCCACCGCTAAGAGATTAACAGGCTGCGAAAAAACTCAGTGTATCCATAAAATGCCGGCGAAGTCTTACGTACCGCACAGATGGGACAATAACCTCAGGAGGCTCAAAAAGCCCATCCAGCAAGGCCGTAGTGAGCCAAGCGGCGAGGTGTGCATTCGGTACGTTGAGCCTCTGAGCGATGCGAGAACGCCGCTGAGGGACTTTTTCAGCATCCTGTTAGAGCCATCAACTTGATGCTAGGCATGTGACATATCTCAGGCCACTCAGGACGAGGGCTGCCCCACCCGTCAAGTTCTGGTATGGCATCGTCGATTCAGTGGCCATCCTGCTTAGAAAATTGCCTTGCGATAGGCCAAGCACAGGGTCTGTGGCGGCCCATTTCCATGCCCAGAATGGACCGTGGCCTCAGCAAACGACGTGATGCATCGGTGGACAGATGATATTCATGCCGCTCAGAGTCTTGCAGCTTGTCCAGCCTTGCAGTCCGATAGCGTAAGTCACTCTGAACAAGGGGGTTGCCGCGAAGACGGTCGCGGTCAACCACGGCAAGACTGTATGGACTCAACCTCTAACACACGCACAAAGTAGAACCGCCTTGCACCTGGCTGACCAGATGCAAGGCGGTTCATTTTTTACAATGATGCGAAGACGAAGTTAATCCTTATCGTCCTCATCATCGTCTTTTTTCTTCTTTTCAACCTTCAATACCGGCTGGCCCTGCGCCAAGCTGGCATTGAGATCGTGCTCGGGAACTTTCTTGTGCACCAGGTTCTGGTGACAATCGATACACGTGGCGCCTTCCGACTGCATTTTCGCATGCGCAGCCTTGGCTGACGCGCCTGGCGCCTTCACATTCTTGTGGCAAGCCCTGCACGTGAGACTGTCCCATTCTTTTAATTTCATCCTGGCCCGAAAGGCTGCCTCTGGACGATGCTCATTGAATTTTTCCACCGTTGAGTAGTCGGTGGTGAATTCCTTAATGAGGAAGGGCAGCCCGTCAACCACGTGGGTATAGATGGCTTTATGGAAGTTGGAAAAACCTTGAGGCACGTGGCAATCCTTACAACCAGGATCCGCTCCAAGCGCCCCATAGTGAGAGGACTTTTTCAACTCCTCATACGGATAAATTTCTGAATGGCAGCTGATGCAGAACTCTGTTCTTGAGACAGCGGCTTCACCCCCGAAGACCACGGCAATCAACAGGATGCCGACCACTCCCCCGACAATGAACGTACCGGCCTTCCCTGACATTATTCCTCCTCAGCCTTGTCGGCCTTCACTGCTGGCTTGGCACTCTTCTGGAATTCCTCGTGGAATTTCGGAGTTGGAGGGCCAGTGAACGTTCCTTCAAGCTTGAAATGGGCGTGCATCGCCTTGTCGTCTCGCACATACTTCTCAAAATCAAACGAGTACTTCTTGTCGACGGTTGGGGTAAATGGCGTATAGGGCTTCTTCGCACCCTTCCAGGGCGACCCTTCATAGTTCAGGTGACAGGCGCTGCACTTTTCGACAAATTCAAAGTCCTGTCCGGCTTCAGCCAGGGACTCACGAGGGGTTTCCTTCTTGGACTTTTCATAGGCCTCCCCGGCCTTCCGGTGAATCTTACGATAGTCGCTGCCGGCTCCATGGCATGATTCACAGCTTACTCCGGTCACGAACTTCTCCGGCTCTTCAACCGTGTAACCGCCCTCTTTCCCAAAGCCGGTGACGTGACAGCCCACACAATCTTTGTCTTTGCTGTAATCCTTCTTAGGATCAAGCTTTGCCTTGACCATGGCCTCGTCTTTTTTCTTGCCTCTTGTGGCTTTGAGCGAATCCATAGCTTTGGCATGAAGGGTCTTGTCCCACGACTCTCCTTCGCCTTTGTGGCAGTTATAACACTTCTTCCTACCTTCAAATGTACCTTCAGCAGCAGCAGTTCCAACTAAGACAGCGAACAACGCCGTAGCGGCGAGTGCGATTGTCATGGGATGATTCACGGTAGCTCCTTTCTCCTATAAAAACTATTCGTGGTCCTGTTTAATCAAGCACGTATGTATTACTCTATCGTGACCGTGGATGATTTTCAATAACCGTCTTTCCACTTCTGTCTTCTATCACTCAAAAGCTCAGTTACTCATACTCGCGGGCTGTGCAGATGGAATCTTATACACCAAATAGCCTCCCTCTTTATAGACCATCTGGAGGGGTTTCAATTCAAGGATCAACGAGGTTGTCATGGGCAGCATCTGGGCGAGCAGCGTCTTCACGCTCTTGTCGTCGGTGAGGAAGTAGGCGCGCACGTTAGTCTCAGAAAGTCCATGCACCGTATGAGAGGTGAACTTGTTGTCCGCTTGCCAACGCTTCACCATTACGTTGAGTCCATGCACATCCCCACTCCCCTTCACGGTGAAGTCCTTGTAGGCGACACCGATGCCATCTGGGCGCATCATCCCAAGTTTGTAGAGGTCCGAGATGTGGACCACGACATAGCCTTCACGACCGCCAGTCAGTTCACGCAGAATCGCTGCACCCTCTGTTGGCTCTGCCAGTAGGGCGTCAGCAAAACGTTGAAATTTTCGCTTCTCTTCTTCGCTTGGCGCAGAGCCCCAGAAGTCGCGTTCGTATTTCGCAATGGCCTCGGCTCGCGACCGCCAGGGCATCGGCGTGATAAGAGGTTCACTGAGATGGGAGGTGAAGACCGTCTCTACCCCGGTCAACATTTGAATCTGGCGCGAAGTGTCCCACCAGGCCAGAATAGTGGCGTCTTTCGGCATATTCTTGGCAATCACTGGTGCCAATATGGACAGCTCGGAGAGCTTACTGTCGACAAAGACCATTGGCTCGCCGACGTGATTTTCCCAGGCGAGCATCACGGGCTTTGTGTTTCCGCGACGAGCGAGATAGGCGGACGCTACCGGTTCCTCCATTCCTTCTACGTGAACCTCTTGCTTGCTAATGCTTAGATCAGACCATGGACCTAGTTCAAGCTTTGGGAACTTATCAACACCACCTTCTTCCACCAAGCGATAGTGATACGGGGCTGGACCTGGATCGAACCACAGAAATGCAACCCAACCAAGTAAAAAAAGTCCTCCCGCCACTAGGACTAATCCTAGCAACGGGAGGACTCTACTACCTGGCCGCGTCAGCGCTGCTTCCATCGTCGGCGCGGCGTCTATGGTCACCGCTGGTTCTTCTTACGTCTGCTCCATCCGGCAAGCGCGAGGGTACCTGTCAGAAGCATGCCCCCACCGAGACTGCCGAGCGTAAATTTCCCGTCAGTGGTATCTAAATCAAGCAGGCTACTTGTCTTGGCCTGCTGCTCAAGCTTGGACACCCGTTCCATCAGGACCATCCTATCCTTCAGCTTGGTGTCCTCGTCCATGATTTCGACATAGGCGCGGTTCATGGCTGCCCAGCCGACGGTGTAGGTGTACCCTGGGTATTGGTGCGCAAGAGCTACGTGCAGTTGCACCAGATGATCCTCAGCCATCTCGAACAGTTTGAGCTCGATGGCTGTAGGGCTGTTGTTCTTCGACCAGTAGATCTGCCAGAACTGGTCGAACAAGGCCTTAGCCGGTGCTGGAGGGGCAGGCCGGTTGTTCTTCTGACCGGTGAGGAGTCTAGCCTCGTACTGTTTATGGACGACGTTGTGCGCCTCATCGTATTTATCAAGTCCATGAGAGGTGCCGTTATCCATAAACTCCAACCATGCGCGTGCGAAGCTCTCGGAGTGGCACGTTGTGCAGGTCTTGACCCACGCATCCAGTCGCTTCATGCCCCATTCGCCAAATACAGGCTCTCTAATACCAGGCACGAATGGATAGTTTGCCCAACGAACCTTACGCACCGTGTTGTGGGAGAATTTGCCCTGGTACTCCATATGACAGCTCTGGCAGGTGGGGAACTTCTGTCCGCCCTTAACAACTGCATCCTTGAGCTGTACATTAAAATTCCATCTGGCCTTAGAAGCCTGGTAGCCCAGCCCATGCTGCGACGCGTTGTAGGCTTCATAGTTGTTGTGATCGGCCCCGCTGTGACAAGTACCGCAGGCTTCAGGCTTGCGGGAGTCGGCCACCGAGAATTCGTGCCTGGTATGGCAGTTGTCGCACTTATTCTGGTTGGTGTGGCACATGGTGCAGCCGTCAGCGATCTCGCGCTGTGCCATTCCGGCGTAGATGTCCGTCTCAACGTTAGCCCTGTAATCCAGCGCGTGTGACGGACGGCCCCTTGGCCACTGGTTCTTCGGCCATAAAATCGTGTCGCGCTCGGACTCGCGCTCGGCATATTCTAGTAGATGGCAGGTGCCGCAGACGTCAGAGGTCGTCATCTTGAGGTCCGCGCGATGGTCAGCCTTATTCTTGGTATTGATGCCCACGTGGCAATCGATGCAGCTGACTTCCTTCAAGTTCTCTTTTGGACCAAGCTTACCAATCGAGCGCAGGTTTGTCTCGACTTCTTCCAGCTTTGCTTTCTTATAGAAGGTGTCGTCTTTCGGGGTCAGCTTGCGAATCTTGTCCAGATTGGCATGCGTGCTTCTCTTCCACATCGCCACCCAACCCGGCGACTCATCGGTGTGGCATTTCACGCACTGCTCGCGTGTCGCGACTTCCTTGACCGATGACGGCGGCTTGTAGAAAGACATTGGGTCGAAGTACTTACTCATTGTGGTCGGCTCCCAATACTGGCCGTACTGCCCTTTCCCCGCGCCTCTGCCTGGATCCAGCCAGCGCTTCGTCAACGCCTCATGAAACTCCTTGGGGCTCGCGGACCGATCGATGTTCAGCGCCTCAAATGTTTCCTTCGGGACACTGGGGTACTGTGCATGTACTGGTGCAGCCAGCAGCAGGCCGCAGAGAACCATGGCATACTTCGCCACATGCTTTACTTTCACAGTCATACTCCTTCCGTTTGATGGGCAGCTTGTACTGTCCTTACTAAAATAGCCTTGGAGAAAATGCATCATGATGATGTGATCAGGGTTTTCTATTACATTTTACTCAAATTTCAATAAAGAATGCGGTCGGAATATAGCTGAGGCCCATCACACTGTCAAGATATTTCCCATGAAAAATCTCCCAACGAGCGCCGTGCAACTCAGCGACAAATTTAACGGATAATACGATCACTACGGGCGCTCTCGGTCAATAACGACAGTAATGTTTTCCGTCCCTGGCTTAATCGGCTGACTCATACCTTCCAGATCACCACTTCCAGGCATCGCTTGTCCAGATTTCGACAATCGGGCCACGATGACCACTGTATCGATGTCCGACAGCTTTCGAGATGGCATAGGACTTGTCGAGTCATCAAGCCGGAAGGTGAAGGGTAAGTCGTTCTTCGATGCCCGCACGATCGACACCGGCATTGGTGGACCGGCCACATCCTTCGCAAAAACAAAGAGTGTATCCGGAAGTGTTTTGCCAGCCAGGCTCGGCCCCAACACCACCTTGCCCGTGATCGCACGCGACGCACCGGCCTTTTTGACCGGAGGATGATCAGACGGCATAGCCGATGAAGCCGCAGGAGCATTCGCCGCTGCCATCATTGGAGCACCACCCATCCGCCGTTTCGCGTCGTCGATAGCGGCCGAGATTTGCTCGGTAAATTCCGGTTCGGAATCCGGAGGCAAGTTCGCGCGCGCCCGTTCCCAATCTTTGACGGCAAGGACGAAATCCTTACGATTGTAGGCCACGGTGCCTGCCAGCATCAGAGCCTTCACGTGATTGGGGTCAACCTTCAAAGCCTTTTCGATCAACGTCTCCGGTTTGCCTTCGAGCTTGCGCCCCTGGTGAACTGCAAGCGCATCGGCATAATCAGCAAGCATATCCGCATTGTTGGGATTCAGCTTGAGAGCCTTCTCGAAAGTCGGAACGGCATCGGCATACCGCTCCATGGCCATATAAGAGCGCGCCAGCATGGTCCAGCCTGTTGCATCAGTGGGATTCTGCTCCAGCTTCTTTTTGAGCTTGTCGACCATCGCATTGAGCCCCTCCGTCATTTGGCGCTCATTGTCGGCACCGCTCTGAGCCGACATCGACGACGCCGTCGGGTGCGTCATCGCGGCTGGATTGCCCAATGTCCAATAGAGCACGCCACTGGCTGCCGGAATGGCCAACACTAACGACAGTGCGACAAGCCGAATATTCACGAGCCCTCCGGACATCATCGATGATGTTTCGGTGGAACCAGTCTCCTCCAACACCCGGCGCTCCAGTTCATGTCGAGCTGTCCGATACTGGTCATCCGTCAGCAACCCGTTGGTGAGATCTTGTTCCAGCTCAGAGAATTGCTGTCGATACACCGGCAACGTTTTTTCCTGTTCATTGGTCAGCTGCGCTGGTCGCTTCAACAACGGGCGCACGATTAATCCCAGGACGGATACGGTCATGGCGGACACAATCGCCCAGAATGTCACGGTCATGATCGCTTCTCTCCTTCTGCCAAGAGTTGTTCAACTCGTCGATGTTCTTCATCCGTCACCGACACTTCGACCACCGTACGTGACCGACGCCGCAACGTAATGACCAGCGCCGTCGCCCCGATCGCCATTAAGGCAAACGGCCCCACCCACAGCAGCGTGGTCGTGGCTTTTAACGGCGGTCGATACAGCACAAAGTCTCCGTATCGCGACACAAGAAACTCAATGATCTCCTGGTCGCTCATATTCTTGGCGATCATCTCTCGGACTTCCCGGCGCAGGTCTTCTGCCAGTGGAGCGCTCGAGTCGGCCAAGGTTTGATTTTGACAGACCAGACATCGCAGCTCGACGGCGAGGTGCTTGAGTCGCGCCTCGGCGACGGGATCATCGGTCAATGGCCTGGCTTCCCCGGCCCACGCCGGCCCGGACACACACAATATGATGAGCATCACCCAGTTCATTCGGATTCAAGCTGCTTCACAAGTGGGATAATTTTTTTGGCAACTGTGTCAGGAGTCAACGGCCCGATCTGCTTATAACGAATCACGCCCTGCTTGTCGATGACATACGTTTCAGGGACTCCGTAGACTCCAAAATTGATGCCGACTCGTCCGGCCTCATCCACCCCAACAATCGGGTAGGGATTGCCCCATCGCCTTAGCCAGGTCATGGCTTCGTCCTGCTGATCCTTATAATCCATGCCATAGATCGGCACCTCACCGGACTTGGCCAGCTCCATCAGCACCGGATGCTCGGTCTTACAACCGTTGCACCACGAAGCCCAAAAATTAAGCAGCCACACCTTCCCTTTCAGGTCTGCCGGAGACAACACTTTCTCGCGATCATAGAGCTGCGGCTGGGAAAAATCCGGTACAGCCTTCCCGACCAACGGAGATGGAATTTCGCGCGGATTGAGTGTGAGTCCGATGCCCAGAAAACCGACAACCACGACAAAAATAGACAACGGGAGAAGAAACCGATTCATGCCACTTTTCGCCTAGCTGCTCGCGTGGGTGCAGGCACAACCGGTTCTTGCCGACGCCATGCCAATCGATACCGGCGATCACTGATGGCCAGTGCGCCGCCCAACGCCATGATAAAACACCCACCCCAGATCCAATCGATGAACGGCTTATGATAGAGCCTCACACTCCAAGCCCCGTCGTCGATCGGCTCTCCCAATGACACATAGAGGTCGCGCAACAACCCCGGATCAATGGCGGCTTCGGTCATGATTTGATTCTGAACGGGATAGCGTCGCTTTTCAGGATACAAGACCGTGGTTTCACGCCCGTCCCGACTCACATGAAAGGTCCCACGAGCTGCCGTATAATTTGGCCCAACCACATCCTGAGTCCCATCGAATCGGAACATATAGTCGCCGATGGTCGCCGTCTCGCCCACATTCATCCGCACGTCTTTTTCAGTTTCAAACCCCTTCACCATCGTTACCCCGACGATAAAGACCGCAATCCCACAGTGCGCCACAAGCATCCCCCAGTATGATCTGGGTACCGAAGCCAAACGTTCAACGAGACTATTCCCGTTCACATGAGCCAACCGTTCACGCAGCCCAACCGCGGACGTCGTCACAATCCAAATGGCCAAGAGCAGGCCGAGGCTCAGCAGGGGTGTCCAGTTCCCCAGAACTATCGGTAACGTGAGTGCAGATACAAGACTGACCCCGAATGCCCACTTCAACCGCTTCGCCAAATCAGGCACACTAGCCTTCTTCCATTGGGCCAGCGGGCCGATTCCCATTAAAAAGATGGCCGGAACCATTAATGGCACGAAGACGGAGTCGAAGTACGGAGGTCCGACAGAAATTTTCCCGAGATCCAGAGCGTCTAAAAACAAGGGGTAGAGTGTGCCTAACAGCACCGAGCCCATCGCGGCCACCAATAACACGTTGTTGGCTAACAGCATGCCTTCTCTCGACAACATCGCGAAGCTGCCGCCCAACCCGACTTTTGGAGCGCGCCAAGCGTACAAGGCCAACGACCCACCGATGACGATCGCCAAAAAGACCAGGATGAAGAGACCTCGCTTCGGATCGGTGGCAAACGCATGCACGGAGGTCAACACACCCGAACGGACGAGAAACGTCCCAAGGAGGCTCAATGAAAAGGCCATGATGGCCAACAGGACGGTCCATACTTTGAATCCACCCCGTTTATCGGTCACGGCTAATGAATGAACCAAGGCCGTTCCCGCTAGCCACGGCATGAACGAGGCGTTTTCAACCGGATCCCAAAACCACCACCCACCCCATCCGAGTTCGTAGTAGGCCCAGCCGCTTCCCATCGCAATACCGATCGTCAAAAAACACCAGGCAACCGTCGTCCATGGCCGAGACCAACGGGCCCAGGCTGCATCAAGATTACCCCCTAATAAGGCAGCGATGGCAAAAGCGAAGGCGACCGAGAAACCGACATAGCCCATATAGAGCATCGGCGGATGGATCACCATCCCTGGGTCCTGCAAGAGCGGGTTCAAGTCCCGTCCCTCAGCAGCAGCAGGAATCAGCCGCTCAAACGGATTGGACACGCTCAACATGAACAGGAGGAACCCCACGCTCACCAAACCCATGACCCCAAGAATCCGGGAACGCGTGGCTTCCGGAAGATGGGCGGAGAAGAGCGTGACCGCAAACATCCAGATGGTCAGGATGAAGGTCCACAAAAGCAGGGATCCTTCATGCGCTCCCCAGATGGCAGCCAGACGATAGTGAAGGGGCAATTGCGAGTTGGAAGTCGCCGCGACATACAACACGGAAAAATCCTTGTCTGCGAAGGCATAGGCCAGGCAGCCGAATGCAGTGAGGACCAATAGGAATTGGGTGCGCGCCGCCGGCTTCGCCACAGCCATCAGGCCCGAGTTCCCGACGGCGGCACCGTAGATGGGGAGAATGCCCTGCACCAGCGCGACGCAGAGCGCGAGAATCAAGGCAAAATGACCGATTTCTGGAATCATAGCGACCCTTTTCTACCATCAGGAACAACGAGAGATTTGCTTTGCTGGGCACCGGAGGCCTTGGCCTTCGCTAGCGCGTCCGCCACTTCTGGGGGCATGTAATTCTCATCGTGTTTTGCGAGGACTTCGCTGGCGACAAACGTGCCGTCGACACCCAATTGCCCTTGCGCAACGGCTCCCTTCCCTTCTTTGAATAGATCGGGGAGAATCCCTTTGTACGTCACCGGCACGCGCTTCGCTGTATCAGTCACGATGAAATGGACGGTCAAACCATCATTCTCACGAACCAGGCTACCGTCTTCAACCATCCCACCGATCCGGAAGCTACGCCCTTGCGGGGCTTCTCCACCGGCAACTTGAGTGGGCGTAAAAAAGAACACAAGATTGCTCTGGAAGGCGTTTAAGATCAGCACGGTCGCCACACCCAAGACAAGCAACCCCAGACCAATAAAGGCAAAACGTTTATGCCGTGGTTTCATCGGTGTCTCCTAACAACTCGGCGCGCTGTTCGGCGCGCGCCGCAGCCCGTCGGCGCCACAAAGCCAGCACTTCCCACCCCATACAGAGCGCCGTGGCGATGAACGAGGTCCACACATACAGCCCGTACCCGCCCATCGCAAAAAATTCCGACGCGCTCCCCCACTGCATCAGCGAACCTCCGCCACTTCCTGACTCACCGCCGGTTTCTCATCCCAGACCGGTAGCGAGTCCCGCTCGACCACGATACATCGCACGCGGGCGAGAACGACGGCAATGCTATAGAGCCAGAACGCGACCGTCATGATGAGCATCGCCATCAACATGGTCGCCGCCATTTTCGACCCCGTCGACATGCTGACTGAGGCGCCTTGATGCAAGGTGTTCCACCATTGTACCGAAAAATAGATGATCGGCACATTGACGACTCCGACCAACGAAAAGACCGCACTTGACCGGTCGGCGCGACGCATGTCATCGATCGACGTCCGCAAGAGCATGACCCCCGCATACTGGAATAAGAGGATAAGCTCCGAGGTCAGTCTGGCATCCCACACCCACCAGGCACCCCATGTCGGTTTCCCCCACATTGCTCCGGTCAGCAACGCCAAGAACGTAAACATGGCTCCAGTAGGCGCAATCGCCTGGGCCATCATAAAAGACAATCGGGCATTGAGTCCCATTCCGACACCGGCCCAGATAGCCATGACCACATAGAGAAACATGGACATCCAGGCAGCTGGAACGTGAACAAAGATGATCCGGTACGATTCCCCCTGCTGAAAATCGGTCGGCGCAACGAAGAACCCCATATAGAGCCCGACCCCCATCAGCGCCACCGCCACAACCGCGAACCAGGGGATCAGTCGACCTGCTAGGGGATAAAAGGCTTGTGGTGCCGAATACTTCGACCAATTCACGTTGATGAGATCCTTCTATTCCAACGCAATACGTATCGCCGCTGCCGTGGCCCAGGGCGCCAGAAAGAGCGAGAGCACCAGACTGGCCCCAAGCAGCGACAGATTTGCTTCGCCACCGACTCCAGCCATACTACCGGTTACGGCGCCAGCCCCAAAGATCAATACTGGAACATAGAGTGGAAGCACCAGGAGGGCAACCAGTAGACCACTCCCCCGCACGCCAAGAACCAACGCGGCGCCGATCGCACCAATCATACTCAACGTCGGCGTCCCAAGCAAGAGCGACAACGCCAATACTCCCAGGGGATCTCCATCCAAGCCGAATTGGAGGCCGAGGAGCGGCGAGAGCAGCACCACAGGTAACCCGGAGATCAGCCAATGCGCGAAAACCTTTCCGGCCACCAGGACCGCCAATGGCTGGGGAACCAAGACCATCTGTTCGAGGGCCCCATCCACATAATCCGCTGTAAACACGCGTGAAAGCGACAATAAACAGGCCAACAAGGCCGCGACCCACAGCACGCCTGGGCCGATCGTTCTCAACACCGCCGGCTCCGGACCGACGCCCAGGGGAAAGAGGCTGGCCACGATGACGAGAAAGAACACCGACATCGCCGCATCTGAACGACGCCGCATCGCAAGCAAGAGATCCCGCTTGATGATGCCACTGACGGCCTCCCACATACTGGAGCGGTTCATCCAGCCAGCCTCAGGTGTTGCAGCCGCTCTGCGGGAAGCGCGACCTCTTGGTGCGTGACCAAGACCGCCAGTCCTCCACGTTGCACATGCGCAAGCAGCCGCTGCGTCACCACACTCGTAGAGGCCGCATCGAGAGACGTGAACGGTTCATCCAACAGCCACAGGGGGCGCGTGGAGAGCCAGAGCCGCGCCAGGGTGACACGGCGCTTCTGGCCTTGTGAGAGCACCTTGGACGGCAAATGATGAATGGGACGCTTCAGTCCGATCGCCTCCAAGGCTTCCTTCGCTCCGTTGTTGGAACAAGGTTCCCCGGCCAGGGACGTGGCACTCATCAGATTTTCCAGGGGAGTCAGATCGTCCTTGATCCCGTTCAGGTGCCCAAGATACGTCAGTTGCCCCGCATAGAGCTCCTTGAGTTGATGGATATCCTGACCATCCCAGAGAACCGAACCTTCCTCCGGGGGCAACAGGCTGGAGAAAATCCGGAGCAGGCTGGTTTTTCCGCTGCCGTTCTCACCCACCACAGCCAACAGGGTTCCCGGCTCAACCTTTACATTGAGATCCGAAAACAGCCGACGCTCGCCTCGACGGCAACTGAGTCCAACAGCTTGCAACATAAGGGCTACTCAACAGGAAAAGGTCGAGAGTAAGGGAACAGAGCGTGGAAAAACAAGGGGCAGGAAGCCCTGCTTGCACTCAGAGCGATCATCCTATTAACCTGTGCCTGTACGGCTAGATTGAGAATCTGCCACAGTGAATACCATATGGCATCTATATCGCGAAGGAGAGCTAAAGCATGAGCCAACTGGTCTGTATCGCATTTAAGGACTTGAGCACGGCCGATCGGGTGCTGAACGAACTTCGGGCCATAGAAACTGACTATGTCCTCGACCTGGAAGACGCGGTCATCGTCGTCCGCGATTTGGATGGGAAAGTCCATCTGAAGCAGTGCGTCGATGTGTTCGGCGGTGCGACCACACATGGTGTGTCGCTCGGCGTGTTGTGGGGAGGGCTGATGGGGTTGCTCTTTATGAATCCCCTGGCTGGTCTGATCGGCAGCCTCGCCGGCGGGGCGGGGGCTGGAGCCGTGACCACCGTAGCCAGTGAGTTTGGGTTGTTGAGCGACTATGGGATTCCGGATAATTTCATCAAGGAATTGGGAAGTACGATCAAGCAAGGCACCTCAGCCATCTTCTTGTTGATTCGCAACATTGACGAAGACAAGGTGCTCGCCAGGATTTCACAACACGAAGGAACGATTCTCAAGACGTCACTCAGTAAGGAGCATGAGGAGAAGCTCCGGGCTGCCCTCGCACACGAACACAAACAAAAGATAGCCAAAGCATAGTGTGCTTCCCAGAACGACGTTCGTCCTTGCGGCAGGCTCGGGACGAACGTCGGGGGCGAAACCTTCCTTCCCTGAACACAACATTAAATTCGCTCCTTCTGCTTTCCATCCAACAAACAACTCACGTTCATATCTCCCATCACATTGATCGCCGTGCGACAGCGATCGAGGAACCAGTCCACAGTCAGTAAGACAGGGATGTACTGCACGGGTAGCCCAACGGCCGTAAAGACCATGGTCATGGTAACGAGGCCCGCTTCGGGAATGCCGGCGGCGCCGACCGAAGCGATGATGCTCGTCAACACGACCATCAGTTGCTGCTGGAAGCTCAGATCCATCCCGATCATTTGCGCGATAAAGAGCGCCGCCATCGCCTCGTACAGTGCAGTGCCATCATTGTTAAAATTTGCGCCGACCAGCGCTCCCATGCTCGCGGATTGCTCGCGTAAGCCCACTTTTTCTTTAAGGGAAGCATAAGTCACCGGCATCGTCGCCGTCGAGCTGGCCGTGGAAAAAGCCATGACCAGAGCATCGCGTCCCCCGCGAATGAGATCCGCCGGGCGCACCCACGAACCGAATCGGATACGGAGGAGGTAATACCCCGCCTGGATCGCGAGTGCGAGCAGCACGCTGAGCACGAACACTCCAAGCGCCTTGAACGGAGCGAAGCCTTCCGTCCCCACGATACTCGCGACAATGCCAAAGACCGCCAGCGGCACGACCGCGATGATCCAATGTAAGATCTTGATCAGCGACTCCAGAAAGAGTTCGACAAGATGCCCGACTGTTCCAAGCGGCCGCTCGCGCTCCTTGCGGAGAGCCATCCCAAACGCCACGGCGATGAAGATGACTCCGATCACCTTTCCATCGTCACCGAGTGGCCCCAGCAGACTCTTGGGCACATTCTCAAGAAAGAGAGTGAGCGGATTGGCGGATTTTGCCGTTTCGTCGTGCGGAGCTGGTGGCGTCAGTCCCGCCCCTTGTCCTGGCTGAATCACGTTGGCGACCGTCAGGCCAACCGTAATCGCGACTAACGTATTCAGCAACAGCAGCCGTGGTAGCCGCGCCGCAAGTGGCCCACCGAGCTGCGTCGTCATGAACGTGTGCACAATCGCCGCGAGGATCAACGCGGGCGCGAGAGCCCCCAGGAGTCGCAACACGAGCTTCCCCGGAACCGCGAGGACCGCCGCCTCGCTTCCCAGCAGGAACCCCACTATGACGCCGAGGACCAAGGCAATCCCAATACGGGCATAGAGCGGGACACTCTGCCATCGCGCAATCAGACCTGTGTTCGGCGTAGCAGTCGTTGCGTTATCTGAGGCTTTGGCGTCCACCAGCTGAGACTCCTATTTGCCCTACTCACTGTTCTCCAGTGGGAAGTGATTGCCGAATGTACCACGAAGAAGACTCTTACTGGGTCAGATGATCGGTGTGAGGGGAAACGAAAAGATGGGGTCAGCTGACCCCCGCTTCCGTTTCTCCAGAAATTGTCTTGAGCCCTACCGCAAGATCGCTTACCCTACACAAGATTCAAGCCTGATTGATATCAGGCCTATCGCAGTCATACACAAAAGAAAGGACAGCTCATGCGCGTTATTGTTTCCTGTTTGGCAACCCTACTCTGCCTTGGAACCGCTGGGGTATTCGCGGCAGCCCCAGAGCTCAAGACCGAGGAACAAAAAACACTCTATGCGTTAGGATTGGCTATCAACCAATCGCTCAGCAATTTCACCTTGAACGAGACTGAATTTGAAATCGTGAAGTCCGGCCTCACAGATGGGTTCTCAAAACAGCCCCCCAAGGTAGACCTCAAAGCGTTTGGCATGAAGATTTCAGAGCTGCAACAGGCCCGTGCTGCGGTTCTTGCAGAAGCGGAAAAGAAAGCGGGAGCCGCGTTCCTTGCGAAAGCCGCGGCAGAATCCGGCGCCAAGAAAACCGAGTCCGGCGCGATTCTCAAGACCATCAAGGAAGGGACCGGCGCCACGCCGAAAATCATCGATATGGTCAAGGTGCACTATCAAGGAACCTTGATCGATGGAACAGTATTCGATAGTACCACCACCCAGAGCGAGCCGGTCCTGTTGAGAGTGAATGAAATGAGCAAGTGTTGGGTGGAAGGGATCCAGCAAATAAAAGTCGGCAGCAAGAGCAAGTTGGTCTGCCCGTCGAGTCTCGGCTATCGCGACAAGGGCTTGCCCCCGCTTATCAAGCCCGGTGCCACGTTAGTATTCGAGATCGAACTTTTCGAAATCATTGCTCCCAAGTAGCTGCATACAACAAGTTCGCACGAGGGCGAGCGGGATATGCTCCCGCTGCCCTCGCGTTCTTTCCATCGAGGTCACCATGATGGTCACCCATTAGCCGCCTCATAGGTGACCCCACTCTACTAGCCCCGACCTCTGCCTCTTGTCGCTCGGTATGAGTGCACGCCACATTTATTCTTGACGGCAACCGGCTCTCGGCGTAGCCTCCCGCCGGGCTTTCATCGGAAGGAGAATTTGACGGTGGAGGAATGGCGTTATCGCCTCATTGCGGGCATCGGTTTCGTCACGATCGCATGGCTGGCCTGGGTAACAGGGAAGCGCAATCGGCCGAACTGGAGGACCATTGGGGGCAGCGCGGCGTTGGCCTGGGGGCTCGGCATCGTGTCCTTTTGGTTTCCAGGCTCCCGCTGGCTCTGGAGCATGATCAACGATCTGGTAGTCGCCGTGCTCACCGCCTCGCAGAAAGGCACGCTGTTTCTTCTTGGGCCCCTCGCACTTGGTCCTGGCCAGACGTTGCCGGATGGGACGGTCTCGATCGGGTTCATCTTGGCGGCGCAAGCGCTACCGGCAGTCGTGTTCTTTGCCGCCTTGATGGCGGGTCTCTACTACCTGGGCGCCATGCAAGCGCTCGTGGGATTGTTTGCCAGGCTCTTTTACCGGACCATGGGCCTATCGGGGGCTGAGTCGCTCTCCGGCGCCGCGAATATCTTCGTCGGGATTGAGGCGGGCTTGATCATCCGTCCCTACCTCGCAGCCATGACGCAGTCGGAACTGATCTTGGTGCTGACGTGCATGATGGCAACCGTGGCGAGCACCGTCATGGGCATCTACGTGTCGGCGCTGCAACATACGGTGCCTCAAATCGCCGGGCATTTGATTTCCGCATCAATTATTTCGATTCCTTGTGCCGTGCTCATCAGCAAACTCGCATTTCCAGAAGATGGACAGCCCGTGACGCTGGGTGGCGTGCCCTCTGACCTTACCGGCCGGACCTCATCGCCCTCTTCCGACAGTGACGCGAACCCGCCTCCCTCCAACCTCATTGTCGCGTTGATTGATGGCGCAGGACAGGGGATAAAAATGGCTGTCGGCATTGCTGCGTTACTGATCGTGTTTCTTGGATTGGAAGCGTTGGTCGATTTGGCGCTGGCACAGCTTCCTGCGATCAGTGGCGTGCCGCTTTCTGTCACGCGAATCCTTGCCTGGCTGACCTGGCCATTTGCCGTTCTCCTCGGTCTCCGGCCTGAGGAATGGCAGATCGGCGCGGACTTGCTGGGATCTCGGTTTATCGAGACAGAAGTCGCAGCCTATTTCAAGTTGGCCGCCGTGCAATCCGCGTCTCCAGCACCGCTCTCCCCACGGTCCCTCACAACCATGACCTATGCCCTCTGCGGATTCGTGCATGTGGCAAGCATGGGCATCTTTGTCGGCGGCATCTCCGCATTGGTGCCGCATCGGGCAAAGGATATCTCGCTCCTGGGACTGCGTGCGTTGTGGACCGCCTATTTGACGACGTTGCTGACCGGTTGCATTGCCGGAGTCCTTGCCACATCCTAGAACGTGACGCTCACTGATCCTTCCTACATTCCAACAGAAAACCCAAAAGGGTATCCGACTCCATATATTATTTTTAGGTGTTACCCGTACATGCATTAGCAAATCTGCGGCCTATATCGGTCAACAAATATCTACAGAATACTTTCGTTCCTGTCTGTACGCGGTTTCCGTCTCGCTCGGCATAAATGGCCTCCTGATTTTTATAGTCATAGATCCCCGCTAAACCTAAACTGCTAAGATGATTCATATAAAAAGGAAGATTCTGCGGGTATTGAAGGATATGACTTGGAAATTCATCAACTTCAGTTGAGGCCCTCACAAATCTGTTGGATTCTTGGTCAAGTGTAGATGTATACACATACTCGTATGTTTGTTCCTTGAGTTTCGATAAGATCACCGCCTCGTCCCGTGAGAGCTGCTTGATTAGCAAAGGGAAGGATGGATGCGCTTCGTCTACTCTCTTGCTATCTATGGCCCGACTTAAGAGTTGAGAAAACATCTCGTCAATGGACGTCCCTTCTGGTTCGTATCTGATACCTTCTAGCACTGGACCCAGAATTTGCGGAGCAGGAGCTATTCGTTGATCTTGAGGAACCCTTCGGACAGACTGATCAAGAAAGTTCCTATACCTATCCTGGACTGCAGCTATTAATTGGACAGGCGCCAGGGCTAGCTGGATTACTTTCAATAAGTCAGAGGCAATATTGCCAATTTCTATGGCAGAAGGTTTTACAGAATCAGTGTAAGCTTCTTTTATTGGGAGGCACCTAGCTATTTCTTTGACAATTTCCGATGTCGGATCTTCCATTGTTCTATCCTTGTATGTTTTGACGCATGAGAGGCTAGGGTCATTCCTTGACTTTGCACTCTTACGAGACAAATGCCAACGTCTACGGCGACCAGCTTCAAACCTTGTCTCGATACATTCCGCTCTGAGACAGAGCCGAAGATCTTAGGACAAAGACAGACACGGTACTCGAGTCAGTTCTCTTATCCCCCCTTCACTTCCC